>UMHQ01008940.1_pt1 | contig 36285 bp, 32 predicted proteins | sample 1965531 | NCBI WGS metagenome assembly UMHQ01 (sample SAMEA4836098, study PRJEB28245) | human gut metagenome | biome: gut microbiome; material: fecal sample | place: Denmark | collected 2008 | reverse complement strand
AAGCTCGCCACGAACACGCGGCCGGGGGCGTTCTTGATGATGTGGCGAAGGGAGGCGCCCACGGTGGCCTCGCTCGGCGTGAAGCCGGGGAAGTTGGCGTTCGTGGAGTCGGAGAGCATGAGGTCGACGCCCTGCTTGCCGAAGCGGTTGATGGCGTTGTAGTTGGGGCGCACGCCGTCAATGGGCGTCTGGTCGAGCTTGAAGTCGCCCGTGTGCAGCACCGTGCCGGCCGGCGTCTTGAGGAAGATGCCAAGGGCGCCGGGGATAGAGTGCGTCATCGCGAAGAACTGCAGCGAGAAGCAGCCCAGGTTCACGCTGGAACCATCCGTGACCTCGCGGAACTTCGGGGACTTGATATTGTGCTCGGCGAGCTTGCCCTCGATCATGCCAAGGGTGAGCTTGCTCGAGAAGATGGGCACCTTGTGCGTGAGGTCCATGAGCAGGTACGGCAGCGCGCCGGTGTGGTCCTCGTGGCCGTGCGTGATGACGATGCCGCGAAGCTTCTCCTCGTTCTCGAGCACGTAGGTGTAGTCGGGAAGGACGAGGTCGATGCCGGGCTGGTCGTCATCGGGGAACATCAGGCCGGCGTCGACGAGCACCATGTCGTCTCCGCACTCGAAGGCCGTCATGTTCTTGCCGATGCCGTCCAGACCACCCAGCGGGATGATCCTCAGGGTCGGGGTCTTTGTCATGTGTTGGGTAAACCTCCTTGGTTGTAGGCGTGTACGTCAAGCGGGCAAGCCCGCGTCTACTTGTCTGTGGTGGTGCGCCCACAAGGCGCCCCAGGGCGAGAGACGGGCAGGAGCCCATCTGACGCGACTCTCCATTATGCAGCAAGGGGAGGACTCCGTGGAGCCCTCCCCCATGCGTTCTACCTAATTACCATGCCTTGCGGCGCGTTACCAAGGCCTAGCCCTCGTGGTGGCGGCGCGGGGCGCGGCCGGAGCCGGCGTTGCCGTTGTCACCGGGGTGACGGCGAGGCTTGCGCTCGCCACGGCGCTCGCCGCGCGGCTCGTGGTGGTCGGAGTGACCGCCCTTGGAGCCACCGGGAACCTCGGGCTTGTCGAGACGGTCGAGACTGATCTTGCCCTTCTCGTCGACCTCGAGAACCTTGACCTTGACCTCGTCGCCAATGGCCAGGACATCCTCGACCTTGTCGACGCGGCCCTGGGCGACGCGGCTGATGTGCAGCAGGCCGTCCTTGCCGGGCAGGAGCTCGACGAAGGCGCCGAAGGGCTGGATGCCCACGACGCGGCCGGTGTACTCCTCGCCCACCTCGGGCACCTTGACGATGGCCTTGATGCGAGCGGCGGCGTCCTGGGCGGCGCCGTCCGTACCGGCGATGAAGACGTTGCCGTCCTCCTGGATGTCAATCGTGGCGCCCGTGTCGTCCTGGATGCCGCGGATGACCTTGCCGCCGCTGCCGATGACGTCGCGGATCTTGTCCGTCGGGATCTGGATCGTGATGATCTGCGGGGCCGTGTCCTTGGGCGTCTCACGCGGGCCGGGGATGGCGTCGAGCATCGTCTTCAGGATGAAGGCGCGGCCCTCGTGGGCCTGGTGCAGCGCCTGGGAGAGGATCTCGGGCGTGAGGCCGGTGGCCTTGTTGTCCATCTGCATGGCCGTGATGCCGCGCTCGGTGCCCGTCACCTTGAAGTCCATGTCGCCGAGGAAGTCCTCGAGACCCTGGATGTCGGACAGGACGACCGTCTTGCCCTCCTCCTGGATGAGGCCCATGGCGATGCCGGAGACGGGGCGCTTGAGCGGCACGCCAGCGTCCATGAGGGCGAGCGTGGAGCCGCACGTGGAGGCCATCGAGGAGGAGCCGTTGGACTCCATGACCTCGGAGACCACGCGGATCGTGTAGGGGAACTCCTCCTCGGAGGGGATCACCGGGAGAAGCGCGCGCTCGGCGAGGTTGCCGTGGCCGATTTCGCGGCGCTTCGGCGAGCCCATGCGGCCCGTCTCGCCGGTGCAGTACGGCGGGAAGTTGTAGTGGTGGATGTAGCGCTTGCCGTCGACCGGCTCGATGGTGTCGAGGCGCTGCCACTCGTTGAGCATGCCGAGGGTGCAGACGGACAGGACCTGGGTCTGGCCACGCTGGAACAGGCCGGAGCCGTGCACGAGCGGCAGGTAGTCAGGCTTGACCATGAGCGGGCGGATCTCGTCGGCGGCACGGCCATCAACGCGCTCGCCGGTCTCGACGACCATGCAGCGCATGGCATGCTTCTCGAGGCTCTTGAGCTCGACGGGGATCTCGCGGCTGTACTGAGCCTGCTCCTCCTCGGTGAACTCGGCCTTGATGGCGGCCTTGAGCAGCTCGACCTTGCCGATGCGCGAGAGCTTGTCGGCGTCCTTGAGCGCGGCGCTCATCTCGTCGTAGTGGGCGAAGACCTTGTCGTGGACGTAGGGCACCGGCTCGTCGTAGACGTACTCGCGCTTGACAATCGGGCCGTTGACCTGCTCGTACTCAGAGAAGAACTTCTTCTGCTCCTCGCAGAAGGCGGCGATGGCCTCCTGGCCGAACGCCATGGCGGCGAGCATGTCCTCCTCGGAGATCTCGTCAGCGGAGGCCTCGAGCATGGAGATGAAGGAGTCGGAACCAGCGAGCTCGAGGTCGAGGTCGGAGGCGTCGCGCTCCTCGTAGGTCGGGTTCACGATGAACTCGCCGGTCTCGGGGTTGCGGCCGATGCGGACGCAGGCCAGCGGGCCTTCGAAGGGCACGCCGCCCACGGTGAACGCGGAGGAGGCGGCCATGACGCACATCGTGTCGACGGGGTTAACCTGGTCGGCGACGAGCGAAGTGGCGACGACCTGGACCTCGTTGCGGAAGCCGGCCGGGAAGCTCGGGCGCAGCGGACGGTCGATCATGCGGGCCGTGAGGGTGGCCTTCTCGGAGGGGCGAGCCTCACGCTTGAGATAGCCGCCGGGGATGCGGCCCACGGCGTACATCTTCTCGATGAAGTCGACCGTCAGCGGGAAGAAGTCGTAGTCCTTGCGCTCCTTCGAGACCACGGCCGTGACGAGCACCGTGGAGTCGCCCTGCTTGACGAGGACGGCGCCGGTGGCCTGCTTGGCCAGCTCGCCGGTCTCGAGCACGTAGTGCTTGCCGTAGAGGTCGAACTCGTGTGTAACCTTTGCCATTTCTTTCCCTTATCTCCGCCTGCCACGTTGCAGACGGGCCGTCTGCGGGCCCCGGCCGCGGGTTGCTCCCGCCACCGCTTGGTCTGGCCCGGAATGCCCGGGCAAGCCCGCTGTGCCCAGACCCTTGGGCACGCAATATGAAAAGGGGCGCCAGAGGGCGCCCCGTAGGTCCACTTACTGGATGTTGTCGCGAATGCCGAGCTTGGCGATGAGCTCACGGTACTCGTTGATGTCGTTGCCCTTGATGTAGGAGAGCAGGCGACGACGCTTACCGACGAGCATGAGCAGGCCGCGACGGGTGTGGAAGTCCTTCTTGTGGGACTTCATGTGCTCGGTGAGCTCCTTGATGCGGTCGGTGAGGATGGCGACCTGGACGGTGGCAGAGCCGGAGTCGTGCTCGTTCTTGCCGTAGGTCTTGATGAGCTCGGCCTTGCGCTCCTTGGAGATGGTCATGTTGACACCTTTCTTCTGATTTCACCCCAGACCGGGAGAGCCGCTGGTGTGGGCGCGCCTCCAAGTGAGGGGTACTGACAAACCTTTAGGAGGATAGCACAGGCGCGGGCGAACGGATTCGTAAACACAAGACCGCCACGGATATGGCGCCGGAAGCAGAGCAAATCCAAGGCTCATCCTACGCCAGCCGAACGTATGCTGTTGCCATGACGAATTCGGAGCACATAAAGTCCCTGCCGCGAACCGTGGCGTACGTCGGCGCCGGCGACGATCCAAACGCGCTGCCGAGCCTTTTGCTCGAGGACTTCGACGACGCGCTGCATGCCTATGCGCGTCTTGGCGGCGTTGATGCACCCCAACGCGTCGAAGACGCCATTGATGCCGATGCAGTCGTCATCGCGATGAGCGCACGTCGCCCAAGCCTCGTCGACCTGCCGGCTCTCTCCCACAGCGCGCTCGTCTATGTGCTCATCGCATGTGATGGCGCGGAGACTGACGAGGCCAGGCTCGCCATGGAGCGGACGTGCGGCCTTCTCGGGCAATCGGGAGCCATGCTCGCGGGCTGTGTCCTCATTCCCCTTGCAGGCCAGCTCGAGCGACACATGAAAGGTCCCCGGATGGGACACGCACGCAGAAACGTCTCCGAGGCCACCGACGAGCTCGTTTTGGCCCTGCGCTGCGCCGCCACCCCGGGTGTGATCGAGGTGCGCCCGCCCCGGCCGTGCGTCCTCCATCGACTGGGAAGCGCCTTGAGGGGTCTGGGGCTTTTCAGCTAGCCAAAAGCCTCATCGGGCATTTGTCGAGAACGCAGCTCGAATCAAGATTCAAAGCGTATTTTCAGGCTTGTCGTCAATCATGCGGCCATCCGAGAAAGGAGGCCACATGACGGGATGCCAGCTTACGTTTGAGCGCAGGGAGCTCAAGTACGTGCTCAGCGATGACGAGCGGCAAGGGCTCGAGCGCGCCTGCGCGACCCACATGACGCCGGATGAGCACGGGCCCTCCGCGGTGCGCAGCGTCTACCTCGACACACCATCGCTCCAGATAGCGCGGACCTGCGAGGAGCACCCCTCCTACCGAGAGAAGCTGAGGCTTCGCGCCTACGGTGAGCCGCACGTTATACCGTCAGCGCGGGCTCAAGCTCGACCACCGTAAGCATCGAGTCTGAGACGTACAGCGACGTGAGCGGCAGCATGGGTGGCTCGGGGCAGCCGCAAGCACCCGGAGCCGGCAACGCCATGCCCGAGGGACAGGGCCAGATGCCGGGAGGCCAGGAGGGCCAGCCCGGCGGTACCCCCGGACGCCAGGGCTAGAGGCCCAGCGCCAGCATGACGAGGCCCGCGCAGACGCCAAGCGCGTACATGAGCGCCACGATGGCGACGTTCTCGCGCGCGTTGTCATTCGTTCGGAACAGCACGAGGTAGCCGGCGCCCCCGGCAACGAGGGTGCCAGCCATCATCGGCGCAAACCCAAGCGCGCCGTCAATGTAGAGCTGCGTCACCACCACGGATGCAGCGCAGTTGGGGACGAGCCCCACGAGCGCCGAGGCAAACGTCGAGAGGACCGCGTTGCTCGAGAAGAACGCCGCGAGCGCGTCCTCGCCAACCCAGGCGATGCCCGCATCGAGCAGGAGCGTCACGGCGAAGATGAAGACGATGACCTGAGCCGTGCGGTACGCGGAGTTCACGACGACCCACTGCGCGATCTGGCCACGCGTGAGCGGCTCGCCACAGCCGCAGCCGCAGGAATAGGCGGACGGGTCCACATCCTCGCCCACGGCCTCGTCCGCAGTCTCGCCCTCGTCATCCGCGGCGAGATAGGTGCGGCCAAGCACAAGGCGAAGCACCGCGTCGACGCAGAAGCCCAGAACCACGCCGAGAACTGCCTTCGAGAGAAGGATACGAGCGAGTAGGGCGCCATCGAGCTGTTCGGCAAGCAGCAAGGGGATCATCTCGTCAGATGTGGAGAGAACCACGGCAACGAATGTGCCAAGCGTGGCGATACGGTCGGCATACAGCATGGCCCCCATGGCGGAGAAGCCGCACTGCGGGACGATGCCGAGAATTCCGCCGATGAGCGGGCCCGCATGACCCGCGCGCTGGATGGCCGCGTTGGCCCGGTCTCCCGCGAACAGCTCGAGCAGGCTCACGGCAACATAGGTGAGAAACAGGAACGGCACGAGCTCGGCCGTGTCCTTGAGGGCGTCGATGACGACGTCGAGAACAGCTTGCATCTTAGGTTGGACCCCCGTCTGAAACGTCTTAACGGGTTGGCATGATAGTCAGCCAGACGTCTGAATGACTGCTCACACACTCACCGTGGAGGCAGCTCCACATGCGGGGCGTGGCAAGGGTGCCAAGGCCAGCTTCCACCGTCACAGGCTGAGTGCGAACTCGAAGGCGCGAAGGCGCGCGTCGAGGTGCGTCGCGGCCCAGGTGTGGGCCATGGCCAGAAGCAGGCTCGCCATGGACGGGTCGATCTGCGACTCGAGCAGCGTGTCGAACGTCGAACCCACGAGTGCGGCAACCCACGCAAGCGTCGCAGTGTCAACCGGCTCGGCCCCCTCGACCTCACGGGAGCAGCTCTCGCACAGCCCACCGCCCGCAAGCGCGGAGAACCTCGTGACCGAGGGCTCCCCGCAGGCCACGCACGAGTCTACGACCGGCCGCCAGCCCTCGTGCGAGAGCACCTTGAACACGTAGGCCGCCACCACCACGTCAAGATGGGGCTGGTCGGAGGCCTGCTCGCAGGCGAGGAGCGCCCGAGAGCAGATGGGAAAGAGAAACGGGTCCGGTGCGTCCTCGAAGCTCGTGAGGCGAGCCACCTCGCACACGACGCTCGCGGCGCTCACGCGCGCAAGGTCTCCCCTGAGGGATGCGTGCGGGCACGTGAGCTGGGCCTCCGCGACAACGTCGAGGTTTCGCCCAAGCGCGAGGAGCAGGTCGACCTCGCAGAAGAGCTGCACGCGCGCCGCGAGCTTGCCGCCAGGCTTTCTCGCGCCCTTTGCCACGGCGCGGCCCTGGCAGCCGTCGGCCTCAAGCAGAGTGAGGATGAGGTCGCTCTCGCCCAGCTTGGTTCGGTCGATGACGATGGCCGAGGTATGGCGCGTGCGTCCGCGGGCCACGGCTACTCGGTCGCCTCGTAGCCCAGACGGCGGATCTCGTTTTGGTCGCGACGCCACTGGGGGCGCACCTGGACGCGAAGCTCGAGGTAGACCTTCGCTCCAAGCAGGCGCTCGATGTCGGGGCGAGCGGCCATGCCGATCTTCTTGATCATGGAGCCGCCCTTGCCCACGATGATGCCCTTCTGGCCGTCACGCTCCACAAGGATCGTGGCGCTCACGCTGGCGTGGCCGTCCTTCTTCCACTCGATGTCGTTGCAGACGACCGCAACGGAGTGCGGAACCTCGTCGCGGCAGTTGAGCAGGACCTTCTCGCGAACGAATTCGCTCACGAGGTCCTCCTCGGTGGCATCGGAGTCCATGTCGTCGGGGAACCACTTGGGGCCCTCCGGGAGCTTCTCGCTCACAAGGGCGAGGAAGGCGTCAACGTTGAAGCCCTCCGTGGCGCTCGTGACGATGACGTCATCGAAGTGCGCAAGCTTGCTGGCGGCCTCCACCTGGACCTGCATCTGGTCGGGCTTGGCGATGTCGGCCTTGGTGAGCACGAGGACCTTGGGCGCGCGGGCCTTGTCGACATGGGCGGCCACCCACTCGTCGCCCGTTCCCACCGGCTTCGTGGCGTCGACGAGCATGGCAACGACGTCGACGTCGGCGAGCTCGCCCAGGGCGGCGCGGTTGAGCTCCTTGCCCAGTGCGTCCTTGGGCTTGTGAAGGCCCGGGGTGTCAACGATGACGATCTGGCTGCTCGGCGTGTTCACGACTGCGCGCAGGCGCTTTCGCGTGGTCTGCGCCACAGGGCTCGTAATGGCGATGCGCTGGCCGCACGCGGCGTTGAGCAGCGTGGACTTGCCGGCGTTGGGGCGGCCCACGAGGGCGACGAACCCGCTTCTGAACTTGGTGTCAGGCATGTGTGTCTCCTAGAGGAACTTCTCGATGAGGGCCGATCCAATCGTTACGACGCCCGCGGCCGCGACGAACACGCACAGCACCCACACGGCGGCTGCGGCGATGTCCTTGGCGCGACCCGCCAGGGGATGGTACTCTGGCGAGACGAGGTCCACGATGGTCTCGATGGAGGTGTTGACCAGCTCGGCGCACAGCACGACGCCGCAGCACAGAAGCACGATGCCCCAGCGCACCGCGTCAAGCCCCGCGATGAGACCGGCAACGACCGCAAGCACGAACCCCGCGAGCATCACCTTGATGTTGCGCTCGCTCCTGATGGCGAACCTGAAGCCCTGGAAGGCGAAGCCGAAGCTCTTGCGAAACGAGGGGTGGTTCTCCTTCGATCCCGGTATCATGCGCCCTCACCGTCTTCGGCATCATCCGCAGAGGCGGGAAGGGGCGTGTCGTCGTCGTGACGCGTCGTGGCTACATGGACGACCTCGCGCCCGCAGGCAAGCGCGAGAAGCTCGTCCTCGCGCGCCTCCATGACGCGGGCGTCGCGCTCCTCGATGTGGTCGTAGCCAAGCAGGTGGAGCAGCGAGTGGATGGCCATGAGGCGCGTCTCGTCCGCGGGCGTGGTGCCAAAGCGGGCGCTCTGGGCGGCAAGGACGGCAGGGGCCATCGCGATGTCGCCGAGCTCGCAGGGCTCTTCTGGTCCCAGGTCGGGGTCATCGGGACGCTCGCACTCGAGCGAGATGACGTCCGTGGGCGCCTCAATGCCGCGCCACTCGCCATTGAGCGCCTGCATGGACCGCTCGCCAAGCACGCTTACGGACACGAGGCAGGTGCGCTCGACGCCCTCCTCGGAAAGCACGAGGTTAAAGACGCGAGAGAGCTCGGCCTCGCTAATGGCGAGCTCGCAACCCTCCTCGCAGTACAGGTTGATCGATGCGCTCATGCGACACTCCCCCGTCCCTGTGCCTCGGCGCGCTCGTAGGCCTCGACGATGCGGGCCACGAGCGGATGGCGCACGATGTCGGCCCTGCCCAGGTCAACGAACGCGATGTCCTCGGTTCCCTCGAGCGCACGGCGGGCGGCCACGAGGCCAGACGGTCCGGTGAGGTCACGCTGCGAGCAGTCGCCCGTCACGACGAAGCGGCTGCGGAAGCCCAGGCGCGTGAGGAACATCTTCATCTGCTCGGGCGTGGTGTTCTGCGCCTCGTCGAGGATGACGAAGGCGTCGTTGAGCGTGCGCCCGCGCATGTATGCGAGAGGGGCGATCTCGATGATTCCCTGCTCGATGAGGGCGTTGCCCTTCTCCATGTCCGTCATGTCGAACAGGGCGTCATACAGGGGCCTCACGTAGGGGTCAAGCTTCTCCTGGAGCGTTCCGGGGAGGTATCCGAGAGACTCCCCCGCCTCGACGACGGGCCGGCACAGGACGATGCGGCCCACCTCGTGGCGCTTGAGCGCAGCGACGGCCATGGCCATGGCCAGGTAGGTCTTGCCTGTACCGGCAGGCCCCAGGGCGAACGTGAGCGTGTTGTTGCGCGCCGCCTCGACGTAGCGGCGCTGGCCTGCGGTCTTGGGGCGAAGCGCGCGGCCACGATAGGTGAGAAGGATCTCATCTGGAAGCGGGGCCTCGGAGACGCCCGCTCCCGAGGACTGCGCAAGCAGCAGGTCCACGTCGTTGGTGGTGGGCGTGTCCTCACGCGAGACGAGCTGAATGAGCTTTGAGAAGACAGAGACGATGCGGTTTGCCTCCACGGGCTCCCCCGTGATGCCCACCTGGTTGCCCCGCACGGTGATGGCGGCATCTGTTGCCGCCTCGATGCGCCTGAGCAGCGAGTCTGCCGGCCCCAAGAGCCTCGTGAGGTCTAGGGAGTCCGGGATGGTGAGTCGGACCTGGGCTGGTTCCATGCTCCTCCTGGGTAGGGTTTGCTCGTACTGCACATCATACGTCAGCTTCGGGCGTCAAGCATGCCGCTGGCATCAAGCCCATGGGGCACGAGCCAGACGAGCCGGCCCGTAAGGCCGGGGTCAGTGCGGACGCGCACGCCACTACCCGTCGTGCCAAGGCAGCCCCGCTCGCATAGGACGAGTTGTCGCGTGCCCACGAGCCCGCGTGCGTGCTCGCTCGCAAGGGTGTGGGAGAGCTGACGCATGATTCGAGAGCGCTCGGCGCTCGTATGCGCGTCCACCTGCCCGTCCATCTGGGCCGCCGGAGTGCCGGGGCGCCTCGAGTAACGAAAGACGTGCATGCCGCTAAGCCCGAGCTCGCGACAGGTGGCGAGGCTCCGCTCGAACTCCTCGTCCGTCTCGCCGGGAAAGCCGACGATGACGTCGGTGGAAAGCGCAAGCCCAGGGACCGCGTCAATCGCCTGCGAGGCCATCTGGGCATACTCGCGGACCGAGTATGGGCGGCCCATGCGCCGCAACGTGGCATCGCAGCCGCTCTGCAGCGGCACGTGCAGAAACGGGGCCACGCGACCGCCCGAGCCCGCCATGACATCGAGCAGCTCCGGCGTGACGCCAGCCGGCTCCACGGAGGAAAGCCTCGCCCTGGCGATACCTGTCTGGGCAAGGATCCGCGAAAGCAGCGACGCCAGCGTCACGGACCCACAACGATATCGGCCAAGGTCGATGCCCGTGAGAACGACCTCGCGTGCGCCATCGGCCTCGAGACGTCTGACGCGCTCGATAATGTCGGCGGCGTCAAGCGAGCGAGCCGGGCCCCGCGCCTTCCAGACGATGCAGTACGTGCAGCGCCGGTCGCAGCCGTCCTGGATCTTGAGCCCGGGGCGCATCCGCCCCGTGGGGGTCACGGGCGCGGCACCAGAGACAGCGCGAGACGTGCTGCGAGGCGAGGGCTCGGCAGCCCCGTCCGCAAGCTCGAGCACGCGCGACGCCACGCGGTCCTTGTCGGGCTCCACCATGACGCACGGATCGGTCTCGAGCAGCTCGTCGGCAAACAGCGTCGCGGCACACCCGGTCGCCACGACAAGGCGAACGCCGGGACGCGAGGCCGCATGCCTCACCGCGTGCCGTGTCTTGGCCTGGGCCTCGGCCGTGACGGCGCACGTGTTCACGACCACGGCCTCAGCCCCGTCCTCGTCAACAAGCTCGCAGCCATGGGACGCGAGCTCGCGCGCCATCGCGTCGAGCTCGGCCCTGTTGACTCGACAGCCCAGGTTGACGAGGGCAACGCGAGCGTGGCCCATTACTTGCCGTGCTTGGGCCTGGCAGAGGCCGCGCGCCCGTGCTTGTGCCCAAAGAGCCCCTCGATGCCGCCTTCGGACTTCTCGCCCACGCGCTCGCCACGCTCGGCGGCGATGTCACGGATCTGCTCGAGCTGCTTGGCCGAGAGGTCGGTGGGGACCACGACGTTGAGGACCACGACGAGCTTGCCGCGGGCATGGGAGCCCTGACGGGGCATGCCATAGCCCTCGACCTCGATGTGCTGGGCGTTCTGACTGCCGGCAGGCACGCTCACGCTCACGTGCTCGTCTGCCATGACGCCCTCGACGTCGAGCGCGCAGCCGCACATGGCCTCAAGCGCAGTGACGTCCTCCATGCAGTACAGGTCGTCGCCCTCGCGCTGGAAGCGCTCGCCCTCGACGACCTCGACGCGAACGATGAGGTCACCGGACCTGTCGCCACGGATGCCCGCCTCGCCAAAGCCCTCAACCTTGAGCGATTGGCCGGAGTGGACGCCAGCGGGGATGTCCACCTTGACGGTCTCGTGGTTGGGCGTGCGTCCCTGGCCGCCGCAAGTCTCGCAGGGGTGGTCGATGGAGTGGCCGGTGCCGTGGCAGACCGGGCACTCGCTCTGTGTCTGCATCTGGCCGAGGATGGTCTGCTGGACCGTCACCACGCGACCCGTGCCATGGCAGCGCGAGCAGGTCGTGACGTGGCCGCCCTCGGCGCAGCCGCTCCCGTTGCAGTCGTCGCAAGGTGCAAGGCGGTCATAGGCAACGGTCTTCGTGCAGCCCGCCGCGGCCTCGGCAAGCGTGACGCGCAGCGTGATGCCCATGTCGCGACCGGCCGTGCGAGCGGCGCGACCGCCTGCGGCCCCTCCGCCAAAGAACGAGGAGAAGATGTCGTCCATGCCAAAGCCGCCGAAGATGTCGGAGACGTCGACACCGCCACCGCCAAAGCCGCTGGGGCCATCGGGATCGCCATAGCGGTCATAGTTGGCGCGCTTGCGCTCGTCGGAGAGCACGGAGTAGGCCTCGTTGACCTCCTTGAACTTCTCCTCGGCATCCGGAGCCTTGTTGACGTCCGGGTGCAGCGTGCGTGCCTTCTTGAGAAAGGCGCGCTTGATGGTCCTTGCGTCGGCGTCGCGAGAGACGCCCAGCACCTCGTAATAGTCTGCCTTAGCTTCCACGCTCGTAGTTCTCGCTTCCCTCTTGAAACCAACAAACGGATGGGGCGGCGACGCGCCGCCCGAGATTGCTTAGTAGAGACGGCCCCGGTAGCCCGCCGTGCCAAAGCCGGACATGCAGGAGACCATGAGCGCCATGAACACCGCGATGGTGGCCGCGTTCATGAAGCCGTTCACGAAGTAGCGCCACGCGTTCTTCCACCAGACGGACGCATGGTGGAGCACGCCACCGCCCCTGGCGACGAGTACGAGGCCGATGACGAGCGGGATCCCCACGATGACGGAGAGCTGCGCGAGCACGTTGAGAAGCACGCCCAGCACCAAGAACGGCATGGCGAAGCCGATCATCTGGAAGCCCTGCGCGGCCTGGGGCTGCAGGCGCTCGCTTGGCACGCCCACGCGGCACACGAAGTCTCCTGTGGAGGAGCCGTTCGTGCCGGCGTTGCCCATGCCGGGCACGCGCACGGTGTCGCCATCATGGCTCCCGGCGGGAATGTCCACGACGACTTCGCTCGCCGAAAGCACGCGACCCGTGCCTCCGCAGGCGTCGCACGGATCAACCACGACGCGACCCGACCCCTCGCACTCGGGGCAGACCATGTTCATGACGCCCAGGCCCAGAAGGCTCGCGAGGTCAACCGAGATGTGGCCGGTGCCACCGCATGTGGGACAGGTCCTCGCGTGGTCCGCGTGAACCGAGCCCGCGCCGTGACAGACGTCGCAGGCGACGTAGCGCTGGTAGGTGACGCCACGGCGCACGCCCTCCTTAGCCTGCTTGTCATCAATGTCAAGCTGGTAGACGACGTCCCCGCCCGCCTTGGGGTTGTAGGCGCGGCTGCGACGCGAGCCCGCCTGGGGACCGGCGCCCGCCGCACCGAACGGCCAGCCCCAAAAGCCACCCATGCCGGCGAACGGGTCGCCCTGTGGCTGGCTCGGCGAGCCATACGAGGCGCCCGCGAAGGGGTTGCCGGACTGCATCGCGTCATAGCGACGGCGCTTGTCGGGGTCTGAGAGCACGGCGTAGGCCTCGGAGATCTCCTTGAACTTCTCCTCGGCGCCCGGCTCCTTGTTGATGTCGGGGTGATACTTGCGCGCGAGCTTCTGGAACGCCTTGCGAATCGTCGCGTCGTCCGCGTCATGCTCGACGCCAAGGATGGCGTAGTAGTCCTTGTCGTTCATGGATGCCATGCTCGGATGGGCTCCCGTCTCGTGTCGATGGGCCTCGAGGGGTCCTCGGAGGCGCACGTATGCTCGACATTCTACCCAAACACACGCAGGGCCCACATGCCGGCCGGCACATATCTGATACGCTTTCTTCGTATGTGCCTGCGCGCCCGAGCGCGGCGCAGCCCCTCACGCATCAGCCACCGCTACCAGGAGGTATCCAGATGGCAGAGTTCATCTACCAGATGTTCGAGGCCCGCAAGAGCCACGGCGACAAGGTCATCCTCGACGACGTGACCCTGAGCTTCTTCCCCGGCGCCAAGATCGGCGTCGTGGGTCCCAACGGCATGGGCAAGTCCACGCTGCTCAAGATCATGGCCGGCAAGGAGGAGGTCACGAACGGCGACGCCCGCCTCACGCCTGGCTACACCGTGGGCCTGCTCGAGCAGGAGCCGCCGCTTGACGACGACAAGACCGTCATCGAGAACGTCCGCATGGCGTTCGGCGACCTCGTGGCAAAAATCGACCGCTTCAACGAGATCGGCAACGAGATGGCTGACCCCGACGCGGACTTCAACGCCCTCATGGCAGAGATGGGCAAGCTCCAGGACGAGATCGACGCCGCAAACGGCTGGGACCTCGACTCGCAGCTCACGCAGGCCATGGACGCCCTGCAGTGCCCCGACCCCGACGAGCGCGTCGACCACCTCTCTGGTGGCGAGCGCCGCCGCGTGGCCCTGTGCCGCCTGCTGCTCGAAGCGCCGGACCTGCTGCTACTCGACGAGCCCACGAACCACCTCGACGCCGAGAGCGTGCTGTGGCTCGAGCAGTTCCTTCACAACTACCCCGGCGCGGTGCTCGCCGTGACGCACGACCGCTACTTCCTCGACAACGTAGCCGAGTGGATCTGCGAGGTCGACCGTGGCCACCTCTACCCCTACAAGGGCAACTACTCCACCTACCTGGAGACCAAGGCGGCGCGCCTGGAGGCCCAGGGCCAGAAGGAGGCCAAGCTTGCCACGCGACTCAAGAACGAGCTCGAGTGGGTGCGCAGCAGCCCCAAGGCCCGTCAGGCCAAGAACAAGGCGCGCCTAGAGCGCTACGAGCAGATGGAGGCCGAGGCGCAGTCCGGCCGCAGCGTGAGCGTCACCGACATCCGCATCCCCATGGGTCCGCGCCTGGGCACGAAGGTGCTCGTGGCAGACCACCTCACCAAGAGCTTCGGCGACCGCGTGCTCATCGACGACCTGTCCTTCGAGCTGCCAAGAAACGGCATCGTCGGTGTCATCGGCCCCAACGGCGTGGGCAAGTCGACGTTGTTCAAGATGATCGTGGGCGCCGCCGTCGAGGCGGGCGACACGGCCCTTGCCACCTCGAAGGCCGAGCAGCCCACAAGCGGCTCGATCACGCTCGGCGAGACGGTGAAGCTCTCCTACGTGGACCAGATGCGCGCCGGCATCGATGCCGACAAGAGCGTCTGGGAGGTGGTCTCGGACGGAAACGACTTCATCGTCGTGGGCAAGGACGAGATCAACTCCCGCGCCTACGTCTCGGCGTTCGGCTTCAAGGGAACCGACCAGCAGAAGCCCGCGGGCGTTCTGTCCGGCGGCGAACGCAACCGCCTGAACCTTGCGCTCACGCTCAAGCAGGGCGGAAACCTGCTCCTGCTCGACGAGCCCACGAACGACCTGGACACCGAGACGCTCGAGAGCCTCGAGGAGGCGCTGCTCGCCTTCCCGGGCTGCTCGGTCATCACCTCGCACGACCGCTGGTTCCTCGACCGCGTGGCGACCCACATCCTAGCCTGGGAGGGAACGGACGAGGAGCCGGGACGCTGGCACTGGTTCGAGGGCAACTTCGACGACTACCAGCGCGACCGCGTCCGCCGTCTGGGCGAGGAGGCCGCCAAGCCCCACCGCATCCACCGCAAGCTCACGAGGGACTAGGCAACAGCAGCGACGAAGGGAGAGGCGCGTTTTGGGTTTCAAAGGACAGGCCAAAGGGACCGGAAGCCATACGGGAAGAGAGCTCAACTGGTTTCTCACGCTTGGAATAGCGCTCGTCACGCTCATCTGCGCGGCACTCGCCGCGACGTCTCTGGTCCTCACCGCCTCCCCATCGCTTGTTCCCCTGAGCGAGCATGTGACCATATGGCACCTCTTTGCTCCAGGCAGGATCCTCATGACCTGCCTGGCGCTTCTTGCCGGCGTTGCCTATGCCGCGCTTGCGGTTCTCGTCGCGCGTAAGTCCTCCTCGATACCCGAGCGCGGCTTTGTGGCGGCGCTCGGCGCGGCGGCAATGGCGTTCTGCGTTGTCTGGATTGCGATGAACGCCACCGAGCACAACGGCTTCTCTGACTCCGCACAGATCCTCGCCTACGCAAGGCAGGTCGCCCGCGGGGACACAAGCTCGTTTCTCCCCCACAGCGATTCCTTTGCCGAGAAGCTCCCGGGAGACATGTACCTGTCGAACTACCCCTTCCAAAGCGGAATACTTCTGCTTATGGAGGGGTTCTGTCGCCTGTTTGGAACCTGGGACGTCCAGGCGTTCCAACTGGCTTGCGCCCTATGCTGCGTGGGAACGTCGCTCGTCCTTGTGGACACGGCAAGGGCTTGCGGCCGTCCGAAGGCCGAGAGGCTCCTCGTGGCCTTCCTCTCGCTGACGCTGTTCGCCCCGCTTGTGTTCGTGGTGTTTCCCTATGGCAACACGATTGGCCTATTCTTTGCCCTGCTCGCCATGGACCTGTGGCTGAGGTCACGCGAGCAAACGGGGACCCGGCGCCGCTTGTACGTCCTGACCGGGTTTCTCGCGCTTGCGTTTGGCCTAGCCGTAAAGTCGACCTACGTCGTCGTCGCCATAGGATTCTTGCTCGTGCTGCTCATAGACTGCCTCAGGAAGCGGGACGCCTGGGCTCCCGCCGCGTTTGTCGTGCTCCTCGTCGTGGCGTCACAGGCGTCAGGCAACATTGCGCAGAGAATCATGGAGGCGCGCCTGGGCTACGAGCTTCCGGCCAACCAGCCCAAGACGGCCTGGATCGCCATGGGTCTTTCGGATGACAGCGTGCTCGGCGCCGACATGCCAGGCTGGTGGAGCACCTCTGCCCTGGACAGCCAGGTTGCAAGCGAGGGTGACGTCGAGGCCATGGAGCGCAACGCTGAGGACTCGATCACAGCGTCGCTTGCCACGTTTGGAGGCGACCCCGGCTATGCGGCCTGGTTCTTTGGCAAGAAGCTCGCAACCGAGTGGCTCGACCCAACGTTCCAGTCCCTCTACATCGCGGGATGTGGAACCATGCGCCCCGAGGCCCAGGCGCGCACGAACGCCAGCGACGGCAGGTTCGACCCGGCAGACGCGAGCCTACCCCATGGAATCCTAGGGCGCGCCCTCGAGTGCGTCATGGACGGACAGCAGAGCGTCGTCTACCTCGGCGCCACGGCAGGTGGCCTCGCACTTCTCGGAGAGGTAAGAAGAAGGAGGGCGAACACGCTCGAGCTCGCCCTCCCCTGCGCCTTCTTCATGGGGTTTGTCGTCTACACGCTCTGGGAGGCCAAGGGCATGTACGCCCTGCCCTTCTTCCTGTGCCTTCTGCCCCTTGCGGCAAGGGGCATTGCGCTCATGGCGCAAGGGCATGCAGCGGATAAGGCCTAGTGGTCTCCCTGGCCCCAGCTCACTCCCGTGTAGCTCCAATTCGAGAAGTCGAGGGCATCGCCATCGACGACATACTGGTCCATCGTCGTCTCGTGCACGCCGTCGTAGCGCTCCATGACAAAGTAGCGGAGACGCTGTGCCGTGTCGGAGACGTCGAAGTACGAGGTGCCATCGCCAAATGACGCGGCGTCCGCCTCGTCGCCCATCGCCTTGAGCACCGTTGGCTGGAAGTCGGCGTGGCTGACGGGCGCCTCGGACACCTGGTATTCGCCCCTGGCGCCGGCGGGCTTCACGAGGCAGACCGGCGAGATGGGGTGGTTGAGGTCGTCGGTCGTGGGCGCAGACTCGCCATGGAGCGTGGAGCCCCAGTAGCCATGGTCGGCCGTGATGATGATCGTGGAGTCGTCGTAGACGCCGAGCTCCTTGAGGTCGTCGAGGTACTGCTCGACGATCCTGAACACGCCGCGCGTCTGCTGCTCCATCGTGGAGCCACCCTCGGGAACGTCCATGTTCTCGTCGTAGACGAACGGCGCGTGGGAGCCGTTGAGATGGATGACCTTGAGCGCGCCCGCCTTGTCCTGCTCGTCGCTCACGGAAAGGCCGCGGCTCTTGAGCTCGCCGTAGTAGGCGCCGTCATCAATGACGTAGGGAGTGTCGTAGTCGGAAGTCTCGCCAGACCCAATTCCAAGAACAGCCTGGTTCATGTCGTCCGTGTATTACCAGAAGGCGGGCTTGGCCGCCCAGGGGGCATTGCGATAGAGGGAGACCTTCGAGAGAATCCCAATGGTGGCCCACACGTCCACGCCCTTGTCGGCCGCCGGATGGATGTTGTCCGTCATGTCGCCGTAGAGTGACTTGCCCGTATAGAGGCAGTCGGCATAGAGGGAGACCGAGTAGTTGGCGTCATTGGCGACGTCTGAGATGAAGCTGCCCTTCTCCCAGCGTCCGTCGACGTAGGAGGCATAGTCGTCTCCGGCGTTGAGCATCTGGCCCGTCATGAGGAAGGGAACGCCGTAGGCGGTGGGGATCATCGAGCCCACGGAGTTGCGGAAGTACGTGAACCCCGTGAAGCTGTCGAGCGTGTCGGGATAGTCGGCGAGCACCGTGTCGAACTCCTGCGTGTCAACGGTGTCGACGATAAACACGATGACGTTGCTCTTGTCGGAAACCTCGAACAGTCCCTGCTTGGAGACCATGTACTCAGCCGGCTGCGTGATGGCGCGCTTGACGTAACGCGCGACGCCCACTCCCTGGACGAGCATGAGGACGATAGCCAGGGAGCAGAGCCCCAGGCGACCCAGCGACGGCACCTTGACGACAAAGACGATGGCGGCAGCGACAAGAGCGGCCCAGACGACGAGGCTCACCGCAGTGGAGCCAGCGAAGCTTCCCCAGTCCACCGCCTTGCCATCCGCCGTGGGAAGGCCGCCATTCATGAACAGCGCCTGAGCGAGGCTCGCGACGCCAAGCGCGAACACGACGGCCACCGCCACGTCAAAGGCGCGGCCCCTGAGCGCAGAAAGCAGCAGTGCCACGGCGGTTCCCGCGAGAAAGGCAAACGCGAGCATGACGATCCATACGTCATGCAGGTTGAACAGCAGGCTGTCGCCGTTGGCGCCAACTATCTCATAGGGCGCCGCCACGAAGTTCGTGAACATGAGCAGGGCCATGGCCACGAGCGCAATGCCAAAGCGCTTGGGCCACGTGAGCGGCGCGCCGTCATAGGCACCGCCCTTGGGGGCCATAAGCGTCGTGGGCTTGGACGTGGGGAGGTCGGGGCTCGCGTCAACGACGCGAGACACATGCGTCTCGACCGTCTTGCCAGCGTTCTCGTCCACCTTGAGAACGCGGAGCACGACGCGGCGCAGGCGCCTCCAGGCCACACCGATGACGGCCGAGAGCGCCACGGCCACGCCGGCGAGCGCCTGGATGGTGTAGGTCATGACGCTCAGGTCCACGTAGGCGAGCGCCGGGCGCGAGAGCCCGGCCCACAGGCAGGCGGCCATGGCGAGCAGCGCGACGGAATCGAGCACCGCAAGCGCCGTCGCGGCCGCTGCCTTCCGGGCACAGGGGGAGGTGTTGCCCACGCTACTCCCCTCCCTTGCCAAGCCTCGGGAGCATAACGTCGTCGGCGAGCAGCTGCCTTCGGTCCTCGCGGGCCGCAAGCTCGGCGGCCTCGTCGCCCTCGCGGACGGCCTGGGCCTCGAGCATGAGGTCGAGAAGATAGCGACCGTCGCGCTCGGCGCCGTGGCCGGGGTGGTAGATCATCTCGTCGCGCACGACCTCGAGGCGGTCGCGCCACGAGGCGCCGTCGTCGACCATCTCCTGCACGACGTCGGCGAGCCTGCCCTCCAGCTCCTCGGGCGCCAGGCTCACGCCCACGCGGTTCCTGAGCGAGATGTCGGTGGGCTCGATGCCGAGGTCACGCCACTCGGGGTTCGTCTCCTTCATCGGCGTGTCGACGAACACGCAGGGCTTGAAGGCCACGAGGGCGAACTCGCAGAACACGCTCGACCAGTCGGTAACGAGCACGTCGGCGTCCAGGATGGAGTCGGAGCTGGAGAAGTCCTGCTCGAAGTAGAGGTCCTCGGCCGGAACGTCGGCGAAGCGCGCCTGCAGGGCCTCCCAGCGGGGGCGGTAGCGCTTGGTGTACTCGGGGTGCGGGCGCACGACGACCCTCCAGCCGCGGCCCAGCAGCGGGCGGATCGCCTCGTCGGCGCACAGGTCCAGGATGTTGTCCTCCTGCCACGACGGGGCGATGAGCACGGTGGGGCGTGCGTTGGCGGCGTGGCCGCGGGCCAGGTAGTCGGCGCGCTCGGCGTCGATGAGGTCGTAGCCGCACGCGGCGAGCTCGCGCAGGGCCAGCCCCGCCTGCGCCTCGCGGGCGCGGGCCTCCGCCACCTGGTGCGGGCCCACGCACATGAGCGCGTCGTAGTGGTCGAAGGCGGCGGCGTGGCTCACGAGGTGCAGCGACGTGGTGTGGTGGAACGCGTAGACGTAGCGCGTGTCCCTGCGCACGTAGGAACGCTTGACGTAGAAGTTGTCCAGGTCATCGAGCGTCATGACCACGACGTCGGCGTCCATCTTCATCATGAGGGTGATGAGGCGCTTGTCGCCCACGTAGTAGGGAAGCACGCGCGGGTGGGACTCGGCGTAGGCGAAGACCTGGTCGTCGGGGTCGCCGGTGACGTAATGCACGCACGTGTCGGAGTTGGCCAGCAGCCACTCGACGGCGCCGCGGAAGTACTTCCAGAAGCCGCTGCGCTCCGAGTAGAACACGACGTGCTTGCCCACGACGGAAAAGAAGCGCCTGTAGTCGGCCTTCTCCCTCCTGGCGAGCGGGTCGGGCCTCCACCAGGGGCCCTTGCGCGCCGACAGCGCGTTGAGCTCGGCGAGCTCGGCCTTGGAGGCCTCCAGCTCGGCGTAGTCGACGTACTTCGCGGGCCTGATGCACAGGTTGCACAGCGCCTGCACCGCGATCGACAGCAGGTTGGAGCACACCCAGTAGAACGCCATGCCGGCCGACACGTAGATGCCCAGGAAGAAGGACAGCGCGATGGACAGCCCGTTGGTGGAGTTCTTCTCGGCGCGGGACTGCTCGCGCTGCAGCGGGTTGATGTGGTTGGAGGCCACGCCCATCACCACGGCCGACAGCGTGGCGAGCACGGGCATGACCCACGAGGCGCCGCCGTCCTCCATGGGGACGAGCCCCAGGAACTCGGTGCCCGCCGAGCCCGAGTCGGCGATGGCGTGGATGACGTCGACCAGGCCGAACAGGATGACGACCTGCACGGCCAGCGGGATGAGCGAGAGCAGCGGGTGGTAGTGGTACTCCTTGTTGAGCTGGCTCTGGCGCTCGCCGATCTGCTCCTGGTCGCCGAAGTACTTGACCTTGACGCGGTTGAGCGCCGGCATCATGCGCACCATGACGATGGAGTTCCACTGGCACCACAGCGACAGCGGCATGAGGACGAGCTTGGCCATGAGGGTGAACAGCAGGATGGTGGCCCACCAGTTGTGGGTGAGCTCGTAGCACGGCCGCATGATGGCCATGAAGATGTCGGTGATCCAGGAGAACACGGGGCGGCTCCGATGCGTCGTAGTTCACCGCGGCGCCCTTGAACCAGGGACCCGCGAACAAAACCTCTTTACTTTAAGCTAACAAACAGTTTGGAAGGCCAAGACCGGCCTATTCATCCGATGAAAGGTCCCAAAGGGCGCCATAGAGCTCGTTCCCCAGCAGCCAGCCGTCGTGCGTGGGCACGAGCGCGCTACCTTCAGACGCTGCGAGCAGGCCCCTCGAGACGAGTTCGGACAGGCAGGCGTCGACGCGCGAGCCGCCCAGCACCTCTCGTGCGCGGGCCACAAGCGACGGGGCAAGCCCGTCCGTCATGCGCGCCGCAAGCATGAGGTCCTCGGCCACGGCCTCGCGAGCGCTCAGCTGCTCGACGTCGAAGCTGAGCTCGGACAGGCTCCTCGCGCGAATGATGCCGTCTGTGTCGGTGAGCGTCGAGAGCCTGAACCTCACGGCCTCCTCATAAGGCGAGGGAAGGCTGGCGACACGCTGCCTCAGCGTCTCGTAGGACGCGCGTCCCAGCATGCTTGCCGCGGACGTGCCCAGGCCAAGGTACTCGACGCCCGTCCAGTAGGCGATGTTGTGGGCGCAGCGCCTCTGTGGCTTGGCATAGCTTGCGACCTCATAGCGAGCAAAGCCGGCCTGTCCGAGCACGTCAAGCGCGGCTTCCATGTCGGAGGCTTCGGTGTCGTCCGAGGGCCAGGGAAGGCGCCCATCCTCGCACAGGCGCTCCATGGGGGTGCCCGGCTCGATCATGAGCGGATAGCAGCTCACATGCCCCACACCAAGCCCCACGGCCGTCTCGAGCGAGCACCGCCAGCTCGCAGGCGTTTGATATGGGATGCCGCACATGAGGTCGACCGAGACGTCCAGCCCACTTGCCACGGCCGCCGCCACGCGCCGACGGGCAAGCCCCGCGTCGTGGATGCGCCCAAGACCAGCGAGCTCGCGGTCATCGAAGCTCTGCACGCCGATGGAGACGCGCGTGGCCCCATGCTCGCGCGCGCGAATCAGAATGTCATCCGAAAGTGACTCCGGATTCGCCTCAAAGGTGAGCTCGGAGATGCCGGGGCCGCATGCGTCGAGAAGCAGGGCCAGGGAGGCGGACCCCAGCATCGTCGGGGTTCCGCCGCCGACGTATGCCGTGGCAAGGTCGCCGAGCACGCCAAGCTCGCGAGCCTCTGAGGCCAGGTTGGAGAGGGAGCGAGCGTACTCCCCCATGCGCTCGTCTCCGTGGCGCGTGGCCGCCGTTGAGAAGTCACAATAGCGACAGCGCCTGGCGCAGAAGGGAACATGCAGGTAGAGGGCGCGAATGCCAGGCATCACAGCGACGCCTCGAGCTCGTCTGCCAGGGCGAGGTAGTCGTCAAGCGCGGCGCAGTGCATGGCCCGCTCACGCCACGCGGCAGCCTCGGGAACGCCGCGCAGGTACCAGCCGGCAAGGCTGCGGGCACGTGCGATGTGGGCGCCCGTGGCACCCAGCAGACGTACGTGCAGGCGAAACGCGTTGAGCCGCATGGAAGGCGTCACCTCGGCCGGCTCCAGCCCGGCCATGACGCGCTTCGCGTTCGAGAAGACCCAGGGGTCCCCATAGCTGCCGCGCGCCACGAAGCAGGCGGCAGCGTCCGTCTCGCGCAGAAGCGAGGCCGCACGACGAGCGTCCAGGGCATCTCCCGATGCGATGACCGGCACGTCCACGGCCTCAACGATCTGGGCGATGGCCGCCGCGCTCGACTGGCCCCGGTACATCTGCGACGCAACGCGCCCATGGACGGCGATGGCCTGGGCACCGGCAGCCTCCATGGCTCGTGCGAACTCAACGCCCACGAGGTGGTCGGGCACCCGGCCAAGCCTGATCTTCACGGTGACGGGCACGCTGAGCTCCTCGCGCAGCACGCCCACGATGCGGGCCGCGAGCTCAGGATCGTCGAGAAGGGCAGAGCCCGCGCCGTCTCGCGTGACCTTGGGCACGGGACAGGCCATGTTCACGTCAACGAGGGCCAGCCTGTCACCAACGTGCTCTCCGAGCCGGCAGGCCGCCTCGCGGAAGTGCTCCGGGTCGGCACCGAACAGCTGGACGGCAAGGTCGGGCTCGGCCACGTTGGGCTCGACGAGCGACCAAGTCTTCTCGCTGCCATAGTGGATGCCGGTCACGCTCACCATCTCGGTGTAGGCAAGGGCCGCGCCGCCCGCGCGAGCCATCATGCGATAGGCCGCATCGGTGACGCTTGCCATGGGCGCCATGAGGAAGGGCGAGGTGCAGAGGCGCTCGCGAAGCGTCCCCGCAGGGCAGAAGGGCTCGGGCGGCCAGACAAGGCCCGCCGAGGCCGCCCCCGCCGCAATCACGCGGGAGGCCTCGTCGCTGCGGGCAAGGCGCGCCTGGTTTGCCACGATCTGGGAGGTGCGGGCCACTTACTCGTCCACCTTGAGAATCGCCATGAAGGCCTCCTGCGGCACGTCGACCGAGCCGATGGCCTTCATGCGCTTCTTGCCCTCCTTCTGCTTCTCGAGCAGCTTGCGCTTGCGCGAGATGTCGCCGCCATAGCACTTGGCGAGCACGTCCTTGCGCATGGCCTTGACCGTAGAGCGGGCGATGATCTTGTTGCCGATGGCGCCCTGGATGGGCACCTCGAACTGCTGCCTGGGAATGATCTCCTTGAGCTTGTCGCACAGGCCACGCGCGAGCTGGTAGGCCTTGTCCTTGTGGACGATGAACGACAGGGCGTCCACCTCGTCGCCGGACAGCAGGATGTCAAGCTTCACGAGCTCGCTCACGCGGTACTCGGAGAACTCGTAGTCAAGCGAGGCGTAGCCCTTCGTGCGACTCTTGAGCTGGTCGAAGAAGTCGAGGATGAGCTCGGCGAGCGGCATGTCGAAGTGCAGCTCCACGGACTTCTGCGTGAGGTGGATCATGTCCGTGGTGACGCCGCGGTGCTCGATGGCAAGCTGCATGACGGCGCCCGTGAACTCGGGCGGGCAGATGATCTTGGCCTTGAGGTAGGGCTCCTCGATGTGGTCGATGCACGTGACGTCGGGCAGGTCCTGCGGACTGCGCACGCAGACCATCTCACCGTCCGTCTTGAAGACGTGGTAGTCGACCGAGGGGCTCGTCGCGATGAGGTCGAGGTTGAACTCGCGCTCGAGGCGCTCCTTGACGACCTCCATGTGCAGAAGGCCCAGAAAGCCCACGCGGAAGCCAAAGCCAAGGGCCACGGACGTCTCGGGAGACCACGTGAGCGACGGATCGTTGACGTGGAGCTTCTCGAGCGCGTCGCGGAGGTTCTCGTACTCCTTGGTGTCAACCGGGAACAGGCCCGTGTAGACCATGGGCTTGGCCTCGCGATAGCCCGGCAGCGGCGCTGCGCAGGGGCGCTCGACATAGGTAAGCGTGTCACCCACGCGCACGGACTCGGGGTCCTTGAGGCCCGTGACGACGAAGCCCACCTCGCCCACGCCGAGCTCGTCCACGAGCACCTCGGCGGGACGCTTGACGCCCACGCCATCGACGAGGAAGCGCTCGCCGCCCTGCATCATGAGCAGGTCATCGCCCTTGGAGATGTGGCCGTCGAACACGCGGACCGTCGCCACGACGCCTCGGTACTCGTCGAAGTACGAGTCGAGGATGAGCGCCTGGAGCGGCGCATCGTAGTTACCCGTGGGAGGAGAGATGAGGAACACGATGGACTCGAGCAGGTCATGGATGCCCTCGCCGGTCTTTCCCGAGACGCACACGGCGTCGTCGGCCGGAATCGCGAGGTCCTCCTCGATCTCCTCCTTCACCTCGTCGGGATGGGCGCTCGGAAGGTCGATCTTGTTGATGGCCGGCACGATGTCGAGGTTGGCGTTCATGGCCAGGCTCGCGTTAGAGACCGTCTGGGCCTCGACGCCCTGCGTGGAGTCGACGACGAGCACCGCGCCCTCGCACGCCGCGAGCGAGCGCGAGACCTCGTAGGTAAAGTCGACGTGGCCCGGCGTGTCAATGAGGTTGAACTGGTAGGTCTTCCCGTCGTCGGCGTCGTACATCACGCGCACGGCGTTGCTCTTGATGGTGATGCCACGCTCGCGCTCGATGTCCATGGTGTCGAGCAGCTGCGACTCCATGTCCCTCTCGTCCACGGTACGTGTGAGCTCGAGGATGCGGTCAGAGATGGTGGACTTGCCATGGTCGATGTGCGCGACGATGGAGAAGTTCCTGATGTGTGAGGTGTCGTGTGTATTCATGAGCTCGATTCTAGCGTATTTCTTTGGCGCACCTGCGAGTTCTTTGCATTTCACATGCGCGGAGGCCTTGCGTCTGCTATACTCACGAACTTGATTGCCGTGTCAGACGTTGGAAGCCCCACTCCCAGCGTCAACAGAGGCCTCAAAGAAGAGAAATCGAAAGGATCTGCACGTGGCTAACATCAAGTCGCAGAAGAAGCGCATCATCACCGCCGAGAAGGCTCGCATGCGCAACAAGGCCGTCCGTTCCGAGCTGAAGACCGCTGTCAAGCGTGTCCGTGCCGCCGTCGAGGCCAACGACGCCGAGCTCGCTCAGGCCGAGGCCAACAAGGCCGGCAAGCTGCTCGACAAGGCCGCTTCCAAGGGCGTCATCCACAAGAACCAGGCTGCCCAGCGCAAGAGCGGCGTCCAGAAGCTCGTGAACACCATCAAGTAGCTTCTCGCAACAGCGAATCCAAGGAGCCCCGTCGGCGTGCTGTCCGGCGGGGCTCCTTCCTTGTGGAGAGGATGCGAGTCCCAGCATGAGCTGGGCGAGGCTTAGCGGACGCCTCGGGAAGGCCCTGCGGCGCAAGGAGACGCCATGGCGAGGACGAAGCACGTGAAGGCGGTCTCGGAGTCCGCACTCCCCTTGAGCGCGCGCTCGCACTCGGCCGCCTGGCCGAGAAGGGCAACGAGCTCGTCCATGCCAAACGCACGCGCCCAGCGCACGTGGTTCTTCACCTGCCAGGACTGCCTGCCCAGCTCATGGGCCAGGCTGCTTGCGGCGCCGCGCGCGTCAAGGGACTTGGCGCAGATGAGCTCGCGAAGCCTTCCCACGAGCACGGAGTGGAGAAACACGAGCGACGGGGCCTTCATGAGTCCCAGCAGCTCCATGGCACGAGGCGCGTTCCTCTCGCACACGGCGTCCGCGAACGCCCAGGGGCTCACCTCGGCCACCTGCGCCACGTTGGCCTCGACGTCTGCCAGCGTGATGCGGCCGGAGGCCCCCACGAGCTCGGCGAGCGTGGAGATCTGGTTGTCGAGGGCAACCGTTGACTCGCCCACGCGCTCCACGAGCTCCTGGGCTGCGGAGGCGTCCATGGAAAGGCCGTGCTTGCCGGCGAGCTTCACCACATAGGGCGGAAGCTCCCAGCGCTTGAGCGGGGCGCAGTCGACGACAGAATGGGGTCCCACCTTGGCCACGGCCTTGTACAGCCTCGTGTTCTTTGCGAGCTTCTCGGCCACGAGGCACAGGACACACTGCGGGTTGGGGTCCTTAAGGTAGGCCACCACGGCCTCCGAGACAGGCTTCGCCAGTCCCTCGGCGCCGTCAACGATCACCAGGCGGAAGTCGGCGCCAAAGGGCAGGGTCTGAACGGAGGATATGAGCTGGTCGGGCTCCTCGATGGCATGCGCGTCAAACTCGTCGAGGTTGAAGTCCGCAAGGTCTTGGGGCACGCGAGAGCGCAGGCGTTGCACGGCCGCGTCGCGCTTGAGCTCGTCGGCACCAACGATGAGATATGCGGGCAAAAGGTCGGCCATTCGTCCTCCAAGGTAGTTTGCCCTCAGATTGTACCCCTCGCCTCCCCTACCTCTCGAGAGTGACGCCAACGCCTAAGGCGCCGGGCGTCACCGTGACGTCCCCATGGTCCTTCGTGCAGAGAAACCATGAGCCGCTATTCTCAAGGACCTCCACGCACTCGGGCGTGGGGTGCCCGTAGGAGTTTCCCTCGCCAGCGCTCGCCACGGCCACCTCGGCACGCAGGGAGGCCGCCTCCCCCTCCGTGATTGAGACGCGCGAGCCATGGTGTCCCACCTTGAGGACGTCGATGTCGCCAACCTCGTCCACGATCTGGGCAAGCACGTCTGACTCGGCATCGCCCGTGAGCAGCATCTTGAGGGCGCCCTCCCCCTCGCCATACGTCAAGAGAAGGCAGACCGAGTCCTCGTTCTCAGAGCCTGACGTGGCATCCTTGGGCCACAGACACGCAAGCGTGAATCCACCGAGGCGAAGCTCATCGCCCGCACGCAGCTCGCTCGCCCCGCTTCCTACGAGCAGTCGCGCCTCATCCCCAAGATCCCCGTCGAGTTCCCCGCTCACTCCGTCCCCAACGTAGAGAGAACCGGTGGGCACAAGCCCGGCGAGATCGCCCACGCCACCCACGTGGTCGTCATGCAGGTGGCTCAGCACGACCCCGTCCAACCACAGCGTGTGCTGGCGAGCGAGCACCTCCGCGATGGCACCCGAGGGCCCCGTGTCAACAAGCAGGGCATGTGGGCCATCCCGCACGAGGATGGCGTCTCCCTGGCCCACATCGAGAATGGTGACGCTTGGAGGCACAAGGACGTAGAGCCTAAGGAAAGCCCCAACGAGAAGCACGGCCAACGCCGCGGCTCCCCGCCTGAGGAGGCAGCGCGATGGCCTGGGCCACCAGACAAGCAGAAGCGCACCCATACCCAGGGAGAGAAGCGGAAGCCACGGCGGGGCAACGACAGGAATGCTCGCGAACGGAATGGACGCCAGCAGTCGTGCGAGTCCGACGACGCCAGAGGAAAGCGCCGCCGCAGCGGCCATGGCCACATCGCCGATGAGTGGAACGAACGCAAGCAGGCAGGCCAAAAGGCCCACGAGCACAAGTGGCGAGAGAAGTGGCCCCACGATGACGCTTGCGAGCGGAGCCACGAGCGACAGCCTCCCAAAGGTGGTGACGACGAGCGCCCACGTCGCCATCTGGCATGTGAGCGAGGCCACGAGAGACGCGCGAACATATCTCCGGGCCTTCGAGGCGGACGGCCGAAGCGATCGCGGCACCAGTCGCATGTCTCGATAGCTGCGGGGCGGTGCCAGGACATCAAGCACCGATCCGACGTAACGCAAGAGCAGAGATAGCGCGGCAACCGAGAGTGCAGACAGTTGAAACCCGAGGTCAGTGGCACAAAACGGATCGGACAGGCACATGACGATGCCCGCGAGCGCAAGGCCGGAGGGTGCATGCCCCCGGCGGCCCGTTCCCCTCCCCAACGTAGTGGCAACGAGCATGGCCCACGAACGCAAGGCAGACATTGGACAGCCACAAGCCATCACGAACAACCCAGAGAGCAGAAGGGAGCACCCAGAGCGAGCTGCCCTCGATACGCCAATCACGAGAAGGACCCCGTCAACGAGGGCCGCAACGACAGCGAGATGAGCGCCAGAGACGGCAATGAGATGAGAGAGCCCGGCAGAGGAGAACACGTCGCTCGCGCTGCTCGCCTTAAGCTGCCGTCTGTCTCCCGCAACGACACCTGCGAGAAGCGCTTGGCCATCTCCGCCCTCGGGAGCAATAGTTGAGACCATCTGCTCCCTCAAAGAGGCAAGCGCACCCACCACGCCACTCGCCGGCTCTCGCTCGACGATGCGAACCGCCTTCACCCTTCCGGCAATTCCCTGCGACCGACTCGACACACCCCACTCGTCATCTCCGTTGGCCGCAAAGCGCCCGATGACACGAAGCGTCTCTCCCCGTGCCACGGATTCTGGAGATGTGAGCCACACGCGAGCCTCCCCGCCCTGCGGGAGAAGCACGCGCGCACGGACGGTCCAGGATCCCTCGCTCTCGCTTGCGTCGCCCTCAACGACAATCGAGCACTGGGAGACGGGCGTCGAGGCCAGTTCGGACACCGCCGCATCAAGCCGCGCCAGCGCCACGCTTGACCATATTCCAGCCACAAAGATGCCAGCCGCCAGGGCGATTACGACGTGCGAGACGCGAATGTATCCCAATCGCAAGAACACGAGACCAATGAGGAGACAGACAAGCGCCGTGCACGCAGCCATGGCAATGTCAGCAACCCCGCGCAAGACGAGCGCGTCGCACACGACGAGCCCGACCATGCCCACGAACATGGGAGGGACATAGGGACGGTTCGGAAACGCCCCCTCCTCGTGAGCTTTCCCCATACGATCCATGCCACTCACACGCAGACGTGGTCGCGAAGCTTGGCGAACTTCTTCTCCCCAATGCCGCTCACGCGCATGAGGTCCTCGGGAGAGGAGAAGGGGCCGTTGGCATCCCTGTCCTCGACGATGGCCGCAGCCGTTGACGGGCCCACTCCAGGCAGGCTGTCCAGCTCCTCTACCGTTGCGGAATTGATGTTGACGAGCGATGAGCCCACGTCCGAGGAGCCGGCCGAGGCCGAACCAGCGACGTCTCCGGCTTCCACAGGAGCCACCTCTCCCTGCAGGGGAACATGCACCTTCTGCCCGTCCCCGAGCGGCGCGGCAAGGTTCATCGACGTCGTGTCCGCCCCCTCGGCAAGCCCGCCGGCGGCATCGACCGCATCACCCACGCGCGGGATTTCAGACCGCAGCTCATAGACGCCAGGATTGGCCACGGCACCGTCAACGTGGACCACGACCACCACCGACTGATTGGTCGTGACCGCCGCGCTCGCCGTCTGTGGGCGCTCGGTCTCGGCCTGTCGCTCGACCGTCACGCCAGAAGAGGGTCTCAGCAGCATGAGCGAGGCAAAAGCAACCAAGGCCACGACGGCCACAATGACGAGAAGCACCCTGCCCCGAGCATCATGGCCCGCTCCCCTGCCACGCATCTGCGCCATCCCAACCACCTCCTTGCCCTCATCCTGACCAAAGAGGAACTGCCATACACTGCAATCGCCAAGAAAGTCCCGCGCCGTCAAACGCAAACCTTGCAGAAATCCAACAGGATTTGCCGCTTTCGATGCAAAAAATGCCCGACCAGCTGTTGAAAGCTGATCGGGCACCAGCATCTACCAGGAGATGTTCAAAACTAATTCAAGGGACTACTCGTCCGAACCCTGTGGCCACTCTGCGGGAGCCAGCTCGCGATGTCTCGCCTTGAGCTCACGAGGCGGACGATACGAGGGGCACGTGTCGAAGTCGACGTACTCGATCGTCTCCATGAGGTGCTTCACCATGGCATCGTGGTCGAAGGTCTCCCACGCACGACGGACCGCGTCGAGGTGCGCATGGGTCTCGGGACGACGCGGCATGAAGAGCGTGCAGCAGTCAGGCGCGGTCTGGGCGCTGATGTCGTACGTTCCGATCTGACGGGCACGGTCGATGATCTCGATCTTGTCCGTGCCGATGAGCGGGCGGAACACCGGAATGCGCGCGACGTCGTTCGTGGCGGTGATGTTGTCAAGCGTCTGCGAGGCAACCTGGCCAAGCGACTCGCCCGTAACGAGGGCCTTGGCGCCCTCGAGCTCGGCGACGGCCTGGGCAACCTCGAACATAAGACGACGATACATAATCACGCGAAGCGACTGCGGGGCCTTGAGAGAGATCTCTCGCTGGCACTCGCCGAAGGGGACCACGTACAGGCGGCCGATGACGCCGGCGGGCTCGAGCGCACGAACGATGTCCTGGGTAAGCCACTCGGAGGCATCGCTCGTCATGGGCCTGCCCGAGAAGTGCACGGGAATGCAGGTGGCACCGCGACGTCCCACCATCCATGTGGCAACCGGCGAGTCAAAGCCGCTCGAGAGCAGCGTCACCACCTTGCCGGCCGTACCCACGGGAAGCCCGCCGGCACCGCGCATGGAGGCGGCATCGGCGTAGACGTAGACGTCGGACTGCACGACGTGCACGTTGACCGTGACGTCGGGCTGGTGCATCTGGACCTTCTTCTCAGGGAAGGCATCACACAGCACGGCGCCGACCTGACGGTTGAGGTCGATGCTGTGAATGGGATAGTCCGTGTTCGACCTGCGCCCGTGCACCTTGAACGACTCGAAGGGCTCGCAACCCTTAAGGCTCTCGACCGCCGCGGCGTTGTACTGCTCGGGGTCTCGCTCGCACATGAAGGCGACGGAGACGCGCGCCACACCGGGAACGCGCGCGATGAGGCCAGGAACGTCCTGTGGGACGGCTCCATCCTCGAAGTGGACGCGAACATAGCCCGCAAGGCGCTCGACGTGGGCCGAACGCCCCTTGAGGGCGCGCTTGAGGTTGGTGATGAGCTGGCGCTCGAAGGTAGAGCGGTTCTTGCCCTTCAGACCAATCTCGTGATAGTGGACGAGACAGACTTTGGAAGTCACGGGTTACTCGCCAATCTTGGTGTTGGTGTCCTTGATGGCCTCGTCAAAGTCCTCCTTGACGTACCCAAGCGTGCCGTTGGCGATCTCATCCATGGCGATGGAGGTCGTGTCCTGGCCGGAGACGACGGTCGTGATGTCGTCCACGTCCTGGATGGCCGTCACGCGAAGGTGCTGGCCACGCAGCATGTTGTTGATGTCGCACGCGCGCTTGGAGGCAACAGAGCACAGCAGGAACGGGTTGTGCTCGGTCTGCTCCAGCAGGTCGTCGATTTCAGGCTTGATGACAGACATTGCTTGGGAACCTCAATTCATCTCATGGGAGTCAAGAACACGGAGCAGCTCCGCGCAAGCCTCCTGAAGGTCATCGTTGACAACGCGCTCGTCGTACTCGCTGGCCTTTTCCATCTCGCCGGCGGCGTCTGCGAGCCTCAGCTCGAGGCTCTGCTCGTCCTCGGTGCCGCGCCCGCGAAGGCGCTGCTCGAGCACCTCCATGGAGGGAGGCTCGATGAAGACGAGGACGGCGTCCGGATAGACCTTGCGTACGTTGAGTGCACCCTGGACGTCGATCTCGAGAATCACGGAGCGGCCCGCCTCGAGGTTGCGGTCCGCCTCCGAGCGCAGGGTGCCGTAGCAGTTGCCATGGACGTTGGCCCACTCGAGGAACTCGCCGGCCTCGACGCGGCTGGCGAACTCCTCCTTGCTAAGGAAGTGGTACGAGACTCCGTCCACCTCACCTGGGCGTGGCTGCCTCGTTGTGGCCGAGACCGTCAGACCCAGGTCGGGGCGCTGCTCCCTCACAAGGGAGACGAGCGTGCCCTTACCCGCGCCCGACGGTCCGGAGACGACGAACAGTCTGGGTGTGCGCGACACTACTTCGAGAGGATCTCGAGGAGGGCCTCACGCTGGCGAAGGCCGAGACCCTGGACGCGGCGCTTCGGGGAAATCTCGAGCTCGTCCATGATCTTGGCGGCCTTGGCCTTGCCGTAGCCCGGGAGCGACTCGATGAGGGCGCGGACGGGCATGCGGGTGGCGGCGGGGTCATCGGAGTCGAGCACGTACTCGAGCGTGACCTGACCGGTCTTGATCTTCTCGCGAAGCTCGGCACGGGCGTGACGGGCTTCGGCGGCCTTCTTCAGGTTGGCAGCACGCTGCTCCTCGGAAAGCTGAGGGAGAGCCATTGTTTCCTCCAAACATAGAACTAACAATCAAAGGAACCGCAGGGAACAGGTAGGTCCCCGGAATCGGCTGTATGCAACTATGGCAATAGAGCTGCCGTTTTGCAAGAACTTAGACATAAAAAGCTCCCCGTTTTGGCCAATTTACCACCAGTTTTGCACTCGGATGGACACTTTGTGGCCTTTTTCGGGGAGCCCTTTTAAACGCAAGGCGGACTAGGCGCGCTCGAGCTCGTCGACGATCGCCTCGAAAGCGGCGACGGGATCGGCGGCCTGCGTGATGGGCCTGCCAACCACGATGTGGCTCGCCCCCGCTTCGATGGCGGCGGCTGGGGTGGCCACGCGGCTCTGGTCGCCAAGCGCGGCGCCTGCCGGGCGCACGCCGGGCGTCACGATAAGGGCATCGGGACCGAGAAGCTCACGCATCTCGCGGGCCTCGCGCGGCGAGCAGACGATGCCGTCGAGACCCGAATCCACAGCGAGCTTTGCGAGCGCGGCGGCCTGCTCGGGAATCGGGCGTGTGACGCCCACCTTGGCGAGCTCGTCAGCGTCCATGCTCGTGAGCACGGTGATGGCGATGACGTAGGGCTTGTGGCCGTACTCTGCAAGGGCCTCCTCAGCACCCTCGTGGCAGGCGCGAAGCATCGCCTCGGAGCCGGAACCGTGGACGGTCACGAGGTCAGCGCCCGTGTGGGCCGCACTCTTGACCGCGCCGCGGACCTGGTGGGGGATGTCGTGGAACTTGGAGTCAACGAACACCTTAAAGCCACGATTGCGCAGCTCAGAAACGAGCGGGAGGCCACCGTCATAGATGAGCGTGATGCCGACCTTAAGCCAGGTGGCGTGGCCCTCGAGCTTGTCGGCGAGCGCGCGGGCCTCGTCAGGGCCGCAGTCGAGCGCCACCATGATGCGGTCGCGCGCGGAGAGGTTGTCGAACCTACCCATGTGTGTCCCCTATCCCTCGAAGGCGCCGATGAGCTCGTTGATGTCGGACACGCCCTGCGACTCGGCCCACTCGGTGAGCTCGTCGAGGATGCGCGGTGCGGCCGTGGGGTCAACGAGGTTTGCCATGCCAACGGAGACGCTCGTGGCGCCGGCGAGAATGAACTCGGCGGCGTCGCGGCCGCTCATGACGCCACCCACGCCAACGATGGGCAGGTCAACGGCGTTGTGGACCTCCCAGACCATGCGCACGGCGATGGGGTGAAGCGCGGGGCCGCTCATGCCGCCCGTGGGGCGAGACAGACGGCTCTTGCGCGTGTTCACGTCGATGGACATGCCCGAGATGGAGTTGATGACCGTGAGGGCGTCGGCGCCCTCGGCCTCCAGGGCCTTCGCGACGTCGACCACGCGGGCGGGCGCCATCTTGACGAGCAGCGGGCGCTTCGTGTGGGACCTCACGGCTCGGATGACCTCGGCGGCTCCCTCGGGTGTGGAGCCCATGGCACAGCCGCCGGCGGCGATGTTGGGGCAGCTGATGTTGATCTCGAGGCCCGCGGCGAAGGGCGCGAGCTCCTCGAACAGGTCGACAGCACGGACGTACTCGTCCACGGAGTGGCCGGCGACCTGGCAGATGACCTGCGTGCCCTTGTCGGAGAGCTGCTGGAGGTACTCGCCGTAGGAGTCGACCAGGCCACGTACGCCGGGGTTCTGCAGGCCCACGGAGTTCATCATGCCGCTCGTGACCTCGGCCATGCGCGGGGCGGGGTTGCCGGGCCAGGGCTCGGCGGCGCATCCCTTCGTCGTGATGGCGCCGAGGCGGCTCACGTCATAGAATCCCTCGAACTGCCACCCAAAGCCGAACGTGCCGCTCGCGGTGTTGATGGGGTTCTTCATCTTGATGCCGCCAAGGTCGACGGCCATGTTCACCTTGCTCACCAGACAACCTTCCTCGAGTCGAACACGGGACCGTGCATGCAGGCGCCGACCATGCCGTCGGTCGTCTGGACGTTACACGTGTTGCAGGCGCCAAATCCGCACGTCATCATGCGCTCGAGCGAGACCTCGCAGTAAACGCCGGCGGCCTGGGCCTGAGCGGCGACCGCGCGCATCATGGGCTCGGGGCCGCACGTGAGCACGACGTCATAGCCGCCCGCCCCGAGCATGGGGCCGACCTCGGCCGTCACGAAGCCCTTCGTGCCGGCGGTGCCGTCGTCGGTGGTGACGCGGACCTCGCCGCAGCCCAGGGCCTCGAGCTCGTCGGTGCCACACAGCTTGTTGGCCGTAAGCGCGCCCACGACGGCGTCAACCGAGGCGCCCGCGCCCGCGGCCATCGCCGCGGCGGCGATGACGGGCGTGATGCCGATGCCACCGGCCACGACAAGCACGCGACCTGGGCCCTCGGGCAGCTTCCAGCCATGGCCCCCCGGGCCAAGCACGGTGGACGTGGAGCCCGCCGGCATGGCGGCCAGGCGGCGCGTGCCGTCGCCCACGATGGCGTAGAACGTCGTCACGGTGCCCGCGTCGGCGTCGGCGCTGGCATAGGACAGCGGAATGCGAATGAGCTGCGTCGTGTCCCCGGGGACGGCGAAGCTCATGAACTGGCCGGGCTTGATGGCCTTGGCAAGGCGCGGGGCCTCGATCGTGAGGCGCATGACGCCCTCTGCGACGCGCACGTTCTCCACGATGGTGAAGTCATGGATGCGCGCGGGCGATGGGGTGGGTATGGCCATGTCTCTCCTTTCATGCAAAAGCGCCGCCACGTGTGCGCGGCGGCCCAAAGCGCCCGCCGGCTCCCTTCGGGCCGACGGGCGCAAGACGTGTGGAGCCTAGGCGAGCTTGCAGTCCTTGAGGACGTGCTTGCCGGCGACGATGGTGTCCGTGGCACGGCCCGTGAGCCTGGCGCCCATGAACGCCGAATTGTGCTGCTTGCCGCAGAACAGCTCCGGCGTAACCTCGAAGGCGACCTGCGGGTCGATGAGCGTGAGGTCGGCGACCGATCCGGCCTCGACCTTGACGGGAGCCAGGCGCGCGACCTTGCGCGGGTTCACGCACATGACCTCGACGAGGCGCTGCCAGCTCATCTTGCCGGAGGCCACGAGGTGCGTGAGCATGAGCGGAAGGCTCGTCTCGAGGCCCACGACGCCGAACGGGGCGATCTCGAACTCGTACTCCTTCTCGTGGAGGGCGTGCGGGGCGTGGTCGGTAACGACGCAGTCGATCGTGCCGTCAACGATGCCGGCGCGCAGCGCGGCGGAGTCCTCGGCCGTACGCAGGGGCGGGTTCATCTTGAGGTTCGTGTCATACGTGTCATCGAGCGCGGACTCGTCGAGGAACAGGTGGTGCGGGCACACCTCGGCCGTGACGGGCAGGCCCTCGGCCTTGGCCGCGCGCACGAGCTCCATGCCATGGGCCGTGGAGATGTGGCAGATGTGCAGGGCGCAGCCCGTGAGGCGGCACAGCTCGATGTCGCGGGCGATCTCGATCTCCTCGCCAGCGGCGGGCCAGCCGGCAAGGCCCAGGCGCGTGCTGGCGCGGCCCTCGTTCACCATGCCGTGCTCGGTGAGCGAGCGGACCTCGCAGTGGCAGGCGACGGCGCGGTCGAACTGGCGCACGTAGTCCATGACGGTGCGCAGCATGCCGGCGCTCTGGACGCCGTGGCCGTCATCGGAGAACATGCAGGCGCCCTCGGCAACCATGTCGCCGATCTCGGCGAGCGCCTCGCCCTTCTCGCCGCGGGTGCAGGCGCCAATGGGGCGAACGTGCACGAGGCCGGCCGCGTCGCCCTTGGCGATCTGGTAGCGGATGCCCTCGCCCGTGTCGACGACCGGGTCGGTGTTGGGCATCGTGGCGACGTCGGTGAAGCCACCGGCGGCAGCAGCGGCAGAGCCCGTATCGATGGTCTCCTTGTACTCGTAGCCCGGGTCACGGAAGTGAACGTGGATGTCGGTCAGGCCGGGGACGAGGTACTTGCCGTCGGCCTCGACGACCTCGGCGCCCTCGGGAGCCTTGATGCGCTCGCCAACCCTGGCGATGCG
>UMHQ01008225.1_pt1 | contig 36722 bp, 30 predicted proteins | sample 1965531 | NCBI WGS metagenome assembly UMHQ01 (sample SAMEA4836098, study PRJEB28245) | human gut metagenome | biome: gut microbiome; material: fecal sample | place: Denmark | collected 2008 | reverse complement strand
GCGCCTCGGCCTACAAGGTCGTGGCCGTGATCCCCTACTTCGGCTGGGCACGGCAGGACCGCAAGGACCGCCCCCGCGTGCCTATCGGCGCCAAGCTCGTCGCCAACCTGCTCATGGCCGCCGGTGTGGATCGCATCATGACGATGGACCTGCATGCCGACCAGATCCAGGGATTTTTCGACATTCCCGTCGACGCACTCTACGCCAGCGGCATCTTCATCCCCTACATCCAGAGCCTGCAGATCGAGGACCTCTCGATCGCCGCGCCCGACATGGGCGGTGCCAAGCGCGCCAACACCTACGCCAAGCTGCTCGGCACGCCGATCATCATCTCGCACAAGGAGCGCGCCAAGGCCAACGTCGTGGGCAAGATGACCGCCATCGGTGAGGTCGAGGGCCGCAACGTGCTGATCGTCGACGACATGATCGACACGGCCGGCACGATCTGCATGGCTGCCGACATGCTCATGTCGCGCGGCGCGAAGAGCGTGCGCGCGGCGATCACCCACCCCGTCCTCTCGGGTCCGGCCTACGAGCGCATCAACGACAGCGCCCTGCAGGAGGTGATCGTCACCGACACCATTCCGCTCAACCCCAACAAGGACCTGCACAAGTTCACGGTGCTGTCGGTCGCCGACATCTTCGCCGACGTCATCGAACGCGTGCACAACTACAAGGAGATCTCCTCGATCTTCTTCAAGTAACCGGCCCGACCGGCATAGACACAGGCGCGGGGGAACACACCGATGTATTCCCCCGCGCCTGTTTTGTGTGTCTGTCCCGACGGAAACAGCCCCGCCACCGGACCCGTAAATTTTGCTGCAGCACCGCCCGCCGAGCCGAAACACTGCCCGGCAGTTCCAAAACCTCGCCGCCGGTCCGAAATACTGCCGCCAGTCCGAAACATCGCCGCCGGCCCGAAACATCGCCGCCGGCCCGAAACATCGCCGCCGGTCTGCGCCCTGCTACTTGAGGGGCGAATCCGGCTCCCGGGACATCACCAGATAGAACATCCGGTCGAGGAAGGCCGGGGCGAACTTCTTGACAAAATATGTCGCACGCCCCTCGATCTCCATCAGGCAGAGCCGCTTGCGGCGCAGGATGCCGCGCCCCACGATGCGGGCTACCTGCTCGGCAGTCATCATCTTCGACTCGTCGCGCGGCGTCTCGCCCTGCTGCGACCCGTTGGCCGTGAGGGCCGAGAAGCGGACGTTCGAGGCCGTGAAGCCCGGGCAGGCGATCATCACGTGCAGCCCCTTCTTGAGATTTTCGATGCGCAGCGTCTCCAAGAAGCCCGTCATGGCATACTTCGAGGCCGAGTAGCCGGTGCGGCCGGGCAGTCCGTGCAGACCCGCCACCGACGAGATGCCGACGATCGAACCCTTCGTCGCCTGCAGGTAGGGCAGCGCGTACTTGCAGCAGTTGACCGCCCCCCAGAAATTCACATCCATGAGGCGGTGGAGCACCGAGAGCTCCACGTCGTCGAAAATCGCACGCATCGAGAGCCCGGCGTTGCAGATCAGCACGTCGATGCGTCCGTACTCGCGCACGGCCGTTTCGATGAGCTCGCGGCACTGGTCGGGTACCGTGACATCCACGCCGCAGTAGACGGCCTGACCGCCCTGTGCGCGGATCTCTCCCACGATGAGCTGGAGCTTCTGCACGCTGCGGGCCCCCAGCACCACGCGGGCGCCCTGCGCGGCGTAGACCCGCGCCATCGCCTCACCGATGCCCGACGAGGCGCCGGTGATGACGATCACCTTCTCCTTGAGTGTCTTCTTCATATGTTATTGTTGTTTTTCCTTCGTCGATTCGCTCTCCTTTCCGCCGATCTCCACGCACAGCCCGTCCCACGCCAGATGCACGCCCGCGGGGAGCGTCGGCTCCGTCTCCGCATAGCGGCCGATCTCGTGCGACATGTGCGTGAGGTAGGCCACACGCGGCGCGACGCGCCGGATGAGCGCCAGAGCCTCCGCCACGTTGAAATGCGACGGGTGCTCCTTGAAACGCAGGGCATTGACCACCAGGGTGTCCACCCCGGCGAGCTTCTCCACCTCGGCATCCTCGATCGTCTTGAAGTCGGTCAGGTAGGCCAGCGGCCCGATGCGGTAGCCCGTCACGGTGAAACGCTCGGAGTGGTGGCCCGAAACGGGGATGATCTCCACGCCGCAGACCGTAAAGGGGCGCGCAACGTCGATCTCGTGCAGTTCGATCTCCGGCACGCCGCGGTACTTGTCCTGCTCGAAAGCGTAGTCGAAATCCTTGCGCACGCACGCCAGCGTCCGCGGTGCGGCGTAGATGTCCACCCGGTGGATCGTCGGCGGGTAGTCGACGAAGTTGAAGGCCCGCACGTCGTCCAGACCGCCGATGTGGTCCTTGTGCTCGTGCGTGAGCAGAATGCCGTCGATGTGCCGCACGCCCGTGCGGAGCATCTGATAGCGGAAGTCGGGCCCGGCGTCGATAATCAGCCGCACACCGCGCGTCTCGACCATGGCCGAGGTGCGCAGCCGCCGGTCCCGCCGGTCGTCCGACGTGCAGACCGCACAGCGGCAACCGATGACGGGTACCCCCTGCGAGGTGCCGGTTCCCAGAAAGGTGAGTTTCATGACGGCAAAATTAATAAAAATATGTCAACGGCGCACCGCGTGGCGGAAGATTCGCCGCCCGGCCGCCCGCCATGCGAGCTGCAGGCCGTCACACGGCGCCGCCGGTGATCCTCAAGCGGGTCCGACGGCTGCCTCCCGACCCGGATTCCACCTCGCAGGCCCAGCAACCGCCGCCCGCCATGCGACCAGCCCACCTCGTAGGCCCGGCAACCGCCGTCCGCCATGCGACCAGCCTCACCTTGCAGCCCCGGCAATCGCCGTCCACCATGCGACCAGCCCACCTTGCAGACCCGGCAACCGCCGCCCGCCATGCGACCAGCCTCACCTTGCAGCCCCGGCAATCGCCGCCTGCCATGCGGACCAGCCCACCTTGCAGACCCGGCAACCGCCGCCCGCCCATCATGCCGCCCTTCCTCCATACAGACCCAACCGCTGCCGCACGACGCAGGCGGTCCCTCGTAAAACAGACGGTTGTTCCACGTTCACGGCCCTGCCGCCCCCCTCCACAGCCAAAAGGAATAGAGGGGCATCCGGAAGGGCCCGCAGTTGGCAGGGGTCGCAGAGGGGAGGGGTCGCGGAGGGAAGGGGTCGCGGAGGGAAGGGACTACGGAAGGGAGGGGTGCAATCGGAAGGCCCGCAGCCGTATCCGGCAGGGACCCGCAGGGAGTCCGACAGAGTTTTTCGCAGGCTTTGTACCATTTGCAAGCCTAAATATACGTTTTGAAAGGGTACAAACGGCTTCGCAGCCCTATTTTTATTCCCAGAAGCGGTTCACGCCGCGACCACACACCCATCAAATACAACCCGTCGCGGCGCCGCGGCAACGCAGCGCCCCCGCGGGCGGAAGCAGGGACCGGCATCCTCTGCGCCTGGAGGATTCCCTCCCCTTCCGCCCTTCAGTACGGCACCCGGAGACACACGGATCCGGGTGTCGTTTTGTCGGGTCATAGTCGTATTGTCGGGACATATTTGTATGTTCGTATTTTTTTTTGTACCTTGTAGGAATGATACTCTACGCCCTCATCTATTTCCTCAACGGGATCTTCCTCGCCTTCTTCATCACAGCGGGCATGCGGATGTTCTTCTACGCCCGCAGGACCGGCTCCCGGCCCCACCTGCTCTTTGCCATCTGCCTGGGTTGGATGGCCCTGATCCAGGTCAAGGAGTTCTTCTGCAACTTCATCCCCTTCTACAACTACGAGGTGCTCGGCCCCGCCTTCACCTTTCCCGATCTGTTCACGCTGCCGCTGCTCTCGCTCTTCTTCTTCGAGCTGGTCATGCCCGGACGCATCAACCTGCGCTACGCCCTGCGGCTGCTCGCGCCGTTCGCGCTGCTCGGCGGCACCTACCTCGTCGGGCTCCTCTTCTTCGACAGGACGATCTACCTGTCGCTCGGCGAGGTGATCGACGACCTGCCCGCCCTGCTGCCCGCGACACTGCTCCTCTATGTCGTCTACGCCGCCGGATACTGCATCTTCGCCTTCATCCGCATCGTGCGCTTCTCGCTCCTCTACACCGAGCAGATCGTCCAGGCCTACTCCTTCACCGAGCGCATCCACCTGCGCTGGATGCGCTGGATGGCCGGCATTCTGGCCTTCTACCTGATCTCCTATATCGGCATCATCGCCTTCACCACCTCGGAGAACTACATCGTCTTCACCTTCGCCCTCTCGCTCGCCGTCTGGGGCATGCTCTACGGCTGTGTCATCCAGTACCGCATCCCGAAGATCATCCTCAACTACTGGCGGTCGCAGCCCGCACGCGAACAGCAGCCCGAAGAGAACGTCTCGGAGAAGAACGAACGGATCGAAGCCCTGCGGGCGCAGGTGGCCGAGGCCATCGACACGCGGCGGCTCTACCTCAATCCGGGGCTGACGATCGTCGACATGGCGGCCGAATGCGGTACGAACCGCACGCACCTCTCGCAGTTCTTCAACAACGAGCTGGGCCTCTCGTTCCGCGACTACATCAACCGCTGCCGCGTGGAGCACGCCGTGCGGCTGATGGCCGAACACAACTACAAGATCGAGGAGCTGGCCCTGCTCGCCGGATTCGGCAGCACGACGACCTTCTATCGGGCCTTTGCCAAGGAGAAGGGGGAGACGCCCCAGCGGTGGCAGGAGCAGCACGCCCAATCCAAAGCGCAGCCGGCGGAGTCCGCCGCCCTGCCCGGAGCGGAGACGCCGGCGGAGGAGCTGCCGGAAAAGGTCGGTACCGCAGCCACGGTCGAATAGCCGGACCTCCGCCCATTCGATCCGGCTTGCCGCGCCGCTACTCCGGTCTTACCGGTGCCTCTCCCTCCCTCCCGATCCGGCCACGTCCCATTCGGTCCGGGCGTACCGCGCCCCTCATCCAGGCTGTCGCGCCGAGCCGCCCGTCCTGCCTCGATCCTCACTGCCCGACCAATCCCCCGCCCGATCCACGCCGCCGGGTCAACGTCCCCGCCCGATCCAACAACCCCGACTGGCTCGCCCGTCTACGCCGGTGCGCCTTCTCCGCTCCCATCCGGTCCGGCCGGACCGCGGCGCCCGATTCACCTGCACGACCACTTTCGCCCGACCCCGCCCGCCCAGCCGGCTCAACCGGGCTACCCGTCCCCTCCACCGCCCGATCCTCGCCGCCGAGCCAACGTCCCTGCCCGATCCTACAGCCCCGCCCGTCCCGCCCATCTCCCCTTCCGCCCGGCCCGGCCGCCGAACTGCCGCTGCCCGGCAACACTTCATCCCCCGGCCATACGCCCGACAGGTGCATCCGTCGCGTCAAGAGGGGCATTGCGAAACAAACTTGAAAACTTTTTTGGTTTTTTGAGTTTTATTTTTATATTTGTATCCGGATCAACAAGGCAGGATCATGACTCAGAAGGAACGGATCGTCGAACAGGCCATGCGCATGTTCGCGACACAGGGCATCAAGGCGGTGCGCATGGATGACATCGCCCGCCAGCTGGGCGTTTCAAAACGCACGCTCTACGAACTCTTCGGCGACAAGGAGGGGCTGTTGTATCTGGCGCTGAACTGCTATTTTGAACACACGCGCCGCCGTCGCGAGGCGCTTACGGAGGGTGCGCGCAACGTGCTCGAGGCCCTCTTCATGGTCCTGACCGACGTGCTGGACTCCGCCGGCGAGGCCAACCGCATGCTCGACAACCTGCGGAAGTTCTACCCTGCGGTCTACGACCGCTACACGAAGGAGGGGACTGCAAAGACGCGCAGCGATTTCGGCAAGATGCTTGAAAGGGGTATCGCCGAAGGGCTCTTCATCGACCGTTTCAACATGGACCTCGCCATTACGGTCCTCTACTATACGGCCTCGGCCATCGTCTCGCGCAAGGACCTGCTGCTACCCGAGGGGATGACCGAACGCGAGGCCTTCGTGCAGATCATCAGCAACTTCTTCCGCGGCATCGCGACGGCCAGGGGACTGGAGCTCGTGGACGACTACCTGAAACGCTACGACCCCGCCCACAGCAGGACAAAATGAACAGCCAACCACCGTCATGAAAAGAACGATCCTGACTCTTCTTCTGCTGCTCGGCACATTCGCCGCCCGGGCGCAGCTGCGGCTGACGCTCGACGACGCGCTCCGGCTGGCCCTGAGCGAGAACCCCACGATCCGCATGGCGGAGATGGAGGTCGAGCGCTACGACTACGTCAAACGCCAGACGTGGGGCGCACTGCTGCCGCAGGTCTCGGTGAGCGGGCAGCTCAACCACAACTTCATCGTGCAGCAGATGTCGAAGGGCTTCTCGCTCGGCAACGACCCCTACACGACCGTAAGCGGTGCGGTGGACGCCTCGCTGCCGCTCTTCGCCCCGCAGGTCTACCGCATGCTGCGGCTCAACGCCGCACAGATGGCCTCGGCCGTCGAGGCGGCACGCGCATCGCGCATCGACCTGGTCGCCGAGGTCAAAAAGGCCTTCTACAACATCCTGCTGGCCGAGCAGTCGCTCGCCGTGCTGCACGAATCGGAAGCCACGGTGCGCCGCACGGTCGAGGATACGCAGTTGCAGTACGACCACGGCCTGGCCTCGGAGTACGACCTGCTCACGGCCGAGGTGCAGTTGAGCAACCTGCGCCCGGCGATTCTGCAGACCGAGACCTCGATCCGCCTGGCGAAGCTCCTGCTCAAGATGTACCTCTCGATTCCCGAGGAGGTCGAGATCGAGGCGGCGGGCGAGCTGGACGCCCTGCGCGGCGAGGTGCTTGCCGGCACCGACGGCCTGACCTCCGACCTCGGGGAGAACAGCGACCTGCGGCAGCTCGAACTGCAGGAGGAGATGCTCCGCCTGCAGCTGCGGGCCGAGAATGCGGGCCGCCTGCCGACGCTCGGCGCCTTCGGCAACTTCACGCTCACGGGCAACAACATGGGCACGGTGAAGTTCGACATGGCGGGCGGCGGCATGTCGAGCATCAAGGACGGCTACTTCTGGCAGCATCCCCTCTACGCCGGGGTGCGCCTCTCGGTGCCGCTCTTCGCGGGGCTCGTGAAGGCCAACCGCGCGCGGGAGCTGCGCAACCAGATCGCGCAGATCGCCCTTCAGCGCGACTACGCGCGGCAGCAGCTCGACGTGCAGCTGCGCTCGGCGCTCAACGACCTGATGACGGCGCGCGAGACGATGTTCGCGCAGGAGAAGACCGTCGCCCAGGCCCGCAAGGCCTACCGCATCTCCGACACGCGCTACCGCGCGGGTGCCGGGACGATCCTGGAACTCAATTCCGCACAGCTGGCGCAGACGCAGGCCCAGCTCAACTATTCACAGGCCATCTACGACTACCTCTCGGCCAAGGCCGAGTACGACCGCATCGTCGGCCGCGAAGAGTAGCCGCAAACCCGTAAACGGACATGAACGCTATGAACCGAATCCTGATTCCGATCGTTGCTGCCGCTGCCGCCGCCCTTGCGGCCTGCGGCGGGAACCGCACCGCGGCCGATACGCAGACCGACGTGCGGGTGCTGACCCGCTGCGCGGCGGCCGAGGCGGACACCGTACACCTGACGGAGGTCTTCACCTCGGAGATCGAGCCCTTCCGCGAGAACAACATCACGCCGGCAGCCTCGGGCGTGCACATCGACCGCATCCTGGTCGACGTGGGCGACGCCGTGCGCGAGGGCGACCTGCTCGTGACGCTCGACCCGACGCAGTACACGCAGCAACTCGTGCAGCTGCGCACGATCGAGGACGACTACAACCGCCTGCTGCCCGTCTACGAGGCGGGCGGCATCTCGGCGCAGCAGATCCAGCAGGCGCGCGCCCAGCTCGACGTGCAACGCGAGGTGGTCGCCAACCTCCGGCGCAACATCGAGTACCGCTCGCCGCTGACGGGCGTGGTCACGGCGCGCAACGCCGAGGCCGGAGACCTGCTCACCGGACAGCCGATCCTGCACGTGATGCAGATCGACCCGCTGAAGGTCGTGGTCAACATCTCCGAACAGTACTACCCGGCCGTGCGGGTCGGCATGCCCGTCGACCTGCGCGTGGACATCTTCCCCGACAGGACGTTCGCCGGGAAGGTCTCGCTCATCTACCCGGCCCTCGACGCCGCGACGCGCACCTTCAAGGTCGAGGTCGAGGTACCCAACGCGCACGGGACGCTGCGCCCGGGCATGTACGCCCGCACGACCTTCGACATGGGTGAAAAGTGCGGCACGCTCGTACCGGACGTCGCCATCCAGAAGCAGGTCGGCACGGCCGAACGCTACCTCTACGTCATCGTCGGCGACACGGTGGCCGAACGCCGCGCCGTCGAACCCGGGCGTCAGGTCGGCGACCGCGTGGACATCCTGCGCGGCGTGGCGCCGGGCGAGCGGGTCGCCACGACGGCCCTCTCGCGGCTCTACGACGGAGCCCGGGTCGAGCTGGCGGCGGAGTAGCGCCGCACAGTCCGACGTCCAACGCAACGTTCAACCCGCCAGAGAGCCCCTTCCGCCATGAAAATCTACGAAAGTGCCGTTCGCAAACCGATCTCCACGGTCCTGCTCTTCGTCGGCGTGATGGTCTTCGGACTCTTCTCGCTGTCGCGACTCTCCGTGGACCAGTATCCCGAGATCGAGATTCCCCAGATCTCGGTCATCACGATGTATCCGGGCGCCAACGCCGCCGACATCGAGACCAACATCACGCGCGTGCTCGAGGACAACCTCAACACGGTGAACAACCTCAAGAAGCTGACCTCCAAGTCGCAGGACAACGTCTCGATGATTACCGTCGAGTTCGAGTACGGCTCCGACCTGAACGAGGGGGCCAACGAGATCCGCGACGTCGTCTCGCGCGTGCAGTCGATGCTGCCCGACGAGGTGGACTACCCGACGATCTTCAAGTTCTCGACCTCGATGATGCCGATCATGATGCTCGCCGTGACGGCCGAGGAGAGCTATCCGGCCCTGAGCAAGATTCTCGACGACAAGCTGGTCAACGTCCTCAACCGCGTCGACGGCGTGGGCGCCGTGTCGGTCATCGGCGCGCCGGAGCGCGAGGTGCAGGTCAACGTTGACCCCACGAAGCTCGACGCCTACGGTCTGACGGTCGAGCAGCTCGGACAGATCATCGCCGCCGAGAACGTCAACATCCCGAGCGGCACGATCGACATCGGCAACAACACCTTCAACGTCAAGGCCGACGGGGAGTTCGACCTCTCGGACGAGCTGCGCCGCGTCGTGGTCTCGAACGCCGGGGGCCGCACGGTGATGCTCACCGACGTGGCCGAAATCCGCGACACGCTCGAAAAGGCGACGATGGACGAGCGCGTGAACGGCCAGCGGGGCGTGCGCGTGATGTTCCAGAAGCAGTCGGGCGCCAACACCGTGAACATCGTCCACGAGATCCAGCGGCGCCTGCCCGCCATCGAGCAGTCGCTGCCCCGCGACGTGAAGATGGAGCTCATCTTCGAGGGTTCGCAGGAGATCACCGACGCCATCGACTCGCTCTCGGAGACGGTGCTCTACGCCTTCCTGTTCGTCGTCCTCGTGGTCATGATCTTCCTCGGGCGGTGGCGCGCCACGCTCATCATCTGCATGACGATCCCCGTGTCGCTGATCTGCTCGTTCATCTACCTCTTCGCCACGGGCTCGACGCTCAACATCATTTCGCTCTCGTCGCTCTCGATCGCCATCGGCATGGTCGTCGACGACGCCATCGTCGTGCTGGAGAACATCACCACCCACATCGAGCGGGGTTCGAGCCCCAAGGAGGCGGCCATCTACGCCACCAACGAGGTGTGGCTCTCGGTCATCGCCACGACGCTCGTCGTCGTCGCGGTCTTCATGCCGCTGACGATGGTCCCCGGCATGGCGGGCATCCTCTTCCGCGAGCTGGGCTGGATCGTCTCGATCGTCGTCTGCGTCTCGACGACCGCGGCCATCACGCTCACGCCGATGATGTCGGCCTACCTGCTCCGCCGCGAGGGCGGCGTGCACGACTACCGGGGGCTGGGCGTCATCTACAAGCCCGTCGACCGGGCACTGGCGTGGCTCGACACGGCCTACGCACGCTCGCTCGGCTGGGTCGTCCGCCACCGCCGCATCTCGGTCTTCACGATGATGGGGCTCTTCGTCCTCTCGCTGGGGCTCATTACGCAGGTACCCACCGAGTTCTTCCCGCCGTCGGACAACAGCCGCATCGCCGCCACCGTCCGGCTCGAGCAGAACCTCTCGGTCGAGTATACGGCCCGCATCGCGCGGCAGATCGACAGCATCCTCTACGCCGAATTCCCCGAGGTGCGCCTCGTCTCGGCTTCGGCCGGTGCGAACTCCTCGGACAACGCCTTCGCGGCGATGCAGACCACCGGGTCGCACATCATCAACTACAACATCCGCCTCGCGGAGGTCGAGACGCGCGACCGCTCGATCTACACGATCTCCGACCTGCTGCGCCGCAAGCTGGACCGCATTCCCGAGATCCGCGAATACACGGTGACCCCCGGCGGGCAGATGGGCAACATGAGCGGTTCGTCGACCGTCGACATCAAGGTCTTCGGCCACGACATGGAGCTCACGAACGCCATCGCCACGGACCTGCGCGACCGCATGGCACAGCTCGAGGGCACGCGCGACGTGCGGCTCTCGCGCGAGGACCTGCGCCCGGAGTACAACGTCGTCTTCGACCGCGACCGCCTCTCCTACTACGGCATGAACAGCGCCACGGCGTCGCAGGCCGTGCGCAACCGCATCGACGGCCTCGTGGCGTCGAAGTACCGCGAGGACGGCGACGAGTACGACATCGTCGTGCGCTATGCCGAGCCCTTCCGCACGCGCGTGGAGGACATCGAGAACATCACGCTCCACAATGCGCAGGGGCGCCCCGTGAAGCTGCGCGAGGTGGGCCGCGTGCAGGAGGAGTTCGCCGCGCCGGAGATCCAGCGCGAAAACCGCCAGCGCGTCATCACGGTCGAGTCGTCGCTCGGCGCGGGCGTGGCACTGGGCGACGTGGTGGCCGAGGCGCAGCGGCTCATCGACGACTACCCGCTGCCCGACGGCGTCGACCTGGAACTCGGCGGCACGGTCGAGGATCAGGGCGACGCCTTCTCCGACCTGGGCATGCTGTTCGTGCTCATCATCCTGCTGGTCTACATCGTCATGGCCACGCAGTTCGAGTCGCTGAAGTTCCCCTTCATCATCATGTTCACCATCCCGTTCGCCTGCACGGGCGTCTTCCTGGCGCTGTGGATGACCTCCACGCCGCTGTCGCTCATCGCCCTGATCGGCGCCATCATGCTCGTGGGCATCGTCACGAAGAACGGCATCGTGATGGTCGACTACATGAACCTGCTCATCGAGCGTGGCGCGGAGGTCTCCGAGGCCGTCGTTGCCGGCGGCAAGAGCCGTCTGCGTCCGGTGCTCATGACCTCGTTCACGACGATCCTCGGCATGCTGCCGCTGGCCATCGGCACGGGCGCCGGGTCGGAGACGTGGCAGCCGATGGGCATCGCCGTGATCGGCGGCCTGACCTTCTCGACGATCCTGACGCTCTTCATCGTGCCGGCACTCTACTCGATTCTGGTCAACCGCTCGCAGCGCAAGGCCCGCGAGCAGCAGGCCCGCCTTGCCGCAGCGCAGGGCGCGGACAACCGATAAATGCAAAACAACCCATGAAAGCAGTATTTCTCTCCTACAACCAGGCGCTGACCGACCGCGTGAACGCCATTCTGGACGGACAGGGCATCCGCGGCTTCACGCGCTGGGCGCTGACCGAGGGGCGCGGATCGGTCGACGGCGAACCCCACTACGGCACGCATGCGTGGCCTTCGGTAAACGCCTCGATCCTGGCCGTCGTCGGTGACGAGCAGGTCGCGCCGTTGCTCGAAGCCTTCCGCGCAATGGACGAGGCGACGCGCATGCAGGGATCGCGCGCCTTCGTCTGGAACATCGAGCAGGCGATGTAAGCGCGCTCACGCCGCAAGCCCCCGCCGGGGCCCCATCAGAGCGCTCCGCCGCCGAGGCTCCATCCGAGAACGCCCCACCGCCGGAACTTCCTCTTCCGTGAATGCTCCCCGCCGGGACTTCCTCTCCTGTGAGGGCTTCCCACCGGCCCCCTTGCGTGAATACTCCCCGCCGGGGCCCCATCAGAGCGCTCCGCCTCCCCTCCTCCGACAACGGAAGAGCCCGGACGTTGATCGTCCGGGCTCTTTTTACACGTTGACACGCGGTGCACGTCAGGCAGCCGTGGCGTTCTCGAGCTTGCGCATGATCGAGAAGATGAAGAGCGCCGAGAGCAGGCACAGCACGATCAGCACGCTCCAGACCATCCACAGCGCCATGCCGCTGCCCCAGAGGTAGCCGATGAGCGACGTGGCGTAATTGCCGATGGCCGTGGCGGCGAACCAGCAGCCCATCATCATGCCCTTGTACTTCGGGGGCGCCACCTTCGAGACGAACGAGATACCCATCGGCGAGAGGAGCAACTCGGCGAAGGTCAGCACCAGATAGGTCGAGATCAGCCAGTTCTGCGACACGAACATGTTGCTGGCACCGGCAGCCTTCACCTCGGCAGGCGACATCAGACCCATCGAGCCGATCGTCAGGATGAGGAAGCCGCCGGCGGCGATAATCATACCCATTCCGATCTTGCGCGGGGCCGAAGGCTCCTTGCCGCGGCGGGCGAGCGCCGTGAAGATGGCCACCGAGATCGGGGTCAGACCCACGACATAGAAGGGGTTGAACTGCTGGAACTCCTGCGGCAGGATGTGTACCGGATCGGGCGTGATCGTGTAGCGGTAGATCAGCACGCCGACGGCCACGGCCACGGCGGCGGCACTGATAATCTTGCCGCGTCCCTTGTCCGACTGGAAGAAGCCCACCAGGCCGTAGACGCCGACGAGCACCAGCACAAGGTTGAAGATGTCGAAGCCCATGCGCGTGACGCCCGTCGCCTCGGAGGTCGTGTAGTCGCGCGCGAAGAAGGTCATCGTCGAGCCGTTCTGGTGGAAGGCCATCCAGAAGAAGATCACCACGGCGAAGACAAGCATCAGGGCCGTGATGCGCGACTTGGTCTGCGCGGGGGTCAGCTCGGCAGCCTTGACACCGGCGGCCGAAGCGGCGGCGGCCTGCTGCTTGGCCGTCACGTCGGCATGCTTGAAGGTCTTGCGGAAGCCGACATAGATCAGGTAGGAGATGACAAGCGAGATGCACGCCACGCCGAAGCCCATGTTGTAGGCGCCGGAGAGCTTCTCGATGTAGTGGTGCGAGAACTCGCCCAGATCGGAGGCCGAAGCACCCATCGACGCGGCCAGCTCCTGCAACTTGGCCAGCGGCTCGGCCGGCATCTTGTCGCCCAGCTCCATGTACTGGTGCGCGAGGGCCGGGATCTGTCCGTTGTAGACCAGGCCGTCCTGCGCGAGGAAGTGGTTGGTGATCCACGTGGCCATCGACGGCGCGAACATCGCACCGATGTTGATCGCCATGTAGAAGATCGAGAAGGCGTTGTCGCGCTTGGCCTGGTAGGCCGGATCGTCGTAGAGGTTGCCCACGAGCACCTGGAGGTTACCCTTGAAAAGGCCCGTACCGCAGGCGATGAGCGCCAGTGCGCCGAACATCAGCGCCTTGCCCGCAAAGCCCGGTCCCGTCGGGATGGAGAGCAGCGCATAGCCGCCGAACATCACGAAGATTCCCAGCGTGACCATCTTGCCGAAGCCGAACTTGTCGGCCAGAATGCCGCCGAAGAAGGGCATGAAGTAGACCGCGGCGAGGAAAATACCGTAAATCTGGGTGGTTGCGGCCTCGGTGTAACCGAATTTCGCCTGCAGGAAGAGCGTGAAGATCGCAAGCATCGTGTAGTACCCGAACCGCTCACCCGTATTGGCGAGAGAGAGGGCGTACAAACCTTTGGGTTGTCCTTTGAACATAGTTGTTTTTTGGTTTTAGAGGTGATTCTGGTTTTGTCCGAGGACAAATATAGAAAAATTTTGATTATATTTGTATAAAACCCCACCCCGTTATGGAAAAAACCCCCGAAATACTTCCGATCGTCGAACGCGACGAATGGCTGCGCCCCGTTGCCGGCGCCATCGCCGCCCGACACCGCCGCTACCTCGACAAGCTCGCCGCAATCGAACGCGGCGCCGGTTCGATCGTCGACTACGCCAACGGCTACCGCTACTACGGCTGGCAGTGGGACGAGACGCTCGACGGCTGGTGGCTGCGCGAGTGGCTGCCCGGCGCCGAGGATGTCTACGTCTTCGGCGACTTCAACAACTGGCAGCGCACCGAAATCCGCATGCACAAGGACGCCGCGGGCGTCTGGAGCGCCTTCTTCCCCGCGGCGATGTACCGCGACCGCCTGACCCACGGTTCGCTCTACAAGATCCACGTCCACGGCCAGAACGGCTGGCTCGACCGCATTCCGGCCTATGCGCGCCGCGTCGTGCAGGACGACGCCACGAAGAACTACACGGCGCAGTTCTGGAACCCCGCCGAGCCGTTCGACTGGCGCGGCGACGCCTTCGACGCCTCGCAGATCGGCAGCCTGCTCATCTACGAGGCCCACGTGGGCATGGCCCAGGAGCGCGAAGGCGTGGGTACCTACCGCGAATTCACCGAGAAGATCCTCCCGATCATCAAGCGCGACGGCTACAACGCCGTGCAGCTGATGGCCATCGCCGAGCACCCCTACTACGGGTCATTCGGCTACCACGTGTCGAGCTTCTTCGCCCCCTCGTCGCGCTTCGGCACCCCCGAGGAGCTCAAGGAGCTCGTGCGCCGCGCCCACGAAATGGGGCTGGCGGTCATCATGGATCTCGTGCACGCGCACTACGTCAAGAACCTCAACGAGGGAATCAACGAACTCGACGGCACGGACCACCTCTACTCGCTGCCGGGCGAGGCGGGCAACCAGCCCTACTGGGACTCGAAGCTCTTCGACTACGGGCGCCCCGAGGTGCAGCACTTCCTGCTCTCGAACGTCAAGTACTGGCTCGACGAGTACCACTTCGACGGCTTCCGCTTCGACGGCGTGACCTCGATGATCTACCACCACCACGGCTACGTCGACTTCGACAGCCGCGACCGCTTCTTCGACGGCGGGGTCAACAACGACGCGCTGGACTACCTCACGCTGGCCAACCGCCTGATCCACGACTTCCGGCCCGCGGCCGTGACCATCGCCGAGGACGTGAGCGGCATGCCGGGCATGTGCAGTCCGATCGACGACGGCGGCATCGGCTTCGACTACCGCCTCGGCATGGCCATCCCGGACTTCTGGATCAAACTGCTGAAGGACGTTCCCGACGAGGAGTGGAACATCTGGGAGATGTGGTCCGTGATGACCAACCGCCTGCCCGAGGTGAAGACCGTGGCCTACGCCGAGTCGCACGACCAGGCGCTCGTGGGCGACAAAACGATCGCCTTCCGCCTGATGGACAAGGAGATGTACTTCCACATGGACCGCGCGTCGGAAAACCTCATCATCGACCGCGGCATGGCGCTGCACAAGATGATCCGCCTGATGACCATCTCGACGGGCGGGCAGGCCTACCTCAACTTCATGGGCAACGAGTTCGGACACCCCGAGTGGATCGACTTCCCGCGCGAGGGCAACGGCTGGAGCTACGCCCACGCCCGGCGGCTGTGGTCGCTCTCGCGCAACAAGCTGCTGCGCTACTCGTGGCTCGGAGACTTCGACCGGGCGATGATCCGCCTCGTCAAGAAATACAAGGTGCTCGCCGACGGATACGCCTGGAACCAGCTCATGGACGAGCAGAACAAGACGATGGTCTTCTCGCACGGGCGGCTGCTCTTCGTCTTCAACTGGCACCCCACGGCCTCGATTCCCGACTACGAGCTGCCCGTCCCGGCACCGGGACGCTACGTTCCGATCCTCTCGACCGACGAAAAGCGCTTCGGCGGGCAGGAGCGGCAGGCAATGGATGTCGAGCACTTCTCGTTCAACATCCACGGCGACGACGGCCGCGACTACCCCCGCATCCGCATCTACAACACCTCGCGCACGGCAACGGTCTACCTGCGCAAACGGTAACCACCCCGGCCGCCGCACGCAGCGCCGCTTCCCGGCGGCACAGACAGACGGAGCACCCCGGCGACGATTCGCCGGGGTGCTCCGTTTTCGGGCCGGAAGGTCTGCGGCGCCGGCCGGGCCGCAGGCAGGCGGAACGCAGGGGCCGCATCGGCCGAAAAGAGGCCAGACCCCATGCCGCACCTGCGCAGGACTTCGCCGCTGCTACTTCGCCGTGATGCGCCGCACGGCCTCGCCGACACGTTCGTAGAGCGACGGGAGGTCGATGTGCAGCAGGCGGCGGTTCTCGACGACAAGGCGCCCGTCGACCACGACCGTCTCGACGTCGGCGGCCTTGCCGCAGTAGACCAGGTTCGAGACAATATCGTGCACGGGCTGCAGGTGGGGCTTCTGCAGGTCGATGACGATCACGTCGGCCAGCGCCCCCTCGCGCAGCACGCCCAGCTCGCCGTCGGCACACCCCATCGCGCGGGCGCCGTTGGCCGTGGCCAACCGGAGGGCTTCGTATGCCGGCAGGACGCAGGGATCGCCCGTGGCCGACTTCTGCAGGAAGGCCGCCGTGCGCAGCTCCTCCCACATGTCGAGGTCGTTGTTCGAGCAGGTGCCGTCGGTGGCGACCGTCACCAGCGCCCCCCGTTCGATCATCCGCGCAACGGGCGCCACGCCGCTCGAAATCTTCATGTTGCTCTGCGGGTTGTGCGACACCGTGACGCCGCGATCGACGAGGGTGGCGATGTCGGCCTCGTCGACATGGATGCAGTGCGCGCCGATGCAGCGCGGCGAGAGCAGCCCCAGCCGGTCGAGGTGTCCGACAGGGGTCGCACCGTAGCGTTCGCGCACGATGCGCACCTCGTCGCGCGTCTCGGCGATGTGGGTCATCATCATCAGCCCGTAGCGGTCGCACAGCTCCTTGCCGCGCAGCAGGTTCTCGGGCGAGACCGTATAGGGGGCATGGGGCGCCACGGCGATCCGCACGCGATCACAGCCGGCGGCTCGCTCCACAGCCCGTTCGACCTGCGGGAAGACCTCGTCGATGTTATTGTCGAAATAGTTGCAGCCGAGCAGCGCGCGGATGCCCGTGCGCCCGGCCACCTCGACGCAGCGGTCCTGGAAGTAGTACATGTCGACGACCGACGTCACGCCGCCCAGCAGCAGCTCGGCGATGCCGAGCTCCATGCCCAGTGCCACGTCGTCGGGCGTCTGCCGCGCCTCGAAGGGCCAGATGTAGTCGTGCAGCCACGACATCAGCGCAATGTCGTCGGCATAGCTGCGCTGCAGCGTCATGGCGATGTGGCAATGGGTATTGACAAGGCCCGGCATGACGAGCTTGCCGCGGCAGTCGATCTCGTGCAGGTCGGGATGTGCCGCACGGAAGTTCTCCGCCGCGGCATCCGACGCCGTGACGAGCGCAATGCGGTTGCCGACGACTCCCACCGATCCCGTAAAGGTGCGGGAGGCATCGGCCGAGCCGGTCATCGGCAGCACGGTGGCATGCGAAAAGAGAATGGCATTCATATTGTCGTATTGTGCTTCTGGTGCGGTCCGCCCGGAAGGAGGCATGCCGCCGCGCCCGCTGGCGGAGGAGGCGACGACGCCCGCGGCGGCAGGTGTTTCCTGCCGTTGCGACCGACGGACCGGACCGGGTTCGTTATTTGTATTTCACCTTGACCTTCCCGTCCCTGACCTTGGTCCGGGGCTGCTGCTCGATCGCACAGCCCTGCACGACAAGCAGGTCATCGCCCGCCTCGGCATTGGACTGGATGCGGATCACCTTGTGGAAGGTGCCCGGCTCGCTCTTGTGGGGCTGGTAGGTGATGCGGATCACCCCCTCGCCGCCCGGTGCAACGGGACGTTTCGGGAACGACGCCTTGACGCACGAGCACGACGTGATGACGCGCAGCACGACCAGCGGCTCCGTGCCCTCGTTGCGGAAGTGGAAGTCGTGCGTCACGTCGCCGCCCTTGCGCGGCACGTCGCCGACATTCCACAGCGTCTCGGCCAGGCGCAGCACCGCCCCTTCGGCCTCCGGAGCCTCCCCGGCGGCCGGAGCGGCCTGGTTGCCGGCGCTCACCGGTGCGGACGGCCGTCGGTCGTCCTGCGCCCGGACGCCTGCGCAGAGCAGGCAGCAGATAAGGATCAGTAAAGTCGGTTTCATCCGATTCGGGTATTATTCCATCCGGAAAATGTAGGTTATGGTTCCGCCCTGCACGGCGGCGCGGCTCTCCGTGAAGCGGGCCTTGCGCGCGGCGGCAAGCGCCGCGTCGATCAGCGCCGCATCGCTCTCGGTCGAGCCCTTGGGTTCGTAGGCGGCGCTCGTGACCCGGCCCGCGGCGTCCACCGTCACGCGCACGACGATCTTGCCGCTCTTCGAGCCGGGATACGACGGTTTGGGCAGGGCGCCCACCAGTCCGCGGCCCTGCAACCCCTTGTCGAGCTGGTCCAGCCCGTCGGGATTGAGCCCGCGGCCCGTGCCGGAGGCTTTGTCTTCGCCCTCGGGCGTCTGCGGGTTACCCGCATTGTCGGGCTCGTCCACGCCCCCCTTGCTCATCTTGAAGAGCGCCCGCGGATTGGGCGTCTGCGTCACCTCGTCGCGGCCGTCCGCCTGGGCCGTCCGCTCCTCGGGTGCCGCCGTCTGGTGCACTCGCGGCTCCTCGGCCGTCTTCACCGGCGTGGGCGGCTCCTCGGGTTCGGTCAGCTCGATCTCCATCATCTGGCCGACGGCGGGCGCCGGACGGCTGAAGTCGAACGACACGAACGCGAACGAGCCCCCCAGCAGCAGCAGGTAGAGTGCCGCCGCCAGAAGTGCCCAGCGCCGGGGCCTGCGGTCGTTCGGATCGTAATAGTGCATGATCTATTCGGGTTGGGTCGCCGCCTGCAACTTGTAGCCGTTGCGCTTGGCGATGTTCATCACCTTGACCACCTCGTCCCAGACGACCGACTTCTCGGCGTGCAGCGAGACGGTCGGCTCCTGCTGTCCGTCGAGACGCGCGCGCAGGGCCTGCTCCACGCCGTCGAGCGAGCCGACCTCCTGCCGCTCGACGAAGTAGCGGTAGTGGCCCTGCCCCTCGTCCTTGATCGACACCGTGGTCATCGCCTTGTCCTTGAGCTGGTTCGAGCTCTTCGGCAGCATCAGCTTCAGGGCATTGGGGTTGATGAGCGTCGTGGCGATCAGCAGGAACAGCAGCAGCAGAAACATCAGGTCGGTCATCGACGAGGCCGAGAAACTCTTGTCGACCTTCGATCCGTGTTTGATTGCCATGGTCTGCTACTTTTGAACGGGTTGATTCAGAATGTCCATGAAGGCGATCGAGTTGGCCTCCATCTGGAAGACCAGCTTCTCGATGCGCGCCACGAGGTAGTTGTAGCCGAAGTAGGCCGGGATGCCGACGATCAGACCGCCGACGGTCGTCACCATGGCCACGTACATGCCGCTGGCCAGCAGTCCGAGGTCCACCGTACCGCCCGCGGCCGACATGTCCATGAAGGTCTGCACCATGCCGAGCACCGTGCCGAGGAAACCGATCATCGGGGCGCCGCCGGCGATCGTCGCCAGGAACGGCAGGCCGTTTTCGAGCTTCGAGACCTCGAGGTTGGCCACGTTCTCGATGGCCGACTGCACGTCGCTCATCGGACGGCCGATGCGCTCGATGCCCTTCTCGATCATGCGGGCGATCGGCGTGTCGGTCTTCTTGCAGAGGTTCACCGCCACGGCGATCTTGCCGTCGGAGATGTAGTCGCGGATGCGGTTCATGAAGTTCATGTCCAGCACCGACGCCTTGCGGATGGCCAGGAAGCGCTCGACGAAGATGAAGATCGTCACGCCGCCCAGCGCCAGCAGGGGCCACATCAGCCAACCGCCCTTCGTAAAGAGGGCCCACAGACCCATGCGGGTCTCCTCACTCACGGCCACCGCTTCGGCAGCCTGCAAAAATGTCATCATAGTTCAGTTTGCGTTTGTTGTTTTTATTGTTTGTCCTGTTGTTCCGCTTCCATCGGTTTTCCGCCGGCCGCCCGGTGCGGGCACCGCGGAAGACCGTTTCAATAGTAAATCTCGCTCTCGGGCTCCATCGGATCGTAGTCGGGCGGTTCGTCCCCCTCGCTCGGCGCCCCCTCCTGCTCCTGCTGCAGGGCCCGGGCCGCACGCCGCGCCTCGCGCCGCTCCCTGCGCTTGCGGTTCGTGAAACGCTCCTTGATACGCTGGCGGAAGTCGCGGAAGTTGTCGAAGTCCTCCTTGAAATAGATGCCCAGACCGGTCTCCTGCAGACCCTGGTTCTCGTCGAAACGGTCGATCGTCTGCGTGAAGGCCCTCAACTTCAGCGCCCCGGCCCGGTCGATCAGGTAGGTGATGTAGGCCTCGCCCATGAAGTTCGACATGGCCGAATTGTTGACCGCCTGCTTGTTGTCGATCAGGTAGTTGCCCTCGACCTCGACGAGCAGCCGGTTGTTGATCAGACTCTTCGAGAGGCCGAAATCCACCTCGTCGCTCGTCAGCTCCGAACGGGGCCGGTAGCGCAGCACGATGTTGTAGTCGTTGATCGATAGCAGGTTGCTGAGCATGTTGCTCATCAGCTCCATGCTCATGGCCGCGGAGGCCGACGTGCCCAGATCGGCCGTCGTGCCGGTGCCGCTCTCGGCGTAGAAGCTGTTGAACAGCAGCAGGTAGAGGAATTGCAGGTCGACCGTCTCGGGCGTGTTGAGCGTATTGGAGATGACGGCCTGCGTCTCGGGATCGGAGCCCGGCACGCGCACGTCGAAGGCGATGGACGGATTGGTCAGGTGCTCGCCCAGGTGGATGACGCACTCCACGGGCACCGAACGGTCGTTGCCCACGCTGCCGCCGTCGGTCGTGCCGACCGAGGTTTGCAGCAGCGGCTGCAGCGACGCCTTGAGCTTGTAGACGGCGTCGATGTCGAGCACGGCATCCGTCGGCGAGCCGGTCCACTGGATCGTCGAACCGTTCTCGATGAGGAATCGCTTGTTGATGATGTTCTGCAGCGAGAAGTTGTAGTTTCCCTCGCTGATCGTGTAGTCGCCGTACATCTCGAAGACGTTCGAGCGGGGATTGATCTGCAGGTTGAGCATTCCCTCGCCACGCGCCCGCACGGCATTGCCCGCCACCATGAGCTCCACCTCGACGTTCGGACGCACGTTCAGCGCCAGCGAGATGGCCATCTGGCTGCCGTCCGCCGTCCGCTGCCGGCGCTTGCGCTCGAAGAGCATCTTCTTGCGCATGACGTTGTCGATGGAGTCGACCCGCTCGGGCTGGCGGAAGGTGACGAAATCGGCATAGGAGATGTTCGAGCGGTTCGACATGGGCATGTAGAACGACGAGTTGTCGTCGGTCGCGGCGGCGATGTCCATCCGCACGCTGCCCTTGTCACCCGAGATGCGGGCCGTACCCGTGGCGTAGACCCGGCCGTAGAAGTAGTCGTTGTCCTCGTCGTCGGTGTCGAGCACGAGCATCCGCTCGGGCGCCACGCGCAGGTCGTAGCCGATGTTCGAGAGGTGGCGCAGATCCAGATCGAGGTCCATGCGACCGCGGTTGCCCTGCGGATCGACGATCGTCACGTCGGAGGTGCTGAAGAGGTTGTTCTTCACCCGCATCACGGCCGACGGCGCCCGGTAGGTCACCTGCGTGTAGTCGACCGTCGTGCACAGGTCGGCGATGCGGATCTCGCCCGTGAGGTCGGCGTCGCGCCCCTGCCCCTGCAGGACCAGGTCGGCCGAGGCGTGGCCGCCCGTCGAGGAGATCACGCCCGAGAGCAGCGGATCGAGCAGCGCCATGTCGAGGCTGTCGACATTCAGCCGGGCGTAGTAGCGCATCTGCGCCGGCGCGTAGAAGCCCCGCACGAGCATGTCGCCCGTCGTGCGGTCGGCGATCGTCACGCCCGCACGGTTGCGTGCGAAGTCCCACCGGGAGGTGAGGCGCAGCGGCGGAGCCGCAAGGCCGTTGACCTCGAGGCTGTCGATCGCGATGTCGGCCGTCACCTCGCCGGCGCGCAGCACCGATTTCATCGAGGCGCTGCCGCTGCTGCGCCCCTCGATGGCGTATCCCAGGCGGTCGGCCAGTTGCGTGAAGGGCGTGAGATCGAAGTTGCGCAGGCGCAGCGTAAGCGAATCGGCGCGGCTGCGCGAGGCGACCCCGTCGAGGAAGAGCTCCTGGTCCTGATTCAGCACGAAGAAGCGGTCGATGACCACCCGCGAGGTGTCGATCTGGATTTTGCGAGCGAAGATCTGCCACGTTTTGTCGCCGCGCGTGACGTGCGAGGGGCGGATGCGCAGGTCCATGACCCGGCCGTTGGGACCGGGTTCGTCGTCGACCTCGGCATGCAGGCCGATCAGTCCCGACACCCGGCGCACCGTATCGGTGAAGCCCGTCGAGACCTCGACGCGCCCCTGACGCGCGCCGCCCGTGAGCGAGAGGTGCGGCAGGTGCAGCTGCCCGGCATAGAGGTCCTCGGCCGAGGCGTAGAGCGTCAGCGAGTCGCCCTGGTTCGAGGCGTTGACCGTAAGGCGCGTGGCCAGCATGCGGCGCCGCTCGACATAGTCCGACGAGGCGCGGAACGACAGCTGGTCGCTCGCCGGGTTGAAGAGCAGCTGCATGGACGACCCGTCGGCGATCTGCAGCCCCGCCGCCACGGCATCGGCCACCGGGTTGAAGTTGCGGATGTTGACCGACAGGAGCGAGAAGTCGTCGGCCACGGCCGCCTTGCGGCGGGCCGGGCCCGTCGTCGCGGCGCTGTCGCGCAGCATCGGCAGGTAGCGCCAGGCGCTCTGCCGCAGGTAGTCGAAGACGACGCGGTAGCTGGTTTTCGAGCGGAACGTCGCGTCGGCGAAGTCCGAGCGCAGTTCGACGAGCTTGCTCGAGGCGGAGTTCTCGCCCGTGACGGTCACGTTGCGGGCCTCGAGCTGCTTGTCGTTGTAGCGGTAGACGGCATCGGTGACCTGGATGCGGCCGTTCAGGTCGTCGAGCGAGCGGCCGCCGGCCTTGGCCACGATGCGGGCCGAGAGCTGCGAGACCGAGTCGCGGCGGTTGACGTGCAGCCGGGCCAGATCGGCGTGGCGCAGCTCCATCGTGAAGTCGTAGAGCGGGATCGAATCGTTGAAGTCGACCATGCCCAGGAAGTCGAAGTCGAGGTTCGGGTCGCGGGAGGCGATGCGGCCGTCGAACTCCCGGTTGCGCAGGCGGCCGTCCAGCCGCAGCGAGTCGTAGACATAGCCGTTGAAGCCCAGCTGCGTGACGTTGCCCGCGATGTTGGCGTCGGCCTGCCCGCGGCCCACCGAGCCGTCGACATGCGCCGTGACGGAGGCCCGGTCGAACAGGTCGCGGCGGTCGAGCAGCTTGCCCAGCTGCAGCGAGCGGGCCGCCACGTCGCCGCGCACGCTGCGCAGACCGTCCTGAAGCGGACGCAACCGCAGCCGGCAGTCCACGTCCCCCACGTCGGTGGTCGCCGCCGCCTGCACGTCGAACGACGAGAGCAGCCCCTTGAAACGGGCCGTAAGGTCGACGCGGCCGGTTCGCGAGAGCGCCGCGACGAGCCGGTCCGAAAGTTCGCGCCGCGCGACCGACGAGGAGAGGATGTCCACGGCCGGCGCCGAGGAGATCAGATGCGGAATCCGCAGATCGAAGTGCGTGGTCTTCACGTCGGGCAGACCCCGGACCTCGGCGTCGGCCTCGAGCCACGTCCCCTCGCCGATGCGCATGCCGTACACCCGGCCCGCGAAGTCGGCGACCTTGCCGGCGACCTCAAGGTCGACATCCGAGAAGGTCAGGTGCCAGTCGCGCAGCGCCGGGGCGAAGTAGGCCACGTCGTCGCTCGAGAGGATCGTCCGGCGCAGCCGGCCCTCGAGGCGCACGCTGCCGAGGAAGTCGCGGTATTCGAGCCACGAGTCGCCGACGAGCGAGATGTGGGGAATCGTCACGTCCGAGCGGCCGGTGACAATGCGCACGTCCTGAAATCCGAGGCAGCCGTTGGTCAGGTAGAAGCGGCCGTCGAAACGGTCGAGGACAAAGCCGCTGCGCTCGCGGGCCGAGAGCCCCGAGACGGCGGCGTGGATAATCTGTCCGTCGACGGTGAAGTCCTCCACGCGGGCGTTGATGCCGTAGAGGTGCATGTGGCCGTAGTCGATGCCGAAGGGGGGATCGCGCCGCCGCTGCCGCTCCAGGCAGAGGTCCATGTTTTCGATGGTGGCCTTGCGCAGCATCAGCCGGAAGTTGCCCTTGCGCTCGCGGTCGGGATCGCTCATGCGGGCGACGACCTGCTTGATGTTCATCTCCCCCCCGGGGGTCTCGCGCAGGTAGAGTTTGGCATCGGCGATCTCGCCGTGGCTCAGTTCGAGCCCGCCGCCGAGCAGTCCGAGGGTCGAGAAGCGGGCATCGAGACGCCCCACGTAGAAGAGCGTGTCGCGCTGAAGATCCTCGACGTAGAAGCCGTAGACGCGCACCCGCGAAAAGAGCCCGATCTGCACGCGGTCGATCGACACGGTGGTACCCAGGCGCTGCGACACGACCCGTGCGGCCACCTGCACGACGTAGTTCTGCACGGCGGAGATGTCGAGCAGAATCGAGAGCGACACGGGAAGGACCATCAGCAGCAGCACGGCCGCCGAGAGCAACATTCCCACTATTTTCACACCTTTGCGCACGGACTGGTACGGATATGGGGCTTTTAACTTGCAAAGTTAACCAAATTCGTCGAAAAAAACGAAATTCGGGGCCCCGATATTGCAAAACGGGGGCCGCAATCCATTGCTGGATTGCGGCCCCGCGTCGGGACAGGCAGGCGGCCGGTCAGAAGGCCAGGATCGGACGGGCCACGGCATCGCCGTCATACCAGTCGCACATGCACTCGATGAGTCCGTCCGTTCCGATGTTCATCTGGCAGGCCGCCTCGGCATCGTAGGGCGTCGACGCCCAGACCGAAGCGTAGTTCCGCCACGTGTCGACCACGATCAGCTCCTCCTTGTCCGCGTCGGGGATCTCCGACATGCAGGCATTGAAGCGTGCCAGCGCGTCGTAGGAGACCTGCTCGGAGCAGTAGTACGTGGCGTCGTAGTCCATCGTCTGCCATTCCTGCATGATCCGGGCGGCCTCGTCGCCGCACAGGTTGGCGACCATGTCCCACAACTGGCCCGTACTCGGGAGGAACCAGCCGCTGGTCCCGGCCGGTGCCGGATTCGCCTGCGAGAAGGCATTCAGCACCAGATCGAAGGCCGGCATCCACTGGGCGAGGCTCTCGCCGTAGGTGTCGCGCACGGTCATCGTCTCGACATAACCGTTGACGTTGCCGTACCACGACGAGGCCAGCTTGAAGGCGTCCAGACAGGAGAAGTCCCAGTCGGTGCCCCAGTAGGTCGTCAGTTTGTCCGCGCCGTGCGCCGTCTTGACCGCCATGACGTATCCGTGCGTATATCCGGCCGCCACGTCCGATGCCGCCAGACGCTCGGGATCGGTCTGGAAGACGATGCCGATCACGGTCTTGCCGGCCTGCGGCGCAGGTTTCGTCTCGGCCCACACGGCATCGGTGCCGTCGGCTCCGATGCTCACCAGTCCGCCGTCGCTCCACGTGCCGTCGGAGTAGAAGTAGTCGCCCACCTTGGGTTCGGCGACCTGCTCGACCGTCACCGCGCAGGTGGCCTCACACGCCCCCGCCACGGCCCGGATCACCGTCTGTCCGACACCCACGGCCGTCACCGTGCCATCGGCCACCGTCGCCACCGACGTGTCGTCCGAGCTCCAGGTCACGCTCGGGTCGGTCGCATCTTCGGGCAGCACCGTCGCCGTGAGCGTCCCGGTCTGGCCGACCGTCAGCAACAGTTCCGTCGGTTCGAGCCGCACCTCGCTGACGGCGCGCGCCACGACCTCCACTTCGCAGGCCGCCATCGCGCCATCGACCTCGGCCGTCACGCGCGTCGAACCGATGCCGACGCCCGAGACCAGTCCGTCGGCCACCGTGGCCACCGACTCGTTCTCCGAGCGCCACACGACACCGGCTCCGGCAGCCGAGGCGGGAGAGACATGCACGGTCAGCTGCGCCGTCTCACCGACGGTGACCGTCACCCGCTCGGGCTCGAGCGTCACTTTCGTCTGTTCGGGATCGTCCTCCTTGCAGGCAACCAGGCTGAACGCCGCAAAGAGGAGCAGACAGGAAATGCTGAAGATTTTTTTCATAACGGTAATTTTTTAATGGTTCACCCGTTGGAACGCCCGGCGGACCATCGAAAAAAACAACCGGCGGAAATGCCTGTCCCTCTGCTCCCTTCTTCCCGATTCCGCCGGCAACCGTTGCCAACCTGATTACGCCTCAAATATACGAAAAAAAGGCTGAAAAGCTGCACGGGATGACCGGTTTTTTCGGCTCGGGGCATGATCTTTCCGTCCGGAGCCCGCACACCTGCCCGTGCAGCCGCCCGAGACCCCGTCCGAAGCTCTGCCGAAGCCCGGCCGAAGCCCCCACCGGGGGCCGCTGCCGAAAAAATCGGACGGAAGCGTCCCGCACGCGCCGGGTTTGCCGATATTTTCGTACCTTTGCAGCCGGACGGACCGAAAACCGCCCGGGACAAAATTCCTACGAAGAGAATTATGGACATCACAATACTCGGCATCGAATCCTCGTGCGACGACACCTCGGCAGCCGTGCTGCGCAACAACGTGCTGCTCTCGAACGTCATCGCCTCGCAGGCCGTACACATGAAGTACGGCGGCGTCATTCCCGAACTCGCCTCGCGCGCCCACCAGCAGAACATCATCCCGGTGGTCGACACGGCGCTGCGCGACGCAGGCCTCACGGCCTCCGACCTCGACGCCATCGCCTTCACGCGCGGCCCCGGCCTGCTGGGCTCGCTGCTCGTGGGCGTGTCGTTCACCAAGGGGCTCTCGATCGCCCGCAATATCCCGATGGTCGAGGTCAACCACCTGCAGGGCCACATCCTCTCGCACTTCATCGACCTGCCCGACCGACAGCTGCCCCACCCCGACTTCCCGTTCCTGTGCCTGCTCGTCAGCGGCGGACACACGCAGATCGTGCGCGTGGACTCGCCCCTCGAGATGCAGATCATCGGCACGACGATCGACGACGCCGCAGGCGAGGCCTTCGACAAGTGCGCCAAGGTGATGGGACTGCCCTACCCGGGCGGCCCGGTGATCGACCGCCTGGCCAAGGAGGGCGACCCGGAGGCGTTCCACCTCGCCCATCCGCGCGTCGACGGCTTCGACTACTCGTTCTCGGGGCTGAAGACCTCGTTCCTCTACATGCTGCGCGACGCCGTGGCCGAGGACCCCGACTTCATCGAGAAGCACAAGGCCGACCTGTGCGCCTCGCTGCAGGCGACCGTCGTGGAGATCCTGCTCGACAAGCTCGTCCGCGCATCGAAGGAGACGGGCATCCGCGACATCGCCATCGCGGGCGGCGTCTCGGCCAACTCGGGGCTGCGCAACGGCATCGTCCGCACGGGCGAGCGGCGCGGCTGGCGCACGTTCCTCCCGGAATTCAAGTTCACGACCGACAACGCCGCCATGATCGCCATGGCCGGCTACTACCACTACCAGCACGGCGACTTCGCGTCGCTCGACGTCTCGCCCGCGGCGCGGCTCGAGGAACTCTGAAACGAACCGATCAAAAACAAGCGACCATGCGACTTACGCAACTGCTTCGCCTCCCGGCCGGACTGCTTGCCGCGGCGATGCTCGTCGCGGCCACAGCCTGCGACGAGAAGAACGACAACGACCACAAGGGCTCCGACGTCACGCTCGAGGTCACGGCCGACGCCGTGACGCTGGGGGCCGAATCGGGCGCCGAGGCCACGGTCGGCCTCACGACGACGGCCCGCTGGAGCGCCACGCTCTCGGGCGGCGGCTTCACGCTCGACCCGCAGACGGGAACGGGCGACGCCACGCTCCGCATCAGCGCCACGGAGGCGAACCCCGACACCGCGACCCGCGAACTCGGGACCATCACGATCACGGCCCCGGGAGCCGACTCTCCGCGGACAATCCGCATAAGCCAGCTGGGCGCCGAGCCCGGCCCGGCACCCGATCCGGTGACCCTCACGCTCGACTTCACCGCCGGACCCGACATCGTGACCCCGGCCCTCCCCTCGACCTCGGCCGACGCCCTCACGGGACGCCACGAATACACGTTCGAGGGCTACACGCTGGCCATCTATGCCGACGCGGCCGCCAACGGCAAGTTCTTCTGGAACAACCAGGCGCAGTACTACGAGGCCCCCGAGCCGAACAAGGCGCTCTACTTCAGCAAGGAGGGGGCCTACGTGGAGTTCCCGGCCATCGACGGGTTGAGTCTGGAGAGCATCCTCTACGTCAACTCGACGGGCGCCGGCGAGCTGCCCTCGTTCGACCTTGCGACCGACACCGGGGAGAGCCTCAACCATGCGCTCGACTTCTCGGACGACGGCATGAGCATGACCTTCACGCTGCTCGACGACGTGACGGCCACCCCCTGCCGGCTCACGATCCTCAACGCCAAGAACGCCCAGGTCTCGCAGCTCGTGCTGACCTACGCCGCGCCCGAGCGGTAACCGTCCGCCACGAAATCCGCAGGACAAAACAAACCGAGGAGATGATCTACGACAACAGCGGCGTGCGCCGTCAGGACCGGCTGCTGACCGAAGCCGAAGCGCGCGGGCTTCTCGCCGCGGGCGAATACGGCGTGCTGTCGATGTGCGACGGCGGAGAGGCCTACGGCATTCCCGTGAGCTACGTGTGGGACGGCGCCGAGAGCCTCTACATCCACTGCGCCCCCGAGGGGCGGAAGCTGCGCTGCGTGGCCGCTTCGCCCCGGGTCTCGTTCTGCGTGACGGGCCCTACGCGCGTGGTGCCCGAACGCTTCACGACAGCCTACGAAAGCGTCATCGCGGAGTGCGAGGCGCACCTCGGGCTTCCCGAGGCGGAGCGCATGCGGGCGCTGGAACTGATTGTGGCGAAATACGCCCCGGGGCTGGAGGCCGTCGGCCGCAAGTATGCCGAAAAGTCGTTCCACCGCACGCAGATCATCCGCCTCGACATCCGCACCTTCAGCGGCAAATGCAAGCGCGTGGCGCCCTGATCGCGGCATCCGGCCCCCGTCACGGCCCGGCCGGAAACGGCACCCGCCGGCCGCCCGCAAACACACAAACCCCTGCCTTCCCGGAGGCAGGGGTTTTCGTTCGGCCGCGGACAGCAGAGCGGCCCGGCAGCAGCCGATCACAGGAAACCCGGCAGCAGCCGATCACAGGAAGCCCGGCGCAGCCGATCACAGGAAGCGCACGCCCCGCACCCGCTTGCGGCCGCGGTCGGCGACCTCGCGTTCGACGATCCCCGTGACGACGTCGGCGGCATCGTGCCAGCGGTTGGCGCGGAACGTGCGGCGGTAGGTGGTCAGGTGGCCGTACAACTCGGGCCAGCGCAACGCCCAGCCGCGCGGGAAGCGCACCAGGTGGAGCACCGTGGCGGCATTCGAGAGGATGCGGGCCTCCTTGTTGCCGCTCTGGTGGAACCACTCGACCCGCACGTCGGGGGCCAGCGCCTGCACGGCGCGTGCAAAGCCGCGGCCGCCGTTGTTGCTCTCGACGGCCGCCTGCCGCGTGTCGGAGCGCAGGAACATCTCGGCCACAAGCCGCTCGGTCACCTCCATCGGATCGCGCGTGTAGACGGCGTCGGTGATGTAAACCAGCCCGTCGACATCGACCACATAGGCCAGCGAGCAGAGATAGTCGTCGCCCGTGTCGGCCGTGTCGGTGTAGCTGGCGCGGCGGACGATCTCGCGCGGCAGGGCGTCGTACTCGGCAAGGTGCAGGCCGTAGAGCAGCCCCTCGCGGGCCGTGGGATGCCCCTGATACATCGCCTCGAACTGCAGCGGGTCGAGCCGCCGTTTCGCGGCAAGCAGCGCCGCCCCCTGCTGCTGCTCCCACAGCGCCTCGCCCTCGGCCCGGGGGTCGAGCTCCGTGGGCGGCGACGCCTTGAGCGCCTCGAAGTTCAGGTGCAGCCACCCCTCCCGAGGCGGCGCGTCGAGCTGCGCCCACGAGTGCAGCATCTCGACCGGTTCGCGCGCCGCGATCGAGCCGATGAGGTCCTCCTCGTGCCAGCGCGTAAAGACGATCAGCTCGCGCGAGCGGTTGTGCATGCGCGTGCGGACGACCGAGGTGTACCACTCCCAGCAGTTGGCGCGCACAAGCGGCGAGTTGGCCTCCATGGCATCCTTGTAGAGGTCGTCGAGGATGAAGCAGTCGACGCGGTTGCCCGTCAGCGACCCTTCGCGCCCGACGGAGAGCAGGCTGCCACGGCGCCCGATGATCTCCACCTCGTCGGCCGTGCGGATGTAGCTCGGCGGCCGGGTCCCCTGCTTGATCGTCGTGGCGGGGAAAAAGCCCCCGTACTCGCGCGAGTCGAGGATGCGCTGCACGCGGCGGTTGAACTTCGAGGCCAGGGCGCCGGAGTAGGAGGCAATCGCCACGCGGCAGTCGGGGTCGAGCCCCAGCAGGTAGGCCGGGAGCAGCGTCGTGGCTCCGACACTCTTGCCGTGCTGGGGCGGCATGGTGACGATGAGCCGCCGGATGCGCCCCTGCGCAAAGGCCTCCAGCACGCGGTAGTAGACCCGGTGGAAGGGTTGCAGCTCGAGAAAGGGATAGACCGACTGCGCAAAGTCGGCAAAGGCCGGAGGTGTGACAGGCGGGGCAACAGGCGACGCGGAGGCAGCGCGCGGCACGGAGGGAACAGCAGGCGGCGCCGGAGCAGGGGGTGATGCCGGGGGCGCAGTCTCCAAAGCGGAAGCCGGGGCAGCGGGCGGCACGGAGGTAACAGCAGGCGGCGCCGGAGCAGGGGGTGATGCCGGGGGCGCAGTCTCCAAAGCGGAAGCCGGAGCAGCGGGCGGCACGGAGGAAACAGTGGGCGGCGCCGGAGCTGGGGGTGATGCCGGGGTCACGGTCTCCGAAGCGGAAGCCGGGGCAGCGGGCGGCACGGAGGTAACAGCAGGCGGCGCCGGAGCAGGGGGTGATGCCGGGGGCGCAGTCTCCAAAGCGGAAGCCGGGGCAGCGGCGGGAGGCACAGTTGCAGGCGGGACGGGAAGCGGCGCAATCGTTTTGGTCGGCGGTTCCTCGGCGAAGAGTTCGGGATCGGGGCTGCCCGCAGTCCGGGACCGGGAAGCCGACGCGGCTTTGGAACGGGTGCCCGTCCCGGCTTTGGAGCGGGCCACGGCCCTGGATCGGGATGCCGCCCCGGTTTTGGATCGGGACCGGGATTTGGTCGGAGGTGTACGGTCGGCTCCGGAAGAGGCGTCATCGGAAACGAAAGGAACGCAGCCGGGAGTAAAAGAGTGCTCATCGGAAACGGGAGGGGTGCCGCCCGGAGCAAAAGAGCGCTCATCGGATACGGAAGGAACGCAACCGGAAGAAAAAGAGGCGCCATCGGAAACGGGAGGAGCGCCGCCCGGAGGCGGGACAGCGGCCGCGTCCGGAAGAGGTCCGGACACGGAAACCCCTGCGGAGGGGTACTCCGCAGAGGTCGGAACGGTTTGTGCAGCCATTCGGATAAATTAAAAAAAGGTGAGTGAAAACCCGGTGCGCGGCGCCGCGGCGGGAGGTTTTCTAAAGCCGTTCCGGCGGGTTGCGCCGAACCCACAGAGGGGAAGAGGCCGGAACGTGAAGACCGCCGGGGGCGGCCGGAAGGAGTCGGTGCCGGGGCGGGCCCCATCGCGGGGCATCGCCGCACGCGCTACAGCCAACGCCGCAGTTCGGAGAACGAGAAGTCGTTGAGCCGCTCGCCCTCTTCGCCGACGGTGTGGAACTCCCACCACACGGGCACCAGGTCCCGAATGGCGTTCGTCTCACCCTCGGGGTACGAAACCCGGCCGCGGTAGACGATCACCGACGCGGTGAGCCGGCAGTCGAGCCCGTCGAAGGGGAAGCTGAGCGATCCGGAAAAGTAACTCTCCGAACCGATCGCCTCCGCAAGCCGTCCGGCAGTCTCCCGGTAAAGATCAGGGGATATGGAATAAAGCATTGAACGTGTTGTTTTTTCGCAAAAGGATTTGCGGATCGAAATAAATTGTTTAACTTTGTAGCACAAAGATAAGTTCAAATTTTGAATTTTGTGCCGAAAAGCTCAAATATTTTATATAAATTTTTCCAATAGAAAATCATGAACGAACGGGTAAAAATGATACGCAAGCAGCTCGGCATGACGCAGGAGCAACTCGCACAGCGACTTGGCATCGGCAAGGCGGCGCTTTCGATGATCGAGACGGGCAAGGCGGGACTGTCGGCCCGCAACAGGAACATCCTGGTTCAGGAATTGAACGTCAACCCCGAGTGGCTCGAGACGGGTGAGGGCGAGATGTTCAACGCCGAACCCGACCTGACGGCCTACATGCACCGCACGGACAATTCGGTGCCGCTGCAGAGCGTACCCCTCTACTCGATCGAGGGGACCGCAGGGCTCGTGCCGCTCTTCACGGACCGCACGCAGGCCAAGCCCGTGAACTTCATCCACATCCCCAACCTGCCGAAGTGCGACGGGGCGATCTACGTCGTCGGCGACTCGATGTACCCGCTGCTCAAGAGCGGCGACATCGTGCTCTACAAGCAGCTGCACGACCTGAACGACATCTTCTGGGGCGACATGTACCTGCTCTCGATCGACATCGACGGCGAGGAGTACGTCACCGTCAAGTACATCCAGAAGTCCGACCGCGAAGGCTACGTCAAGTTGGTGAGCCAGAACCCCCACCACGCCGACAAGGAGGTGGCCATGTCGCGCATCCGCGCCCTGGCGCTCGTGAAGGCGAGCATCCGCATGAACTCCATGCGGTGACGCCGGGCACGGGCACGGCACAACGGCAGGCAGCACGTCCGACCCAAACTTCGGACAGGTCCCTCCTCTCCGGCCGACACATTTATATATAAGGAATCAGGTGGCTGCCGACCGGCAAGGCCCCCTGCGGAGCGGCCAAATGCAACCGCAACCGCCCTCTTGGAGCGGTTGGACGACACCAGGCCCCGGACCGTAAATTAATTCCGAATTTGCATGCGCAATTCGGAATTTTTTTTTTATCTTTGCGAATGTAAAATTGGTTAGCCAATTTTCGGGAACAGGAACAACCAAAAGACAAAACTCCATAACACAATGAAAACCAACTACGAAATCCGCTATGCAGCGCATCCCGAGGATGCGAAGCACTACGACACGGCGCGTCTGCGCCGCGATTTCCTCATCGAGAAGGTCTTTGCGGCCGACGAGGTCAACATGGTCTACTCGATGTACGACCGCATGGTCGTCGGCGGCGCCATGCCGGTCAAGGAGGCGCTCAAGCTCGAGGCCATCGACCCGCTGAAGGCCCCCTACTTCCTCACGCGCCGCGAGATGGGTATCTTCAACGTCGGCGGCAAGGGCCGCGTAAAGGCCGGCGACGCCGTCTATGAGCTCGACTACAAGGAGGCGCTCTACCTCGGCTCGGGCGACCGCGAGGTGACCTTCGAGAGCCTCGACGCCGCACACCCCGCCAAGTTCTACTTCAACTCCGTGACGGCTCACCGCAACTACCCCGACAAGAAGGTCACGAAGGCCGACGCCGTGGTGGCGCACATGGGTTCGCTCGAGTACTCGAACGACCGCGACATCAACAAGATGATCGTCACGCAGGTGCTGCCGACCTGCCAGCTGCAGATGGGCATGACCGAGCTGCGTCCGGGCAGCGTCTGGAACACGATGCCGGCCCACGTGCACTCGCGCCGCATGGAGGCCTACTTCTACTTCGAGGTGCCCGACGATCAGGCCGTCTGCCACTTCATGGGCCAGGTCGACGAGACGCGCCACATCTGGATGAAGGGCGATCAGGCGGTCCTCTCGCCCGAATGGTCGATCCACAGCGCCGCCGCCACGCACAACTACACCTTCATCTGGGGCATGGGCGGCGAGAACCTCGACTACGGAGACCAGGACTTCTCGAAAATCACCGATCTGAAATAAACCGATTCTAAATCAATACACCTATGGTAAACTTTTCATTGGAAGGTAAGGTCGCACTCATAACGGGTGCATCTTACGGCATCGGATTCGCGCTGGCTACGGCCTTCGCACAGCAGGGCGCCAAGATCGTCTTCAACGACATCAAGCAGGAGCTCGTCGACAAGGGTCTGGCAGCCTACAAGGCCGAGGGCATCGAGGCCAAGGGCTATGTCTGCGACGTCACGAACGAGGAGCAGGTCAACGCCATGGTCGCACAGATCGAGAAGGAGGTCGGCGTGATCGACATTCTGGTCAACAACGCCGGCATCATCAAGCGCATCCCGATGACGGAGATGACCGCCGCCGAGTTCCGCCAGGTGATCGACATCGACCTCAACGGTCCGTTCATCGTCTCGAAGGCCGTCATTCCGTCGATGATCAAGAAGGGCCACGGCAAGATCATCAACATCTGCTCGATGATGTCGGAGCTGGGCCGCGAGACCGTATCTGCCTATGCCGCAGCAAAGGGCGGTCTGAAGATGCTCACGCGCAACATCGCTTCGGAGTACGGCGAGTACAACATCCAGTGCAACGGCATCGGCCCGGGCTACATCGCCACGCCGCAGACCGCACCGCTGCGCGAGCGTCAGGCTGACGGTTCGCGCCACCCGTTCGACTCGTTCATCGTATCGAAGACGCCGGCTGCCCGCTGGGGCACGCCCGAAGACCTGATGGGTCCGGCCGTCTTCCTCGCATCGGACGCTTCGGACTTCGTCAACGGCCACATCCTCTACGTGGACGGCGGTATTCTGGCCTACATCGGCAAACAGCCGAAATAATCGTCGTCCGCCGACAAACGAATGCCGGGACCCGCAACGGGCCCCGGCATTTTCGTATACGGCAGCGGTTTTGCCGGCAAACGGCGCACGCGGAGAGAGGCGCACGCGGAGAGAGGCGCACGCGGAGAGAGGCTCTGCCCCCGCAGATCAGCAGAAGGCCGCGATCAGCACCGGGACGCTCACTTCGAGCACGACCCCGTGCAGCAGCGCCTGCGGCACGACCTGCCGGTCGCCCGTACAGCGGACGATCATCGGCAGACAGACATCCATCGAGTTGATCCCGGCCACCGAGATCGGGGCGAGCCGCCCGCCCCAGCGGGCGAAGAGCGGCAGGAAGAGCAGCGCGATCATCTCGCGGGCGACATTGGCCACGAGAGCGACGGTCGCCAGCTCGGCGGCGCCGTCCGCCCCGAGCGTCGCGCTCTTCATCTCGGCGATGAGCACCGAGGAAAGCGAATAGTAGCCGAATCCGCTGCCGACAGCCAGGCAGTCGGTCAGCCCCCGCCCGGCAAAGAGCCACACCCCGGCGGCCGAGAAGAGCAGCGACCCGACAACGGTGCAGAGCGGCAGGAGCAACATCCGCAGGTGGAAGCCATGCAGCAGTTGCGGCAGGTCATCTCCTGCCCCGAGCCCCACGCCGGCCAGGAAGACCAGCACGGAGAGCAACGCCATGGGCAGCCACGGAGCGAGCAGCCACGACGGCACGAGGCCCCCGGCGCCGAAAAGAAGACCCGCAAGAAAGGCTGCGAATACGGGCAGCGACTCCTTCATCCCCTTCATCGCGCACCTCCTTTCCGAGTAAGCAGACGCCGTGCAACGCGCACGGCACAGAGACTTCCGGCTACGCCCAGCAGGGCGAAGACCACGGCCTGCAGGCCGAAGCGCGAGAGCGACGCGATGAGTTCGCGGTTCGCGCCGATCGAGGCTCCGAAGACGAAAAGCAGGGCGACGACGGCTGCACGGGTGCCATAGCCCGAGAGCCGGACGACGGGACGGCGGCGCAGCAGATACCCTGCACCGATTCCCGACAACAGAAACAACAGTATGCGGAACATGGTTGACTGACTTTTTGAGGCCGCCGGGCGCAGCGCAATCCACCCCGGACCGCAGACACACCGCGACGGCCGTGAAACAAAAATGAATGAATTGAAAGGAGGAAGCCGCCGCAACCCAAGGGGAATGCGGCAGCGGACGGCTACGTCAGTCAGATAAAGCCGCTGAACCAGTGAACATGCACGAGCGTGAAGGCGCGCGCCACGACGCACCGCGCTCCGAAATAGATATGTCCACCCGAGAATCGCATGGTCCAGAATTTTTGCGACGGCAAAGATAAATCTTCGCCGCGAAACTTCCAAATACCGAAAGCCCCCGCACCCGTATCGGCCACACTTGCGCCCGAGCGGAACAGGTCGGCACCCGCATGGCACCGGCTCCCGGCGACAAAAACCGGGATAAGGGCGGACAGGCCCCTATCCCGGTCAGGACTCTTGCAAGTTTCCGGCTTTACTTGCGCTTGAATGTCATAATGCCTTTGGTAGTATACGAGCCGTATTCATTGACTATTTCATAACGGAAGGTCGTTTCGGTCAGCTCAAGAACGTGCGCGTCCGTCTGCTCTTCCTCATATACAGTTTCGAGTGTATTGCCCGTAAGGCGCCACGACCCCACTTCCTCACCGTCTACAATATCTCCATCCATATAAACGGCCTTGAAGGTATGATCGTCATAAAAAGTGATCGTCATATCGCCCTCCTCCATGGGCGTTTTCTCCTCGTAGGTCTCCCCGTTATCATATATCTCGAAATACTCCATCATCGTTCCTTGCCAAGTCCCTATAAGGAGCTTCTCGTGGATTGTTCCGTCATCGGGATCATCCG
>UMHQ01075555.1_pt1 | contig 37119 bp, 39 predicted proteins | sample 1965531 | NCBI WGS metagenome assembly UMHQ01 (sample SAMEA4836098, study PRJEB28245) | human gut metagenome | biome: gut microbiome; material: fecal sample | place: Denmark | collected 2008 | reverse complement strand
TTAAATAATATATTAAAAGCAATATATTAGAAAGGAGAAATAAAGAATGAAAGGAAAAATGTTACTGTTAGGAATTTTACTAAGTAGTGTATCTTTTGCTACTGCGGAAATTCAGCTGGAAAGCTCTAAAATTCATGGGGGGGGGTACTATAAACCCTCTATGGAAGAGAATAATGGTACCATAGTCATCACGGAAGAAATGATACAAAAGAAGCATTATGACAGTGTTGCCAAAATTTTTGAAGATTCTCCGGTTTCTGTTGTAAGACATACGGCATTCGGACCGATTGTTGACTTACGAGGAAGTGGAGAAAGAACTATCAGTCGAGTGAAAGTGATGATTGACGGAACACCAATCAACCCTTTGGAAGAAACACATGGAACCATTCCATTTGATACGATTCCGGTAGAGTCTATCGCCAAGATAGAAATTGTTCCGGGAACAGGAACGACGAAATATGGGGGAGGAACTACGGGAGGATATATTAACATTCATACGAAAAAAGACAGACAGAATAATTATATTACTGTCAATGCAGACCATGCTTCTTATAATACCAACAGTATTGGAATTGCTGCGGGAATGAATGCAACGAAAAAATTATTTGTCTATGTAGGGGAAGCCTATCAAAGAAAAGATGGCTATCGAAAAAAAGATCATTCGGATCGAAACAATTTTTTAGGAGGCTTTGACTATCAAATCAATACAAAGCACAGAATCAAAGGACAAGGAAATCTCTATCGAGAAGATTTGAAATCTACGACAGAAGTGACTCACGAAGAATTGAAACAGGATAGAAGAAAAGCGGGAGAAGATACAAAGATTGAAATGGATCGGGATTTTGCTTCTTTGGATTATGAATATACTCCTAGTTCCAATTTTACATTGAGAACGAATGTCAATCGAGCTCATTTTACCAGAGATGTGGCTATGAACGGGAAACAAACTCAACTTATTTTACCGAATGCTTTTCGCTTTGAAATGGGAATTTTTGGAGATTTAGCAGACCTAAAGCCTGTCTTACAAAATTTTGAATCTACTATGGAAGGAAAATTTAAGGAAAAGAATCAAGAAGGAAAAGTAGATGGAGAGTGGAAGTATAATCAAGGAAAAGGGCATTTACAATTTGGATATAGTTACAATGAAAAGAATTTAAACCAAGATTTAAAAGCTATTTCAAAACCATTTACTCTTGGAGAAATGGGATATTTATTTCAAGGAGACCCCGCTCCTCATCCTTTTGAAGATTATGCAGGAAAAGTAATAGATGCAGACACTATGTGGAGAAGAATATATAAAGATTACGGTACCTCAGAAGCAGAAATAGAACAAGCCTTGGTGGGAAGAAAGGAAAGATTTGATAGTGAAAAAGTAGATGTTCAAAACTATAATACAGTCGATGCTTTTAAGGATACTCATGCATTATATTTATTGAATGATTATAAAATTACTCCAAAATTTAATTTGAGAGCGGGACTTCGTTGGGAACATTCTGAGTATGGAGCAGATCGAAAAAATCGAATGCTTTTCGGAATTCATAATGCAAAGAAATCATATTTGGCAGCAATAGCTGCAATGTATGGATTTTTAAGTGATTATGAAAAACAAAAATTAGTGGAGGGAAAATTAAATTATGTGCATATGAATCTATCTTTAAAAGAAACTCGAATAAAAGATAGTAGTGATAATGTGGGAGGAGAAGTTGGATTTAGCTATCAATATAATAAAAAAGGAAGTATATTTTTCCGTTATGAAAGAGGATTTTTATCTCCATTGCCTTCCCAACTTACGAATAAGGATTTCTTAACAGGAATTTATTATCCAAGTCATGTCAAATCGGAAAAAGTAGATACCTTTGAAATTGGAGTGAAACATTCTCTATGGAACAATACTCATATTGAAGCCAATACTTTCTTCTCTTTGACCAAAGATGAAATTACCAACATGCGATACAATGCCAATAACCATATGAATATGCGTTGGGCGTATGCTAATATTTCTAAAACGAGAAGATTTGGTTTTGAATTGAATGCGGAACACATTTTCGACAAATTAAAAATTCGAGAATCTTTCAGTTATGTGGATGCGAAGATCGCGAAAGATACCGGATTTAAGGACTACTATCATTCCGGTTATGTGGAAGGAACAGATAAGAAATTCGCAAAAGAACCTCTATATTATAAAAAAGGACAACAAGTACCTCTTGTTTCTAAGATTAAAGTAACAGTAGGAGCAGAATATCAATTTACAGATAAATTGAGCTTAGGAGGAAATTATAACTATGTCAGTGGATACGATACCCGAGAACCGAGTGAAGGCTTCCAAGCAAAAATCTATAAAGTAAAAGGACATGGTACCTTAGATTTGTTTGGAAGATATTATTTCACCGATTATGCTTATATGCGATTTGGAGTGAATAATGTATTGGGAGAAAAGTACAATTTACGAGAAGATTCTCACTATGCAGTACCGGCTCCAAAACAAAATTACTATGCAGGATTTAGTTATAAGTTCTAAGGGGAGGTTGCAATATGAAATTAAAAAATAAAAAATATATCAGTCTGTTTGCCTATCTTTTGGTTTCTCATTTCGCTTTTTCAATGGAAGCACACATTGTACAAAATGGGAAAAAACAAGAAGTAGGAAATGAAAAAATAACATTAAAACATGATTTTACAAAAATGGATCAAAAAGTGAAAGAAGCAGAGGAATATTCAAAAAAATTATTTAAAGAAGGGAAAATTTCCGGGGTAATATCAGGTACACTGTATCCATTTTCCGGAGAAGAAGCTCTTTCGAAAACCGGGGTTATTTTCGATTTTAAGTTAGAAAATAATAATGCCAATTCTGCTAGTTTAACCGGGAAAAAGTTAGATCTTATTGATGGTACAATTGATGTTACTGCTATGCCATGGAATTTATATGGAAAGGATAATATTGCTACTATTGAAAATTCTGAAATCAATATTAAAAAAACGAGAAAATATCCTTACTATCATTTTAATGATGACGATATGATGCGTAATTACTATGAATCTTCTCAGAATTACCTACAATTGATGCGTAGTATAGAAGAAAAGGAAAAATATTTAGACAAACTATATGTATCCCAACCTATCTATGTCGGAAATTCTTATCTATATTTAAAAAATTCAACAGTAAAAGTGGATGCTAAAAAAGAAGATAATACCAATGACCTAATTGTTCGAGAACATTTAGTTATGAATCGGAAGGATGATAATAAAAACTTTAATTCTTCAAAAGCAGGACTTCAGATTATAAGGGATGGAGAAAAATTAGAAAAGGGAAAGTATGATTTAGAACTTTCCAATTCTTTAAATATAACTTTATCAATAGAGGATAATTTTGCTTTTTCTTATTATAATAAAGATTCTATTAAAAAATGGTATCAAAATCGTTTCCATTCAGAAAAAGGAAGACCGTTATTTTTATTAGGAAAAAATGCAAAACTGAAAGCAGGGACTTTTCGGGTTGATAATAGCAACATATGGACTTATTTGTATATGGCGAATATGTTCGATCTTATGGATGTTTATTTTAATAAAGACAACAGAATGATTGTTTTTGAAAAAGATTCAGAAGCAGATTTAGAAAAAATTGCAATTCAAAATAGTAATTTAAAATTTGAAGACGCTATTGTTCGGTTAAAAAATGCAAATGGACCTGTGTTGATTTCTGAATATTCTCAAATTACAGGAAGAGGAATTTTTGATATTTATGGGCAATCCATTTTAAAAGAAACTATTGGGACAGGGGACAGAATTGATAAAAATTTATTCTTTACAAATCTCGAGTTTTTACCGGGTTCAAAAATGGACCTTTCTTTTATTCAAGATGCTCATAGAAATTATTTTGCAACAGATACAGGAATCGAAGAAATCAAAGATGATGCTTTAAAAGGTGGAGAATATAAATTTACTTTTCATAATAACACTAACACGTATTTAGGATATTCTCAAAGAAAGCTAAATAGGAAAATTCAGCGAAAACCTGATTCTAATGAAGCAAAAGGAATAGGATTAACACATGCTTCCGATGCGGATATGAATTTTAAAGAAGGCAGCCACCTATATTTGTATCGAGAGAAATATGCAAAGGACACTTTGAAAAAGGGTGGAACATGGAAAGAAGAGAATGATGAACAAGGAAACTTATTGGACTTCACAGGTCGTTTACATTTTGACAATGCCAATATTCATTTCCGAAGTAATCTCAAAGAAGAATTGTCAGATCGTTTGATTGCAAGCAGATATCCCATTACCGGAACAGGAGCAAAATTACACATTAAAAATAGTGGAGCAACAGATACCACAGGAAAAGAACGATTGACTTTGATAGAAGCAAAAAAAGGGGTTGGAGCGGATACTAAGTTTTCCTTATCTCATGATTTAGAATTGGGAGGTTATGTCTATACATTACATGAAAAGATTTCAGCAGACGGAGCAAAAGAATACTATTTAGCTTCCGGAGTGGTAGAGGGGGTAAGACCTGAAAATTCGGAAAAGCCAAAAGAAATACAAACAGGAATTCCGGACAGCAGTTCTTATACGAAAAAAGATTCCATTCATAATCAAGAAAGTATTGACAATCAAAAAATAAGAGTAGAAGCAGCCGGAGAAGATTATGCGATTTCATGGGAAGGAAGTTCGGAAAAAGAAGTCAACATTCACAATTCTCATGTTGCAGCCAAAGGAAAGAAAGGAATTTTAGTAAAAAATAGTAAAGTAAATTTAAAAGCTTCCGAGTTATCTGCAACAGATGGTATGGATATTGACGGAACAGATACCAACAAAGAGAGATTGTTAGTGGATAAAGACAGTTCTTTGTATTTAGAACATGCCAAAGGAGGAGCGGCTCTCGCTGTTAAAGAGGCAGGAGTAAAATTTGATAATAGTAAAAAAATATTATTAAAAGGAACTTATGCAATCTATTCGAATGGAGGAAATATTGCAGGAAATGGAATTTTTAATATCGATGGAAATATATATCATAAAGGAAAAGGCGGAATTGATTTAACTTTAGAAAAGGGTTCTGTTTTAAATACTTCCAGTATTGATATTGCAGGAAATCGTGATTCCAGTAAGTTACATTTCAAAGCAGGAAGTGCGATGTATATTAATAATTATTCCAATACGAATATGATTTTTGATAAGGGAAGTGCATTACATACTTATGCGATTTCAGAAGCAAATCAACATTTGGATATTTACCATAGAGGAAACAAGGTTATCTTTACTCAGCCGATTTCTTTCCACAATACCGATATTTATTTTAGAACCAATATGGATGAAGAAGAATCTGACAAATTGGAATTGTTGGGAAGCTTGTCAGGAACTTCTGCAAATCTACACTTGATGAATCATGCGGAAGCAGATATGCCGGCAGGAGGGAAAAAAGTAGAATTGGTTTATGCAAAAAGTCCGAAAAACTTCAAATGGAACTTGGCAAATCAAGTAGAAGTGGGAGGATATTTCTATAATGCTGTTATTGAAAAAACTTCTCAAGGGCCGAATCAAGATATTATTTCCGTGAGAATTGGAGATGCCGGAACGAGAAAAGCGACATTATCGTCTACGGCAAAAGGAGTCATTTCTAATAGTGTTTCTGATTATACCATGTACCATTCTTTCCATGATAGTTTATTCGATAGCTTGTATTCGAATGACTATTCTTCTCAAAAATTACATTCTATTTGGGCAAAAACAAGTGGGAATACTTTTGAAACAAAAGAGTATGGAATGAAAAATGAAGTGAATACGATCTTAGTCGGAATGGATCGAGCTTTAAATGCCGAAGAAGGATTGTATGGAGGATTCTTTGCAGGAAATCTTCATAATAGTAAAAAAATTTCCTCTTCTTCCGGAAAAGGTTCTTTCCAAGGATTTACCGGAGGAGCCTATTTGTCTTATCGTGGATATTTAGGATTTGGAGATGCTTTTGTTGCGTATACAACAGGAAAATCGAAATATCATGTTTTGGATACGGCTTCAGCTACCGTAACGAATGACAGAAATTCAAAACATTTGGGAGCAGGACTTCGATTTGGAAGACAATTTTTCATGGATAATGGAGAACATTTTTATGTAGAACCAAGTGCAAAGATTACTTATGGAAGATTGAATGCAGAAACTTCCAAAGCAAGTAACGGATTGATGACCAAGGTAGATGCGATTAAATCATGGACGACAGGTGCTTATGCAAGAGTAGGATATCAAAATCAATTTACTTTCGGAAAAATCAATTCTTATGCAAAAGTAGGAGTAACCCAAGAGATTTTAGGAAAGTACAATGTTCGTTTGAATCAAAGTGGAGTAGAACAAGTAAAATTGGATGGAAATACAATGAATTATGGAGTAGGATTGGAATATAGTTTGGGAAATAATTCTATTTCTTTCGATTTTGATGTAAAGAACTCACCGATTTTAAAAAATTATTATAAAGTATCTCTAGGATATCAATATAAGTTTTAAGTAATTTATATATAAAATTCCCCTTTTATATATAGAATGAACAGAGGAGAGAACAATCATATTTTGTGATTGTTCTCTCTTTTTTTTGAAAAAATAGACAATCAAAATTTTTCCTTAGAAATTAAAACTCCATGATTTAAAGGTCCATTCCCCTTTCCTAAATTTAACATAGAATGAAGGGCAAGTGAAAGATATTCTTTAGAATGTTGGATAGAATCCTTTAAGGAACATCCTTTTGCAAGATTAGAAGCAATGGCACTAGATAAAGTACAACCTGTCCCATGAGTATTGGGGTTGTCTATTTTTTCCCCATAGAACCATGTATATGTTCCCTTATCAAAGAGTAAATCATGGGCAGTATTTTTTTGATGTCCTCCTTTACAAAGAACGGAACAATGATACTTTTCTCCAAGTTTTTTTGCAGCTCTTTCCATATCTTGTTCATTTTTAATAGATATGGAAGTAAGTAGTTCTGTTTCAGGAATATTTGGAGTAATCAAGGTTGCCAGAGGGAAAAGAAACTTTTGCAGATCATACACAGCATCGGAACTAATCAGAGGAGTTCCACTTGTGGATATCATAACAGGATCCAGTACTATTTTTTTTGCCTCGTACTTTTTTAATATACTAGCTATTTTTCGAATGCTGGAAGAGGAAGAAAGCATCCCAATTTTAATGGCATCGGGATAAATATCTTGGAAAATACTTTCCAACTGTTTTTCCAAAAATTCAGCCGGAATTTCAAAAATACCATTCACTCCGAGTGTGTTTTGAGCAGTCAAGGCAGTGATTGCTGTCATGGCATAGACACCATTGGCTTGCATTGTTTTGATATCTGCTTGTATTCCTGCTCCTCCACTAGAATCACTTCCGGCAATGCTTAAGACTGTTTTCATTGATTTTCCTCCCATTGTTTCCAAAGGTTTTGTACCGTTTCACGAATATTTTTCGCTCCAACAATTCCACTCACCATACAGAAATGTTCTACTTTTCGTGCAAGAATTTTTTCTAAGTTATCTTCGTGTATACCACCAATGGCAACCAAGGGTAGATGTAAGTTTTGAATGGCAAAATCTAAGTATTCTAGTCCCACAGCTTTGGTATCTTTGGTTGTGGTAGGAAAAATGGGACCTACTCCGATATAATCTACATTTTCATTTTGAAAAGCTTTGAAGCCTTGTTCCGGAGAATGTGTAGAAAGACCTATAATTTTATCATTTCCTAATAAAGCTCTCACTTCTTCCACAGGATAGTCATCTTGTCCGATGTGTACTCCATCGGCATTCACTAAAAGAGCTAAGTCAATATGATCATTGATAATAAAAATAACTCCTTTTTCCTTACATAGTTTAGCAATCTCTTTTGCTTCTTGATATTTTTCTAACATAGTTTTTGTTTTATCACGATACTGAAGGATACGAATACCTCCCTCGATCATTTCTTTTACACAGTCTAAATTGGATTTTCCATTTGAAAAATTATCTCCTGTAATTCCATAAATTCCTTTGGGAATTTCAATTCTTTTTCTCAAAATAACCTCCTAAATCTAAGACAACTTTCGCCATCATGGCGGCAACCATATTTACTTTATGAGAATAGGTAGGATAGTTTTCAATTCCTTTCATAAAATCTCCTACAACATATAGATTGGAAGAGAGTTTTTTTATTTGTAAATTCTCAATATCGTAATCGGCAATGCCGGAGGCAGCGATAATTGGTTTTCCCGTTGTTGATATTTCTTCGAGTAACATAGTCTTACATTCTTTTTTATCAAAGGCTTCTATGATAATATCACAATCGTAGAAGAAGTTTTGAATATTTTCTTTTTCAAAATGGATGACTTCTGCTTCGATTATGGCTTTTGGATTGATTTGTAGTAGATTTTCCTTTAGGCAGAGAGCCTTGGTTTTTCCAATTTGAGAATGAAAAAAAAATTGACGATTTAAATTGGAGCTTTCTACAATATCGAAATCTCCAAATTTAAATTCTACGATACCACTTCGAATTAAATGATAAGCAACATTAGAACCAATTCCACCACAGCCGGCAATTCCTACCTTCATACTAAATTCTCCCAGTCTTTATAGATCACTTGAAATCCTTGTCTTTCAACGGCAGCCACTGTTTCTTCTACGGAACGGCTGTCGCTGATTTCAAATTGAGCTGTTGAAGCATCTTGATTTGTGTATCCTCCCACATCCGTTTTTGAACCGGCAGAAATTCGAGTGACTCCTAAAGCAAGTAAATGGTCTCGAAACTCAGGAACTTCACGGGTGGAGACACTTAAATCTGCTTTTGGTTGAAAAATTCGATAGGCTGTTAAAAATTGAACAAACTGAATATCATCTAGAGGATGATCCGGTTGAAATCCTCCTTCTGCCGGATTGATACGAGGAAGAGAAATTCCAAATGTAGTATTAGGATAATGATGAATTAAATATTGAAGATGAAGGCCTGCAAAAAAGGCTTCTTCTCGAATGTTACTTAAACCAAATAAAGCTCCAATTCCTACTGTCCTAAGACCAGCTTCTGCAGCACGTTCGGGAGTTCCTAAACGAAATAGATAATCTTTTTTCTTTCCATAGAGATGAACTTTATCGTAAACTTCTTCGTTATAGGTTTCTTGATATATTGTCATTCCATCCAAACCTACTTTTTTCAATGTTGCATATTCTTCTGTTTCTAGAGGCATAACTTCCACAGAGACAGAAGCAAAATATTTTTTTAAGATAGAGACTCCTTCTTTAATATATTGAAGAGTAGATAAATCTTTTACCTCTCCTGTTAATAAAATAATATGTTCAATCTTTGTTTTTGCAATTTCTTTTGCTTCTTCTTCGATTTCTTTTAAGGTCATGTGCCTTCTATGAATCTTATTTTTCATAGAGAAACCACAGTAAGTACAGCCGTTACTACAATAGTTGGAAACATAGATAGGAATGTATAGACAAATAACATTTCCAAAGTGTTGCAGTTTTAAATTATGGGCTTTTTGAGCCATTTTTTCTAAATATTTTGTTGCAGTAGGAGACAATAAATTTAGCAAGTCATATTCAGAAAGTTTTTCTTTTTCAATACTTTGTAGAACATCTTCTTCCGTTACTCGGCTAAAGTAGGAAGAGAAGTCGAAAGAATTCCATTTCTTTTTTTCATCATAAAAGCTCATTCTTTGTCACCTCGAAATAGGAAATCTGTTAAAGGAGAAGAAGCTTGAGCGTATTTCGAAGTCGTAGCTAATTTTGCAAGATATGCCATTCTTCCTGCTTTGACAGCCATAGAAAAAGCTTTTCCCATCATGACAGGATCTTCCGCAGTTGCGATAGCAGTATTCACCAGAACAGCATCTACGCCCATTTCCATAGCTTCTGCAGCTTGAGAAGGAGTTCCAATTCCTGCGTCAACAATCAGAGGAACTCTCTTGTTTTCATTTAAAATTTCTAAAAAAGATTTGCTAAGAAGTCCTTTGTTTGAGCCGATAGGAGCTCCTAAAGGCATCACAGCGGCAGCCCCTGCATCCTCTAAAGCTTTTGCTGCATAAATATCCGGATACATATAAGGAAGAACAATAAAACCTTCTTTTGCTAAAAATTTAGTCGCTTTGATTGTTTCTTCATTATTTGGCAATAAGTATTTCATATCATTGATGACTTCAATTTTAATAAAGTCTCCACATCCAGCTTCCCTCGCTATCATAGCAATCTTAATGGCTTCTTCTGCATTTCTTGCTCCGGAAGTATTAGGAAGTAGAGTAATTTTTTTAGGAATATAGTTTAAAATATTTTCTTGAGGATTTTGAAAATTAACCCTTCGTAGTGCCATTGTAATGATTTCAGATTCGCTGCTTTCCAACATAGGCTCAATGAGTTTTTTATCTCGAAATTTACCTGTCCCTGTCAATAAACGACTATTAAAAATTCTGCCTTGTAATTCTAATTGATCCATTATACTCACTCCTTTCTCTTATCCACCTGATACAAAAGATAATACTTCAATTTTAGAAGAAGCCTTTGGAAAAGTTTTTTCCCAAGTTGCTTTTGGAATTAACTCCTCATCTATGAGTACAATCGCTCCTATTAAAGAAATATTATTTTCTGCACTTAGTTTCTCGACTAATGTTAGAATATTCATATTTTCTGGAATTTCTCTGTCAAGACCATTGATTGTTACTTGCATTGCTCCACCTCTCTTTCTTTATCATAGGGAATTTGTGCAATAAAAAAAGCTCTAATAAAACTAGAGCTTACAAAATACATAAAAAAATTACTTCCTTTCGCTGGCATTATCCAGTTCAAGTAATAAGAGTCGGATTGTTCCCTCTCAGCCATGATAGCTCCTCTAGTAATAAAATATTCTATTTAATTGTCAATTTATTGTATACCTCTTTAAAAATCTTGTCAAGTTCTGTTTCGCAAAAAATAGAAACGCCCTCTTTTTCTAATAAATTTGCTGTATACCCATTTCCTTTGATAAGTTTTCTTGTAAAACTACCATCATAGATAAAACCATAACCACAGGAAGGACTTTTTGCTTTTAAAATTGCTTTTTGGATTTTCCATTTTTTAATGAGTTTTAGACTTTCCTCTGCCCCTTTTTGAAATTCTTCACTGCAATCTTTTCCTTCTTTTGAAATAACTTTATTTCCCTGAATTTCACAAGGACAACGAGGTGTAGAGAGCCCTCCTAATTGTTCCGGACAGACAGGAACAAAATCATAATATTCTTGAAGAGAAGAAAGTTTTTCTATTTTATTATCTTTTCCATCATAGCGACATGGAATTCCTAGTAAACAAGCACTGATGAGAATTTTTTCTTTGGACATAGACAGCTCCTTTTTTCTAAAAAAATTATTCTATTTCTACAAAGAAAATTTGAATGACTTGTTACAAGATTTCTTTGTTTTCATATATTAAAGTATATCCTTAAAAAGTATATTGTCAAGCAGAGAAAGAATATAATTTATTTGTAAGCTTTTGGTCTTACTAGAATAAGAATAGTATGCTATAATTGAAAAGTAAATACAGTATTGAAGATAGATTTTTATTCAAAAGGAAGGAGGATATTGTGGCAGGAAGAAAAGTGAGAGAAGAGATGAAACAACTTGAGAGTATTAAGACAAAATTACAAGGAGAAATTGAAGGATTAAAAACTCAAAAGAGTAATATTTCTAAAGAAATAAGTTTAAAACAGGCACATATCCAAAAAATTACAGAAAAAATAAAAACTCTTTCTCAAGGAGCAGGCAATGAGATAATTATTTCTGAGCATGCAATTCTTCGTTATATTGAGAGAGTATTACAAATTCCTTTAGAAGAAATTGAACAAAAAATAGTGTCTTCTACTTTAAAAGAACAAATCAAAATGCTAGGAGATGGGAGTTATCCTTTAGAAAATGGAAAATACCGGATTGTTGTGAAAGATAATATTGTGGTCACCATTCTAGGTGATGATATGGTAGAATTATAAAAATTTCATCATAAGAATAAATGAAATAGTAGTTGACAAAAAAGAAGAAATACAGTCTAATGTATGAGGAAAATAGATAGATTTTTGTTGAGAAATAAGATAAAAAAATTAGGAGAGAAAAATGTATTTAAAAGCAGTAGAAGTACACGGTTTTAAATCGTTTGGAGAAAAAGTATATATAGAATTTAACCAAGGAATTACTTCTATTGTGGGACCGAATGGAAGTGGGAAATCAAATATTTTAGATGCTGTTCTTTGGGTTTTAGGAGAACAATCCTATAAAAATATTCGGGCAAAAGAAAGTCAAGATGTGATTTTTTCCGGTGGAAAAGATAAAAAAGCGATGAATCAAGCAGAAGTGTCTCTTATTATAGATAATGAAGATGGATATTTTGAAGAGTTTCCACAGGAAGATTTGACAATTACTCGAAAAATCCACATAACAGGAGAAAATGAATATTTTATCAATCATCAAAAAAGTAGATTAAAGGATATTTCAGCCTTATTTTTAGATACAGGAATTGGAAAGAGTGCTTATTCTGTGATTGGACAAGGAAAGGTAGAAAGAATTATCAATTCTTCTCCCAAGGAAGTCAAGGGAATTATTGAAGAAGCAGCAGGGATTAAAAAGTTTCAAGCAAGTAAAAATGAAGCTATGAAAAATTTAGAAAATGTAGAATTAGAATTGGAAAAAATAGAGTTAGTTTTACAAGAAGTTCGAGAAAATAAAAATCGAGTTGAAAAACAAGCGGAAGTAGCACAACGATATCTAGAAGTAAGAGAAGAAAAACAAAGAGTTCAAAAAAGTATTCTGTTAACAGATTGTCATCAAAAACAGGAAGAACAAGAAATTGCTGGAAAAGAGCAAGAAGGTTTTTTAGAAAATTGTCAAAAGTTTGATAAGGAATTGAAAGAAACAGAAGAGAATATTCATCGTTTAGAGGAAGAAAAAAAGAATTTACAAGAAAAAATGGAAAAAATTTCTTCTAAAAATGAAAGTTTACGAACTTTTTTAGAAGAACAGGAAAGAGAAAAAGTTCGTGTACAAGAGAGACAGGCAGCTTTTCAAAGAGAGTTGGAAGAGAAGAAAGAAAGATTAATACAAGAGAAACAAAAACGAGAAGAACGAGAAAAAAACAAGAGAAGTTTTTTTGTGAAAAAAGAGGAATTAAAAAAGAAAATTGAAGACTTAGAAGAAAAAAATCAAGTTTTTGAAGTGTTATTAAAAAATTTAGACCAAGAGAAGAAGATTTTTGAAGAAACTTTAGAGGTAAAAGATCATAAATTACGAGAAGTAGAATTACAAAAACTAAATGTTATCAATGATTTAGAAACTTCTAGTAAAAGAATGCAAAGTAGTGAAAATAGAGTTAAAAATTTAGAAACGGATGCAGAAGAAAGCCAAAAGAAATTGGAAGAAGTAAAAAAAGAATTTTTGATTGCGGAAGAGAAAAGAAAGCAACAAGAACAAAAATTGCAGGATTCAGAAAAGAGAACTCAATTTGTAGAAGAAGAAATTAGTCGGCTTAGCATTGCTTTAAATAAGGCTTCGGAAAAACTACGACAATTAGAGTTTGAAGAAAAAAGAAGCAGTGCCAGATATGAGGCAATTTTAAGAATGGAAGAAAATAATGAGGGTTATTATAAAGGAGTTCGAGAAGTACTGCAAGCAAATATTCCGGGTGTAGCAGGAGTATTTTTAGAGTTGATACAAATTCCTGAATATTTAGAGAGAGCTCTCGAAGCAGCCGTATCAGGAAATTTACAGGATATTGTTGTAGAAAATAGCGATGTTGCGAAAAGAACCATTCAATATTTGAGAGAAAAAAAAGCGGGGAAGGCTTCCTTTCTTCCTTTGGATATGTTAAAAATCAATAAGAAAACAGTTTCTCAAAAGATTTCAGGAGTCCTTGGGGTTGCTGCTGATTTGGTGGCCAGTGAAGAAAAATATAGAAAAGCAGTAGACTTTGTATTAGGAAATTTACTAGTGGTGGAAAATTATGACATCGCCATTCAAATTTCCAAGGCAAATTTTTTTTCAGGAAATATCGTAACACTTAACGGGGAATTGGTTTCTTCTCGTGGTAGAATTAGTGGTGGAGATCAAAACAAGGGAATTGCCAGTCAATTGTTGGAAAGAAAAAAAGAGAGAAAAAAATTAGAAGAAGAATTAGAAGTTTTACGAAGCAGAATGCAAAAAGGAAACCAAGCTTTAGATGAATATAGTAAGCAATTAGAAAAGTATGAAAATGAGATTTCCAATTTGGATATGATGGGAGATAATCTTAGAAAACAAAAGAAGCTAGCAGAAGAATATGTAGAAAGTTTACAAGAAAAAATATCTCGTATGGAAAAAGAAATTCGAATTGCTACTATGGAATTGGAAGAAGAAATTCGATATACAAAAGAGTTTGAGAAAAAAATGAATTCCACTCACGCCCAAAAGGAAGAACTGATTGCTTTATCATCTACATTAAAGCAGGAAATTCAAGAAATTAGAGAGAAAAATAAAGAATTGCAAGAAAAAATAGAAATACAAAAAGAAAAATTTTCAGATATTCGAATTTTATTTTTAAATAGTAAAAATCATTGGGAGCAATTATCTCAAGAAGAAGAAAGACTTAGCAAAGAAGAAAAAGAATTCCAAGGTATGGAAGAAGAATTAGAAAGAAGAATCGAAAGTCTACAAAATGGAAAACTATCTTTGGAAGAAACACAACTAGAATTAGCTAAAAAAATTGAAAATACTTTAGAAGAATATCATAAAGAAAGTAAAGAAATGGAAAAACTTCATGAACAAGATAAACAGAATGTAGAAAAAGAACGAGAACTTCATAAGGTGCAAAAAGAAATAGAAAGTCGTTTACTATTCATGAAGGATAAATATCAAAGAACAGAAGAAAAATTAGAGAGAATTCGAGAAGAGAGTATCTTGTTAGAAGAAGAGTTAGAAAAACTTACAGAGATTGAAGCAGAAATTTTTCCATTTGAAAAAATGAAGAGCCGAAAAGAAAATTTGCGGAATTTGGAGGCCAAGTTATTATCTTTTGGAGATGTTAATTTACTAGCCATTGAAGAATTTCGAGAGTTAAAAGAAAAATATTCTTATTTAGGAAATCAACGAGATGATTTAGTCCGTGGCAAAAAAGTGTTATTGGATTTGATTTCGGAAATTAAGGATACGATTTATGAAAGATTCCAAGAGGCTTATCATATCATTAGTGAAAATTTTAATAAAATGTGTATGGAAACTTTAGATAACTCAGAAGGAAAACTAAACTTATTAGAAGCAGAAGAATTTGAGAACGCCGGAGTTGAAATTTTTGTAAAATTTAAAAATAAAAAGAGACAGTCTCTTTCTCTTTTATCCGGTGGAGAAAAATCAATGGTGGCAATTGCTTTCATTATGTCTATTTTTATGTATAAACCAAGTCCTTTTACTTTTTTAGATGAAATTGAAGCCGCTTTGGATGAAAAAAATACAAGAAAATTGATTGCTAAATTGAAGGAATTTACTTCACAATCTCAATTTATTTTAATCACACATAATAAGGATACGATGAGAGAATCGGACAGTATTTTTGGGGTTACTATGAACAAAGAGATAGGAATTTCGAAGGTAGTTCCTGTAAAATTTTAAAGGAAGATGGTGGAAAAGATGAAAATACTTTCCTACATTTATTATTTGATTACAAGTTTACGAAATTTTTTATATGATAAGGGATTTTTACCGATTTATCATGTAAAGGACGTCGAGATTATTTGTATTGGAAATATATCCGTGGGAGGAACAGGAAAGACTCCTGCAGTACAATTTTTTGTCAAAAAGTTACAAAAAATGGGAAGAAATGTAGCAGTGGTCTCAAGAGGTTATCGTGGTAAGAGAAAAAATGAACCTTGCTTAGTGAGTGATGGACGAGTGATTTTTGCAAGTCCACAGGAAAGTGGAGATGAACCGTATATTCATGCTTTAAATTTAACGGTTCCGATTATTGTGAGTAAGAATCGTTACCATGCCTGTCTGTTTGCGAGAAAACATTTTCATGTGGATACGATTGTATTGGATGATGGATTTCAACATAGAAAACTAGCAAGAAATCGAGATGTTGTTTTGGTGGATGCCACCAATCCTTTTGGCGGAAGACATTTACTACCTTGGGGAACATTAAGAGAAAGTTTTAAAAAGGCTGCGAAGAGAGCAGAAGAATTTATTATTACAAAGGCAGATTTAGTAAGTGAAAGGGAAATTGAAAAAATTAAAAAGTATTTAAAACATTCTTTTCATAAAGAAATTTCTGTAGCAAAGCATGGAGTACATTCTTTGCGAGATATGTCCGGAAATTTAAAACCTTTGTTTTGGATTGAAGGAAAGAGAGTTTTAATTTTTTCAGGGCTTGCCAATCCCTTGAATTTTGAAAAAACGGTTTTGGCTTTAGAGCCTAGTTATATTGAAAGAATTGATTTTATCGACCATCATAATTTTAAAGAAAAAGATTTGCTTCGTATTGAGAGGCGAGCAGAACAAATGGAAGCAGACTATATTTTAACGACAGAAAAAGACTTTGTGAAGTTTCCAAAGCATTTAGATATTCCGAATCTTTATGTCTTAAAGATTGAGTTTACAATGTTGGAAGATCACAGCCTAGAAACATGGAGGGTATTTTGAAAAAAGCAGAGATTGTTAAAAAATTTCGTAGTGTGAGTATAGAAGAATTGGAAAAAGAAATTCAAGAGAGAGGGAAATACAAAGTATTTTCTGAATTTGCAGAAATTATGGATAAGAGGTCCTATTTTACAGTGAGCATCGAGGGGGAGATTTGCCGAAAAAAAGCGAATCCCATTTTATTCGAGTTTCCTTATGAGGAAGATACAAAAAAATTGGCGAGTATGATTTTATCCTATGGAGCTCCGGAAGAAAGACAAGTAATTCATGCAATTTCCAGACTTTCTAATATAGAAATTCCAAATTTGAAAGAAAAATTGATGACAACACTTGTGAATCGAAATTTTGATTTTGCAAAAAGATATGCAAAGGAACTTTTTTTGAGAGATGAGAGAGCTTTTTGGAAAGTATTGAATACTTTTGTAGAATTGGGAGAAAAAGAAAATCAAAAAAGAGAAGTTTTGAAAGCTTTCGAAGTTTGTATGAACATAGTGAAATATGATGAAAGACTGTTTCATTTGTATCTTTCTTTTTTAACTCGTTATCGAGATAATTATTAGGAGGAAGAATGGCGAAGGTATACGCATATTTTTTAGAGTTAACAGGAGAAAGCGGAGTTGTCGATACTTGGGCAGAGTGTCAGGAAAAAACCAAAGGAGTCAAAAAAGCAAGGTATAAATCTTTTCCTGATAGAATACAAGCAGGAAATTGGCTTTCACGAGGAGCTATTTACGAGAAAAAAGAAGCTCTTCAAAAAAAAATAATTCAAAAAATGGAATTGCCGGAAGGAATTTATTTCGATGCTGGAACTGGTCGTGGAATTGGAGTAGAAGTCCGAGTGAGCGATAAAAATGGAAATTCCTTATTGGAAGAAGGCTGTAATGAGTTCGGAAATATTTTATTAGGTTTTTCTAAGACAAATAATTATGGAGAACTTACAGGGCTTTCCAAGGCAATTGATATTGCATTAGAAAAAAAAATATTTCATATTTATGGAGATAGTAATTTAGTGTTAGAGTTTTGGTCTCAAGGAAGATATCATCCTGAGAAATTAGAAAAAGAAACGGTTATTTTGATTCAAGATGTAATCAAAAAGCGAAAACAATTTGAAGCCTTAGGAGGTAAGATTTCCTATATTTCCGGAGATATTAATCCTGCTGATTTAGGTTTTCATAAATAAGGAGGTCAACACATGGAGATGTTTGTATTATTTGGAACCTCACATATGATCATGATATTGATTGGGGTAATATCCGTACTAGCTTTCATTGGCTTAGGATTTTTAATAAAGCCACAAGCATTAGCAAAATTTGTTTCTGTTGTTGTGTTAGGAATTAAAATTGCAGAGATGTATTATCGTCATATTTTTTTAGGAGAAGAGATTTATCGAATGTTACCTTTTCATCTTTGTAATTTAACGATTATTCTTTCTCTTTTTATGATGTTTTTCCATTCTAAATTTTTATTCCAATTGGTTTATTTTTGGTTTGTAGGAGCTATTTTTGCCATTATAACACCGGATATTATTTTCGATTATCCTAACTTTTGGACCATTAGTTTTTTTGTGACTCATTTTTATTTAGTATTTAGTGCTTTGTTTGCTTTAATACACTTTCATTTTAGACCTACAAAAAAAGGAATGATTATGGCTTTTTTATTCATTAACCTTTGGGCAGTTGTGATGTATTTTGTAAACCAAGAATTGGGAACCAATTATCTTTTCGTAAACCGAATTCCGGAAACGACAACCTTACTAAGTTATTTTGGAGCTTGGCCTTATTATTTTTTACCCGTGGAAGGAATTTATTTCATAGAAAGTATTTTATTGTATTTACCATTCCGAAAAGCAAATATTAAATTTAATTTTTAAGAAAAAAATAGCAAGGAAGCCTTGAAGTATGGTATAATATTTTGTTAATTTAGAAGAAGGAGAGAATAGAATGTTTGACAAATTAGAAGAAGTAGTAGCAAGATATGAGGAATTACATACTTTGTTGAGTTCCCCTGAAGTCTTGAACGATCCTAAAAAGATGATAGAATGTAATAAAAATTTAAATGCTTTAACTCCTTTGATTGAAAAATACAAAGAATATAAGGCAGTGAAAGAGGATGTCGAATTCATCAAAGAAAGTTTAAAAACAGAAAAAGATGAAGATATGCGTTCTATGATGCAAGAAGAATTAAAAGAAAATGAAGAACAAATGCCGGAACTAGAAAAAGAATTGAAAATTTTATTATTACCAAAAGATCCTAACGATGATAATAACGTTATTGTAGAAATTCGAGGAGGAGCAGGAGGAGATGAAGCGGCTATTTTTGCTGGAGATTTATTCCGAATGTATTGTCGTTATGCAGAAAGAAAAAAATGGAAGATTGAAATTATTGAAAAACAAGACTTAGAAGGTTTGGATGGATTAAAAGAAGTCGCTTTCAGTATTCAAGGATTTGGAGCCTATTCTAAATTAAAATTTGAGTCAGGAGTACATAGAGTACAAAGAGTTCCTAAAACAGAATCTGCGGGAAGAATTCACACTTCGACTGCAACAGTAGCAGTGCTTCCTGAAGTGGAAGATATTACAGAGGTACACATCGATCCCAAAGATTTAAAGATTGATACTTATCGTTCTGGTGGAGCAGGAGGGCAACACGTAAATATGACAGATTCTGCTGTTCGTATTACTCACTTGCCGACAGGGGTGATTGTACAATGTCAAGATGAACGTTCTCAATTAAAAAATCGAGAAAAGGCAATGAAACATTTGGCATCTAAATTATTGGAAATGGAAGTAGAGAAACAAAGAAGTGAAATTGAAGGAGAAAGACGTTTACAAGTTGGAACCGGAGATAGAGCAGAAAAGATTAGAACCTATAATTTTCCACAAGGAAGAATAACGGATCATAGAATTAAATTGACAGTACATCAATTAGAAGCCTTTTTGGATGGAGATTTAGATGAAATGATTGATGCTTTGATTACCTTTAGTCAGGCAGAAATGTTATCTGCTTCTGGAGAAGAATAAAATGAATTTATTGGACATATTACAGTTTGCAGAAGAGTATTTGAAAAAATACTCTTTTTCAAAATCTCGTCTAGAAAGTGAACTCCTGATTGCTGATGTTTTACATTTAGATCGATTAAGTCTTTATGTGAACTATGATAGGATGTTGGAAGAAGAAGAAAAATTAAAAATAAAAAAATATCTTTTTCAAATGGCAAAGACAAAAAAGTCCTATCGCGAATTACGAGAAGAACGGGAAGAAGAGAATTTTCAAGAAGAAAATCGGAAATTGTTACAACAATCGATAGAGTATTTGAAAAAATATGAGGTTCCCAATGCAAAATTAGATGCAGAATATATTTTTGCTGATGTTTTAAAAGTAAATCGGAATATGCTAAGCCTTTATTTGCATCGTGAAATTTCAGAAGAACAAAAACAAGAGTTACGAGAAAAACTAATTCAACGAGGAAAATTTCGTAAACCTTTGCAATATATTTTAGGAAAATGGGAATTTTATGGTTATGAATTTATTACAGATGAAAGGGCTTTAATTCCTAGAGCAGATACTGAAATTTTAGTAGAACAAGCTAAAATTCTTTCTTTAGAGAAAGAAAATCCGAAAATTTTAGATATTGGAACAGGAACGGGTGCGATTGCAATTACTTTAGCAAAAGAAGTACCGGAAGCAGAAGTCTTAGGAATTGATATTAGCGAGAGAGCTCTTTCTTTAGCAAAAGAAAATAAAGAATATCAGTTTGTTAGGAATGTCTCTTTTTTACAATCGAATCTTTTTGAAAAATTAGAAGGGAAATCTTTTGACATTATCGTATCAAATCCTCCTTATATACCTCAGGAAGAATACGAAGACTTAATGCCTGAAGTAAAAAACTATGAGCCTAAAAATGCTTTGACCGATGCAGGAGATGGATATTCTTTTTATCAAAGGATTATTCAAGAAGCCAATGACTATTTGAATGAAAAGGGATATTTGCTGTTTGAAGTGGGGTATCAACAAGCGAAGCAGGTCAAACAGTGGATGGAAGAAGAAAAGTTTGAAGACTTGTATATTGCAGAAGATTATGCAGGACACCAAAGAGTGGTATTAGGAAGAAAAGGAGGCGAAAATTGAGAATTATTGCAGGAGAAGCTAGAAGTCGAAAACTAAAAACAAGAAAGGGTTTTGAAACAAGACCAACTTTGGCGAATGTAAAAGAAGCCTTGTTTTCTATGATTGCACCTCATTTGGAAGATAGTGTCTTTTTAGACTTATTTAGTGGGAGTGGAAACATTGCTTTAGAAGCATTGAGCCGTGGGGCAAAACGAGCTGTGATGATAGAGAAAGATACGGAAGCACTACGATTTATTATTGAGAATGTAAATGCCTTAGGCTTTCAAGATAGATGCCGTGCTTATAAAAATGATGTCTTTCGTGCGATTGAAATTTTGGCAAGAAAAGGGGAAAAGTTCAGTATTATTTTTATGGACCCACCTTACCAAGATAATGTTTGTACGAAAGTATTAGAACATATAGAGAAATTTGAAATTTTAGGTGAAAAGGGTATTATTATTTGTGAGCATCATGCTTTTGAAGAAATGGCAGAAAGAGTAGGAAGTTTTCAAAAAATTGATGAGAGAAGGTATCAGAAAAAAGTAATCACATTTTATGCGAGATAAAAGGAGGAAACAATATGCAATTACAAGCAATGATTAAAACAGATAAAGGGGATATTCGATTACAATTATTTCCGGAAGTGGCACCTATGACAGTAACTAATTTTGTATATTTAGCAAGAAGAGGATATTATAATGGATTAAAATTTCATAGAGTGATTCCTGATTTTATGATACAAGGAGGAGATCCAACTGGAACAGGGGCAGGAGGACCGGGATATCAATTTGGTGATGAATTTCAAAAAGGAGTTGTTTTTGATAAGAAAGGAATTTTAGCCATGGCGAATGCCGGACCGAATACCAATGGCTCTCAATTTTTTATCACTCATGTTCCAACAGATTGGTTAAATTATAAACACACTATTTTTGGAGAAGTTGTGAGCGAAGAAGATCAAGCGGTCGTAGATAAGATTGCTCAAGGTGATTTGATGAATGAAATTCAAATCTTAGGAGATGTGGAAGACTTTTTACAATCACAAGAAGAAATTGTAAAACAATTGGATGGAATTTTTGGAGAAAGAGATGAAGAAAAATAGTTTTGAAGCAAACTTAGAGGAAATCGATACAATTATTGCCAAGATGGAATCAGGAGAATTGAGTTTAGAAGACTCTATCAAAGAATATGAAAAGGCGATGAAATTGTTAAAAAAATCTTCTGATTTGTTAGAAAATGTGGAAGGAAAATTATATCAAGTGATGAAAGATCAAGAAGGAGAACTTCAAGTTGAAGAATTATAGAGAGTATTTTAATAAGAGATTTGGAGAGGTATTAACGCAATACAATACACCGGTTTGGATGGCAGAGGGAATGCAATATGCCTGTTTGCAAGGAGGGAAACGAATTCGTCCCCAACTTCTATTTATGACCTTATCTTTACTAGGAAAAGAAATAGACTTAGGATTTCCTTTTGCAGCAGCCTTGGAAATGATACATAGTTATTCTTTAGTTCATGATGATTTGCCGGCTATGGATAATGATGACTATCGAAGAGGACAGTTGACAACACATAAAAAATTTGGAGAAGCCAATGGGATTCTAATTGGAGATGCTCTATTGACCAATGCTTTTTCTGTGATGATACGAGGAAGTATGGGAAAAGTAGCTGCTGAAAAAATTTTAGAAATTGTAGCTTTGTTTTCAGAATATGCCGGAATTGATGGAATGATAGGTGGGCAAGCTATGGATGTAGCCTATGCTGGAAAACAGATTTCTTACAAAACTTTGACTTTTATTCACGAGCATAAGACAGGACGACTATTGTTGTTACCGATCTTGGTAGCTTGTATTTTAGGGGATGCTTCTTTGGAACAACGAGAAGCATTAGAAAGTTACGGGAAAAAAATAGGACTTGCCTTTCAAATCAAAGATGATATTTTGGATGTAGAAGGAAGTTTTGAGGAACTTGGAAAGGCAGTAAAGAGTGATGAAAAATTAAATAAATCGACCTATCCAAGTATTTTTGGTTTAGAAAAGAGTAAAGAGTTGTTAACAGAGACTTTGCAAGAGGCAAGGCTAGCTTTAGAAAAAGTATTTAAAAAAGAAGAATTGGAAGAATTTTTTGAATTAACAGAGTTTATGGAGAAGAGGACGAAATAATGTCAACAAAATTACATGATTATGATTATCATCTTCCGGAAGAATTAATTGGACAAACTCCAAGAGAGCCGAGAGATCATGCTAAATTATTACTCGTAAATCGGGATACTAAAACCATAGAAGATAAGTATTTTTATGATATTCTCGATTATCTGCAAAAAGGAGATGTTCTAGTCAGAAATTCTACGAAAGTGATTCCTGCAAGATTGTACGGACAAAAAGAGACAGGTGGAATTTTGGAAGTTCTTTTGGTAAAAAGAAAAGACTTGGATACTTGGGAATGTCTCTTAAAACCTGCAAAAAAATTAAAATTAGGACAAAAAATATACATTGGACCAAATTCTGAATTGGTAGCGGAGCTTTTAGAAATTCAAAAAGATGGAAATCGAATTTTAAAATTTTCTTATGAAGGAAGTTTTGAAGAGAATTTAGATAGATTGGGAACTATGCCCTTACCACCCTATATTGTAGAGAAATTAGAAGACCAAGAAATGTATCAAACCGTCTATGCAAAGCGAGGGGAATCTGTTGCCGCACCGACGGCAGGTTTGCATTTTACGGAAGAGTTATTACAAAAAATTCAAGAAAAAGGAATTGAAATTGTAGATATTTATTTGGAAGTAGGGCTAGGAACTTTCCGTCCGGTTCAAACAGAGGATGTATTGGACCACAAAATGCATGAAGAATTATTTGAAATTCCGGAAGAAGCAGCTCAGAAAATCAATCAAGCTAAGGCAGAAGGAAGAAGAATTATCTCCGTAGGAACCACAACGACAAGGGCTTTGGAATCTTCTGTCGATGAGAATGGTATTTTACTTGCTCAAAAGAAGAATACAGGGATTTTTATTTACCCGGGTTATCAATTTCAAATTGTAGATGCATTGATTACCAACTTTCATCTACCGAAATCAACTTTATTGATGCTGGTATCTGCTTTTTCCGAAAGAGAATTTATCTTGGAAATATATCAACATGCAGTAGAAGAAAAATATCATTTCTTTAGTTTTGGAGATGCGATGTTTATTTATTAGGAGGAAATTATGAAAAAAATTGAAATTAAAACATTTTTAGACTATTCTTTTTTATCAAATGTACGTTTTTCAAAAGATGGAAAATACATTTCCTATACTAAGACAAAGGCAAATTTGGAAAAAAATGATTATGAACATTATGTTTATATATACAATACAGGAACAAAGGAAACAAAAGAATACACTTCCTTGGGAAAAGAAAAAAATGTTTTTTGGATCAACGAACATCAATTTTTATTCCAAACTTCTCGAGATGCTGGTTTACAAGAAAAAATAAAAGAAGGAGAAGAATGGACGGAATATTATCTTATGGATATTCAAGGAGGAGAGGCGAAAGTCTTTTTACAACTTCCGTATTCTGTAACGGGAATGCAAGCTTGTTCTTCCGGTTTTATTTTTACAGCAAATTACGCAAATTATGGTATTTCTCTTCATAATTTGACAGGAGAAGAGAGAGCAAAAGCCATTGCGAAAAAGAAGGAAGAAGGAGATTATGAAGTCTTAGATGAAATTCCTTTTTGGAGTAACGGAGCAGGGTTTACCAATAAGCAAAGAAATCGACTTTATTTTTATGAAAAGGAAAGTAAAAAAATAGAGCCTTTGACACCGGAATTTATGAATGTGGAGTATTTTAAAGTTTCAGGAGATAAAGTTTTGTTTATTGCAGAAGAATATCAAGGAAAGTTGGAACAGACGAATGCTTTGTATGAATATGATGTGAAACAAAAGGAATGTACTTGTTTGCTAGAAGATGGAAAGTATAATTTCAGTTTCGCAGATTATATGGGAAAAGACATTGTCTGTGCTGCGAGTGATATGCAAGAATTTGGAATCAATGAAAATCATAAACTATATTTTGTGAAGGATGGAAGTTTAGAGTTATTCTATGCAAATGATACTTGGTTATTGTCGACAGTAGGTTCGGATTGTAAATTTGGAGGAGGAAAAACTTTTCATACGACAGACAATGAATTGTATTTCTTATCTACTTTAGAAGATTTTTCTGTCATCAATTGTTTACACCGAGACGGGCGTTTGGAATTTGTAACAGAAAAAGATGGGAGTGTAGATTTCTTTGATATTCATGGAGAACGCCTAGTTTACGGAGCAATGAAAGATTATGGCTTGCAAGAGCTTTATGTAAAAGAAAATTTAAAAGAGACTTGCATTACAAAGCATAATCAAAAAATTTTAGAAGAATATTCTATTTCAAAACCGGAAAAAATTTTTATGGAGAGCCATGGAGAGCAAATAGAAATTTATGTGATAAAGCCGATTGACTTTAAAGAAGGGAAAGACTATCCTGCTATTTTAGATATTCATGGAGGACCTAAAACAGTATATGGAAATGTGTTCTATCACGAAATGCAAGTTTGGGCAAATATGGGATATTTTGTATTCTTTACCAATCCTCATGGCAGTGATGGAAGAGGAAATCTCTTCATGGATATTCGAGGAAAATATGGAAGCATTGACTATGAAGATTTAATGAAAGCTACTGATATTGTCTTGGAAAAATATCCGATTGATAAGACAAGAGTTGGAGTGACAGGTGGTTCCTATGGTGGATTTATGACAAACTGGATTATTGGACATACAGATCGTTTTGCCTGTGCTGCCTCTCAAAGAAGCATTTCCAACTGGATTTCTAAATTCGGGACAACGGATATCGGATATTATTTTAATGCAGATCAAAATCAATCAACCCCTTGGGATAATGTAGAAAAACTATGGTCTCATTCTCCATTAAAATATGCGAATAAAGTCAAAACACCAACTTTATTTATTCATTCAGAACAAGATTATCGTTGTTGGTTGGCAGAAGGATTGCAAATGTTCACGGCTTTAAAATATCATGGAGTTGAAGCAAGACTTTGTATGTTCCGAGGAGAAAATCATGAGCTGTCTCGAAGTGGAAAACCAAAGCATAGAGTACGTCGTTTGGAAGAAATTACAAATTGGTTTGAAAAGTATTTAAAGAAATAGGAGCAAGAATGAAAACAATTTTTACACCCTATCAAATAAAAGGAATTTCTTTTAAAAATCGAATTGTACTACCCCCTCTGGTTCGTTTTTCTTTGTTGGGAACGGATGGAAAGGTCAATCAAAATCTGCTGGATTGGTATGAAAGAATTGCAAAAACAGAAGTAGGATTGATAGTAGTAGAGGCAACCGCAGTCGAGGAAGCAGGAAAATTAAGAGAGAATCAGCTAGGAATTTGGTCGGATGAAATGATAGAGGGCTTGTCTAAAATTGTGGAAATTTGTCATCACTATGAGACTCCTGTCTTTATTCAAATCCATCATGCCGGATTTAAAGAGAAGATTTCGGAAGTGTCTACAGAAAGACTAGATGAAATTTTAGACTTATTCGTACAAGCATTTCATAGAGCCAAAAAGGCCGGCTTTGATGGAATTGAAATTCATGGAGCTCATGGATATTTACTTTCTCAACTAAGTTCTTCTGTTTGGAATCATCGAGAAGATTGTTATGGAAATCGATTTTATTTTGCAAAGCAGTTAATAGAGAAAACAAGAGATTTATTTGATGAAAGCTTTTTACTTTCTTATCGAATGAGTGGAAATGATCCGGAAGTAGCAGATGGAATTGAGATGGCAAAATTTTTAGAAAAAATGGGAGTCGACTTATTACATGTCTCGAATGGGGTCCCAAAAGAAGTCAAACAAGCTGTGAAGATTTCTAATTATCCTAGTGATTTTCCTTTTCATTGGATTACTTTTTTAGGAATTGAAATAAAGAAGGCGGTCAAAATTCCGGTGATTGCTGTATATGGGATTAAAACCGAAGAACAGGCAAGTTGTTTGATCGAAGATTTTGATTTGGATTTTGTAGCAGTAGGACGTGCTATGATTTTTTATCCAAATTGGATGGAAAAATGTAGAAAAGACTTTGAAAAAAGGATGAAACAGAAGAAAAATGAGAATTGATAAATTTTTAGTAGAATGTGGAGTGGGAAGCCGAAAAGAAGTAAAAGAACTTTTAAAAAGTCGAAAAATTCGAGTCAATGGATTGTTTATTACTTCTCCAAAAGAAAATATAGAAGAAGAAAAAGATGAAGTATACTATGGAGAAAAAAAGTTAAGCTATCAGGAGTTTCGTTACTATATCTTACATAAAAAAGCAGGCTATGTTACTGCCTTGGAAGATAGTCGAGACGCAACGGTAATGGACTTACTTCCGGAGTGGGTCATCAAAAAAGAGTTGGCTCCTGTGGGTCGTTTAGACAAAGATACCGAAGGTCTTTTATTATTTACGAATGATGGAAAATTAAATCACCGATTGCTTTCTCCAAAGAGCCATGTGGATAAGACCTATCATGCTTCCTTAGAATGTGATATTACAGAAGAGGCTTTGGAAAAGTTGCGAGAAGGAGTTATGATTGGAGAGTATAAAACTCTTCCGGCAAAAGCTGAGAAATTAGAAGATAGGAAAATTGCTCTAACCATTCGAGAGGGAAAGTTTCATCAAGTGAAAAAAATGTTGGAAGCCGTAGGAAATAAGGTAATTTATTTAAAAAGAATTTCGTTTGGAAAACTTGTTTTAGGGGATTTAGAACTGGGAGCTGTAAAAGAAGTTTCTTTAGAGGATATTGTTTCTTTAGAAAAAGAATCGTAAGGAGTAAGGAAGAATGAAAAAAATAATGATGTTGTTGATATTGAGTACTGTATTGTTAACTGCTTGTACAACTTCTGTGGGAGTAGGAACCGGATTTAATCTTGGAGGTTTAGGGGTTGGATTGTCGACTTCCGCTCCTTTGAAGAAACAAAAAGCAAAAACAGTAGATGAAGTTGCGACAGAAGCTCTACAAGAAACAAAAGTACAAGAAAAGGCTCGATAAAGTAACCATGAAAACGAGAAGTATTGATATTTTTTGCCAAGTGATTGACAATTTTGGAGATATTGGAGTTTGTTATCGTTTGTACAAGGAGCTTTCTTCTTTATTTCCTGAAACGAGTATTCGATTACTTTTAGATAAAACAGAAGAGTTTTTTGCTCTTTGTCCGGAGTATCAAGAAATTTCCTATAAGACTTATGCAGAGATAGAAGCAGAGAAGGAAAGTGTAGAAACAGCAGAAGTTGTCATAGAAGCCTTTGCTTGTGAGATTCCGGACAATTATTTACAAAAGGCTTATTATAACTCCAAGCTGATTGTTAATTTAGAATATTTTTCTGCGGAAGACTGGACGGAAGATTTTCATTTGCAGGAGTCTATTTTAGGCATTGGAACTTGTAGAAAATTTTTCTTTATGCCCGGAATTTCAAAAAAAACAGGTGGGATTTTGACAAAGGCTTATTCTCCTAATTTATCTTTACAGGATTTTGGAATTACAAGAGAAGATTATGACTTAGTTGGAAGTATTTTTTCTTATGAGAAAGATTTCACAAGTTTATTTGAAAGTCTACAAAAAATAGGAAAGAGAGTATGTCTTTGTATCCTAGGAGAAAAAAGTCAAGAGAGTGTTAGAAAAAGCTTGGGAAATTTTAAAAGATATGATAGAATAGAACTAAAGTTTTTACCGTTTTATAGTCAAGAAAACTATGAAGCTCTTATCCAAAAATGTGATTTTAACTTTGTGCGTGGAGAGGATTCTTTTGCAAGAGCCTTACTCACAGGAAAGCCTTTTTTATGGCATATTTATCCTCAGGAGAATGATTTACACTTTCAGAAATTACAATCTTTTTTAGAAAAATATTGTCCGGAGAATAAAGCTTTACAAAATACTTTTTTTAGTTATAATAGAGAAGAAACAGATTATTCTTATTTTTGGGAACATTTTAAAGAAATTCGAGAGCAGAACGAAGAGTTTCGAGATTATATTCAAAAACATTGCAATTTAGGAATTAAATTAAAACAATTCATAGAAAATTTTTAGGAGGTAACACAATATGAAAATCGCTCAAGAGCTAAGAGCAGGAAGCACTATTAAAATCGGAAATGATCCTTTCGTTGTATTAAAGGCTGAATACAACAAATCAGGAAGAAACGCAGCTGTTGTAAAATTCAAAATGAAAAACTTAATCTCAGGAAATATCTCTGATTCTGTGTACAAAGCAGACGATAAAATGGATGATATTAAATTAGACAAAGTAAAAGCAATCTATTCATACAATGACGGATCTTTCTATGTATTCTCAAATCCTGAAACTTGGGAAAGTATTGAATTAAAAGGAGAAGACTTAGGAGACGCTTTAAATTACTTAGAAGAAGAAATGGAATTAGAAGTGGTATACTACGAATCAACTCCAGTAGCAGTAGAAGTTCCTACTTTCTTAGAAAGACAAATTGAATATACAGAACCAGGACTTCGAGGAGATACTTCTGGAAAGGTTATGAAACCAGCTAGAATTAACACAGGATATGAAATTCAAGTTCCTTTATTCGTAGAACAAGGAGAATGGATTAAAATTGATACTCGAACAAATGAATATGTAGAAAGAGTAAAAAAATAAGAAAACAACAAAAGAGTGGTTTGTGCCACTCTTTTTTCTTTTAAAATAATTTTTATTGTCAAGATAAAATACTTGACAAAGAATAGAAAGTTTGATATGATACATTGGTGATAGAAATGGACTTACAGGAATTTTTAGAGATAGGAAGTCTGTTGGAGCTTTATAAAAATTTGTTAAGTGAGAAACAGAAAGAATATTTAATAGAACATTTTGAAGAAGATTATTCCTTGAGTGAAATTGCAACGACTCATAATGTAAGCCGACAAGCAGTTTCTGATAATATCAAACGAGGAATCAAAGTTTTAAATGACTATGAAAAAAAACTAAAGATGTTTGAACAAAAGAGGAAATTGAGAGAAAAATTAGAAAGTTTACAGAGAGATTTTCGTCCAGAAGTTCTAAAAAAAATTATGGATGATTTGTTATAATGAGGTGACTATGTTAGATAATTTAGGGTCTAGGTTTCAAGATATTTTCAAGAAAGTTAGAGGACATGGAAAATTAAGTGAAAGTAATATTAAAGATGCTTTAAAAGAAGTAAAAATGTCACTTTTAGAAGCAGATGTAAACTATAAAGTTGTAAAAGATTTCATTGAATCCATTCGGGAAAAAGCGATTGGAACAGAAGTATTAAAAGGAATCAATCCGGGGCAACAATTTATTAAGTTAGTAAATGATGAATTGGTACAGCTACTTGGAGGAACAAATGCTAGATTGACCAAAGCACCTAAAAATCCGACTATTTTAATGCTTTCCGGATTACAAGGAGCAGGGAAAACAACCTTTGCCGGAAAATTAGCAAAGTTTTTAAAAAAACAAAATGAGAAAGTCTTATTAGTAGCAGCCGATGTCTATCGTCCGGCAGCAATTAAGCAATTACAAGTTTTGGGACAACAAGTAGATGTTTCTGTGTATGCAGAAGAGGGACATCAAGATGTTCTTGGAATTTGTGAACGAGCTTTAGAAAAGGCAAAAGAAGAGCATGCAACTTACATGATTATTGATACGGCCGGAAGATTGCATATCGATGAGGCTTTAATGGAAGAATTAAGAAATATAAAGAGGTTAACAAGACCACAAGAAATTTTATTAGTTGTGGACTCTATGATAGGTCAAGATGCTGTGAATTTAGCAAAATCTTTCAATGAAAGCTTGAGCATTGATGGAGTTGTCCTAACAAAATTAGATGGAGATACTCGTGGTGGAGCGGCATTATCCATTAAATCTGTAGTAGGAAAGCCAATTAAATTTATTGGAGTCGGAGAAAAGTTAGATGATATTGAATTGTTTCATCCTGATAGATTAGTTTCCAGAATTTTAGGAATGGGAGATGTGGTTTCTCTTGTAGAAAAAGCACAAAGTGCAATAGAAGAGGAAGATGCCAAATCTTTGGAAGAAAAAATTCGTACTCAAAAATTTGATTTAAATGATTTTCTAAAACAATTACAAAATATTAAAAAATTAGGTTCTTTAGGAAGTATTTTAAAATTGATTCCGGGAATGGGACAGATTGGAGATTTAGCTCCTGCCGAAAAAGAGATGAAAAAAGTAGAAGCCATTATTCAATCTATGACTAAGCAAGAAAGAAAGAAACCTGAAATTTTAAAGGCAAGTCGAAAGCAAAGAATTGCAAAAGGAAGCGGAACGGATGTAGCAGACATCAATCGTCTTTTAAAACAATTTGATCAAATGAAGACAATGATGAAAATGTTTGCCGGCGGTAAAATGCCAAACTTTCCAAATTTAAACGGAATGATGTCAGGAAAAGGTGGAAAATTTCCATTTTAAAAAATAAAGAAAATATATTAAAATAAAAAGGAGAAAAAATATGTTAAAATTAAGATTAACTCGATTGGGAGACAAAAAAAGACCTTCTTACAGATTGGTAGTAATGGAAGATTTATCAAAGAGAGATGGAAAAGCAGTTGCTTACTTAGGAAACTATTTCCCTTTGGAAGATTCTAAAGTAGTATTGAAAGAAGAAGAAATCTTAAAATTCTTATCAAATGGAGCTCAACCTACAAGAACAGTAAAATCTATCTTAGTAAAAGCTGGAATTTGGGCAAAATTTGAAGAATCTAAAAAGAAATAAGTTTAGAATACACAAAATAAGACACAGCCATGGAAGTGAATTCTATGGCTGTTTTTCTTGAAGGAGGAAAAAATGCAATCTCATATCACAGGAAAAGTTTTGATGGTAAGACCGGTTTGTTTTGGATATAATGAAGAAACAGCGGTAAATAATTACTATCAAAAGAAAGACACAAAATCTTCGAGAGAAATACAAGAAGAGGCTTTAGAAGAGTTTGATACTATGGTGGAAGTATTACGAAGATATAAAATTGAGGTAAAAGTATTAGAAGATACTTTACAACCTTATACTCCGGATAGTATTTTTCCGAATAACTGGTTTTCCAGTCATGAAAACGGAAGCATTGTTTTGTATCCTATGTTTGCCGAAAACAGGAGATTAGAAAGAAGGGAAGATATCTATGACTTTTTTAATGAAGATAAAATGAACATTTTAGATTATAGTCCTTTGGAGAAAGAGGAGATTTATTTAGAAGGGACAGGCTCTTTAGTCTTAGACAGAAAAAATCGGAAGGCTTATTGTTCCCTATCCAAAAGAGCAGATGAAAGGCTTTTAGATATTTTTTGTCAAGATTTAGGGTATCAAAAAATAGCATTTCATTCCTATCAGACTGTTGAAATGGAAAGAAAAGAAATTTATCATACCAATGTGATGATGTCAGTTGGCGAAAAATTTGCGATTTTATGTGCAGATGCCATTGATGATTTACAAGAACGAAAAAAAGTGATAGAAAGTTTAGAACAAGATAAAAAAGAAATTATTTTGATTACAGAAACACAGGTAGAACACTTTTTAGGAAATGCCTTAGAATTAAAGAATGAAGAAGGAGTCCATCTTTGTATTATGTCTGCCACGGCTGAAAAAATATTGACAGATGAACAAAGAAAGAGTTTAGAAAAATATGCAGTAATTATTCCTGTAAAAGTATCTACCATTGAAAAATATGGTGGTGGTTCTGCAAGGTGTATGTTAGCAGAATTGTATTAAATTTTTAGATAGTCCAAGAAACGAAAAGTTCCTCTCAAATGGAATAGTATTGAGAGGAACTTTTTCTATAAGCAACATATTTTTGGGGGGTTATTTAATGAGTTCATTTAATATAAATTTCTAACGAATTCTTGAATTTTTTCTTTATCTTCTTCATTCGGATGAAAAGAGGCTACTTGAATTCGTTCCAATCTTTCTTCTGTTTTTCTAAAAATTAAGTTAAGCGGAAATTTATCCATAGATTTTAATAAAACATCTGACATTTTTCCTTGCACCATACAAGTTCCTAAGTAACAGTTATTTTCCTCTGCAATTTTCTTAGAACGTTCCATCACTTTTATGGCATGTTTTGAGTTCGGATAGGCACCTAATGTTCCAATAAAAATAAGTTCTTTTCCTTTTATCTGTTTTAAAAATTTCCTAGATTTTGGATCCAAAGTTCCCTTATCTACCCAAAATCCTTGAATAATTCTATCGTAGGAAGAAGTATCTATTTTCATAGCTTCCTCCACAGAAAATAATTCTTTTTCTCCAATAACTGCTTCGAAAGCCCAAGTGGTAGCTTTTTTTGTGTTTCCTGTTAAGCTGGAATATACAACAAGAGTTTTCATAGTGACTCCTTTCAATACTTTTATAAAGATATAGTAGGAGAGTTTATTTTATTTGTCAATTATTAGAGAGATTATTTTTTGAAAATAAATAGATATTCGTGAGCGAGTAATAAAAAGTTATATTTAATACTATTTGTTTTCCAATATCCTGTCGCTCGACAATTATGTTGTTGCTTTATGACGATTTCTTTTAGTTTAAATCCAGCTTCTTGAAAAATGTTCATCACTTGAAATCCTAGAGGACATTTTTTCTATTACTATTTTCGAGAATTAGAAAAAGAAAATTATTTTATTCATGATGCGAATAATGAAAAGCAAAAAGAGGAATTATTTGCTAAGGTAAGAAGTGGGGAAATTAGAGTTCTCTTAGGCTCTACTCAAAAAATGGGTGCAGGGACCAATGTGCAGAATAAATTGATTGCCTTACATGATTTAGATGTTCCATGGAGACCAGCTGATGTTGAACAGTTTAGAGTGGTAAGACTAAAGCATTGAAAATAGGACTATCTCAAAAAATACTAATGCAAACACAAGTATTAAACCGTTATAGATGACTTTTATAGTGATTTATGATATACTATAAAAAGATGTTTAATAAGACAAGGAGATAATGAAATGGCAATTAGTTATAAACCTTTATGGCATTTGTTAGTTGAAAAAGAAATGAATAAAGAAGACTTGAAAAAGGCTGCGAATATAACAAGTAATATAGTATCAAGAATGAGTAAAAATGCTTATGTAAACCTTGACTCAATAGAAAAAATCTGTTTAGCGATGGATTGCAAAATTGAAGATGTGGTAGAAATTGTTAGAGAGGGTAGCTATGAATAAGCTACCATACGATGATACTAGCATTCAAGATATTTTTAGATACTCAACTGATTTGATAGAGCAAACATTTGTTGATGTATTAAGTCGTATATTTAAGGGCAAGGAACTTGATGAAAAAGTAAATTACTATAATAACCCTAAAGCAAAAGGGGGATTAGGAAACTTACTTGAGGAACACTATTTTTTCTATAGGCCTAATAGTGACTCTATACCAGATTTTGATAAGGTTGGAATGGAGTTAAAAGTGACTCCGTATGAAAAGAATTCTAAGGGATTAAGAGCAGGAGAAAGACTTGTTATAACGATGATTCCTTTTGATAAGCCGATTGAGAAAGAGTTTAAAGGATCTCATTTAGAGAGCAAGTTAAAATTAATTCTTTTAATTTGGTATCATCGCATAAAAACTCAGCCTAGAACATCAAATAAGATTGATTATGTTAATTTATTTGACTTATATAGTGATGTATTCTCAAAAGATTTAGAGATAATTCTTGATGATTATAAAAAAATAGTTGAAAAAGTAATCACAGGAAACGCCCATAAAATTTCTGAGGGAGATACAAAGTATTTAGGTGCTTGCACTAAAGGACAGACAGCGGATAAAAGTTTGCAACCTCAATATTATAATGACTTAGTGCCAGCAAAAAGACGAGCTTTTTCTCTAAAACAGTCATATATGACCTACATATTGAACAATTATGTTCATGAGGGTCTATTGAATTATGACTCAATATTTAGTGAGGCAGAGTTAAAAGATGGAAATTTTGATGATAAAGTCTTAGAAAAGATTAATGTCAATATTGGCAAAACGGAGCATGAATTATATACAGAGTTTTCAATAGATACAAATACAAACTCTAAACAAATAAATAGAACTTTAACTAATAGAATGTTAGGTGTAAATACTGACAATGCAGAAGAGTTTGAAAAAGCAAATATAACAATTAAAACAATTCGAGTTCAAGAGAATGGAAAACCTAAGGAAAGTATGTCTTTCCCTAAAATAATTATCAAAGAGTTTGTAAAGCAAGAGTTTGAAAACTCGTTTGAATATGATTTTTTTGAGTCAACTAGATTTTTATTTGTTGTATTCAAGGAGAATGATAATGGAGACTATGTTCTAAGAGGAGCAAAGTTTTGGAATATGCCGATTGATGAGTTAGAAACGATTGGTAAAGCCGAGTGGGAAAGTTATAAACAAAAATTTTTAACAGGCGTAAATTTTGAAGTGAAACAACAAAGAACAGGAAAGATAGTAGTTAGCAACGATTTGCCAAAGAAAACTGATAACGAGATATTCCATTTAAGACCACACTCTAGCAAGAGTGCATATTTCATCAATGGAATTAGATATGGTGAGGGGAATGAAACAGATATGGATACACTTCCTAATGGGGATAAGATGACTCATCAGTGTTTTTGGCTTAATAATGATTATATATCAAAGATAATAGCTGATATTTAGCAGGAGGATATATTATATGGAATTAACTGTAGCAGAATTATTTGCTGGGGTTGGAGGATTTAGAGTTGGACTTAATAAAATAAAAGAAATAGACATTAATGGACGAGCAATAGAAGATAATGTATGGGACTTTGTTTGGGCAAATCAATTTGAACCATCAACTAAGATACAACATGCATTTGAATGCTATGTTCAAAGATTTGGCGAATATAATCATTCCAATGAAGATATAAATAAAGTAATAAAGCGAGATATACCTAATCATTCATTACTTGTAGGGGGATTTCCTTGTCAAGATTATTCAGTAGCAAGGTTATTATCCAAAGAGAAAGGTATTGAGGGGAAAAAAGGTGTTCTATTTTGGGATATAAAGGATGTATTACTTGCTAAAAATACCCCTTTTGTTTTATTAGAGAATGTAGATAGACTATTAAAATCGCCGGCATCAAAAAGAGGAAGAGACTTTGCAATTATGTTAAAAACCTTTGATGAATTAAATTATGATGTTCATTGGAGAGTTATTAATGCAGCTGATTATGGTATGCCACAGAAAAGAAAAAGAGTATTCATTTTTGCGTATAAGAGACATTTACAATTTGCACAAAATCAGAGACAGGAAATCAAATTAAATGAAAATATATTTAATTTAGAATTTAGAGCAAAATTAAAAGGTCAAATAAAGGTTGTTGATTTAGCAAAATATGAAGATACAGTAGAAATATCAAATAATTTTTCAGATGGGAAATTTCTAGATTGTGGGGTTATGGTCGATGGAATAGTTAATCATTCGGATATTACACCTATTATTGAAGAAAAATATTCATTAGGGCAAATTATTAATCAAGCTAGAGTTCAAGATACAGATTTAACTAAATATATTGTTAAAGAAGAGTCTCTTGAAAAATGGAAATATTTAAAGGGAACAAAGCGTATCGAGAGAACTTCGAAAAATGGTCATTCATATATTTATAGTGAGGGACAAATGTCTTTTCCTGAAAACTTAAATGAACCTGCAAGAACGATGTTGACAAGTGAGGGAACGGTTAATAGATCATCACACATTATATATGATGAAGAAATAAAGCAATATAGAATATTGACACCTATTGAGTGCGAATTAATTCAAATGTTTCCAATGAATTGGACAAATACTATGACCGAAAAGAAAAGGTATTTCATGATGGGAAATGCACTTGTTACAGGTATTGTCTCAAGAATAGAACCATTGCTTAGGAATATTATTTCTATGGAATAAATAAAATTATAAAAAGGAGATTAACTATGAATTACAAAGATATGAAAAAAGAAATTGAGAAAATGACTGATAAAAGCCATGCAGAATTTGTTAAGGCATTGATTAGTTTTGAAAAGAATATTGATGATGAAGATATCTTAGAAAAGCTCTATGAAGAATATATGGAAAATGACAATATGGGTTTACTTAGTGAAGAATTTGATAATATGATTGATGAACTAATCTCAAATTAAATTTTTAAGTATAGCTTGTAAATAATGCAAAGGAATAGATTATAAGAATGGATGAATTATTAAAATATATTTTTCCCAAATATGCAGACAAAAGTGTTGAAGATGAAAATAGTTTTAGAATAAAAATCGCTAAAGAACAATTAAAAAAAGATAAATTGGATAAAGTAGAAATACTTAAAATTTGTCAAGAATATTTCAAATTGATTGGAATGGAAAATCTATAGTTGTCAAACATATGTTACAAATATATTAAAAAA
>UMHQ01039576.1_pt1 | contig 37278 bp, 27 predicted proteins | sample 1965531 | NCBI WGS metagenome assembly UMHQ01 (sample SAMEA4836098, study PRJEB28245) | human gut metagenome | biome: gut microbiome; material: fecal sample | place: Denmark | collected 2008 | reverse complement strand
TTTTTTATTCTTTTGTCACATATGTATTATCGCATAACAATTTCAAATTGATTGGAATGGAAAATATAAAAATAATCAAATATCAATACGATGTTAATATGAATCGAATAAAGTGAGGATTTTATAGCGGTATAAAAAATGATAATGGTCTTGCTGATAAGAATGATATAATATGGCTAAAATTTACAACTGATGGGTTTTTAGGTGTTGTAGCAACTTCAGCAGATATAAATTTAAATGAAAACTATACTTCTGGGAAAATAATTAGTTCATTGAATAAAAAATGGGATAAAGAAATAATAATTTTTCCATTGTAAAACATTCCAAAAGATTTAAATAGACAAAGAATAGAAAGTGGGTTAGGAAATTATTTAATTTCAAAAGGAGTACCTATACTAGATTATTTTTCGCATAATTTATAAATGCTTTATATAATTAAATACTAGAAATTTAAGAGAGATAGCAGAAATGTTATCTCTTTTTCTTTGTACAAAACAGATAAGGAGACCAACTATGAAAAGTCAAGAACTTTTTTTAAAATTTAAAATAAGAATTTTTGGCATAACAAAAATAGAATTTACCGAAAAATTAGTACTGAATAAAATTCTAAGAACTCTTATGAATAAAAAGCAAAGAAATAAGAACGAAAGATACATATTCGTTTAAGATATTTTTCCAAAAAATAAAAATGGCGGTAGTAGAAGGATTCGAACCCTCGACACCTGGTTCCGAAGACCAGTGCTCTATCCAGCTGAGCTATACTACCGTTTGACTATTAAATTCCATTACTTAATTATAATATCATAAGTTGTTACTTTTTGCAAGTTTTTCTTTTTTACTTTTTTCTATTTCTTAGGGCTTGAAATGCAGAAAAAATAGTGTTATAATAAAAACACAAAAGAGAGATTTCTGACCTTACCGCTATTTTCACGAGGTTTTGGGCCTAACGTCGTCATGGAGTTGGCGCTGTTACAGTAATTCAGGTAAATCACGAATACCTTTGTATTACGGATTCTGTATGCTAGTAAGTATCTGACTACCACCTATCTATTGGCGACTAAAACTGTACTGAAGGCGATAGGTCGGATTTTTTATGTTATTAAAAATATTTGAGAGGTGAGCAATGTTATTAGTAAATAAGGAATTATCCAAAATTTTTACATCAACCGTAACGAAATTATATTCAGATAAAGAAATTAAAGAAGTAGAAATCACAGCAGCTACTAATGAGAAATTTGGAGATTTTCAATGTAATTTTGCTATGATGAATTCTAAAATAATTGGGAAAAATCCTAGGATGATTGCAGAAGAAATTCAACAAAATTTAATAGAAAATGAAGTCATCGAAAAACTAGAAATTGCAGGACCTGGATTTATCAATATATTCTTAAAGGAAGCGTATTTGTCTTCTTTTATTAAAAAAATTGGAAAAGAAGAATTTGATTTTTCTTTCTTAGACAGAAAGGGAGATGTTATTATTGATTTCTCTTCTCCAAATATCGCCAAGAGAATGCATATAGGGCATTTACGTTCTACGATTATTGGGGATGCGATTTGTAGAATTTATCGTTACTTAGGTTATCATGTGGTAGGAGATAATCATATTGGAGATTGGGGAACTCAATTTGGAAAATTGATTATAGGTTATCATAAATGGTTAGATAAAGATGCCTACCAAAGAAATGCTATCGAAGAATTGGAAAGAGTGTATGTAAAATTTTCACAAGAGGCAGAAGAACATCCGGAATTGGAAGAAGAAGCTCGATTGGAATTGAAAAAATTGCAAGATGGAGATGAAGAAAATTACAATCTTTGGAAAGAGTTTATCAAAGTGTCTATGGAGGAATATCAAAAGTTATATGACAGATTGGATGTTCATTTTGATACTTTCTATGGAGAATCTTTCTATCACCCTATTATGCCGGAAGTGGTAAAAGAATTAGTAGATAAGGGGATTGCAAAAGAAGATGATGGAGCAAAGGTAGTTTTCTTCCCGGAAGAAGAAAATCTATTCCCTTGTATTGTACAAAAGAAAGATGGAGCTTTCCTATATGCAACTTCAGATATTGCTACGGTTAAGTTTCGATTGAATACATACGATGTGAATCATTTGATTTATTTAACAGATGAAAGACAGCAAGATCACTTTAAACAATTTTTCCGTGTAACCGAAATGCTAGGTTGGGATGTTAAAAAATATCATGTATGGTTTGGAATTATGCGTTTTGCAGATGGAGTATTCTCTACTCGAAAAGGAAATGTCATTCGATTGGAAGAATTATTGGATGAAGGAAAGAGAAGAGCTTATGAAATTGTAAAAGAAAAAAATCCTTCTTTGCCGGAAGAAGAAAAACAACATATTGCAGAAGTTGTTGGAGTGGGGGCTATCAAATATGCAGACTTATCTCAAAACCGACAAAGTCCAATTATTTTTGAATGGGATAAAATTTTATCGTTTGAAGGAAATACGGCACCTTACTTACAATATTCTTATGCAAGAGTCCAATCTGTTTTGGATAAAGCAAAAGACTTAGGGAAAGCAGCAACAGAGGACACTTGTTTAATTTTAAAAGATAAATATGAAAGATCTTTAGCAAATTATATGACAATTTTCCCTTCTTCTGTATTGAAGGCGGCAGAAACTTGTAAACCAAATTTAATAGCTGATTATTTATATGATTTATCGAAGAAATTAAATAGTTTCTATAATAATTGTCCAATCTTAAATCAGGAAGATGATATTTTAAAATCAAGAGCATATTTAGCAAAACAAGCTGGAGAAATTATCAAACAAGGATTGAGCCTATTAGGAATTCAAACTTTAGATAGAATGTAAAAATGGATAAAGAAGGCTGTCTATCATTAGACAGCCTTCTTCTTCTATATTTCCATTTCTAATAAGGCAGAGGAAAGACTTTTTCCATGTTTATCAATGGATAATGATCTTGTAACTCCTCCTCCTAAAGCATCATCCATGACAAAGTTTAATGCACCCAAATTAGGAAGTTCATAACGGATTACTTCTCCATGAACGATATCTTTAAAATACTCTTTTACTTTTTCAGCAGTTACTTTTTCTAAAATGAGAGGATAGTTTTTTTCATCATAAACGATTAAAGAAATGTTAGAAATATTTCCTTTATCTCCAGTTCTAGAATGTGCAATATCAATCAATTTCATTATAAAACCTCCTTATACACAACTTCTGTTTCCGTATCTGTCCTAGGGATAAAAATAGAACAAATAGAGATAATATCACTGACTTTTTTACTCACTCCCCCACCACCGGAAGGACCGTTAGTATAAAGTGTTTCTACTTCATTTACAACAAGTTGAGCATTTTTCTTATCTTTTGTTCTTGCAGAAACTCGAAGTCTAATTTCAGAAAAATTATTTTCAGATTTTATATGAGAAGAGATTTGATTGTCATATAGAGAATTATATCCTATGAAATCTATTTTTAATTCATCATATTCCACTTTTGTAAATTCCAGTCGTTTTTTTATAATTTCTGCAGCTAATTTTGCTTTTTCTAAAGCTTTACTTCCCCCATAACTAATTTCTGCATCACCGATATAACAATCTTGGTAACCGATACTTACTTTCAAAGTTTCTGTTTTTGATTTTCCGGTAGCTCCCTCTAAAAGAACTTTGTTTTTTCCTAATTCTGTTATAGAGATTGTTGTAAAATCTGCAACACCATCTGGAGTAATATAATTTTTAGGATCATGAATTTCATAAATGAGTTGTTCTTTACAAGTATCTTTGTTGATAAGACCTCCGCTTGTTTCTGTTTTAGATAAGATTACTTTTCCATCTTCCGATACTTCTGCAATAGGGAACCCTATATTCCATAAATTTTCTACTTCTGTATATCCTGGTACTGAAAAATATCCTCCAGATACTTGAGCTCCACACTCTAATAGGTGTCCTAACATAATTCCTTTTCCTATTTTATCATAGTCTTCAAAGTTCCAGCCAAACTCGTACATAATGGGAGCCATAAAAATAGCTGGATCAGAACAACGTCCAGTTACTACAATATCTGCTCCGTTCTTCAAAGCTTCAACAATTCCTTCTGCTCCTAGATATACATTTGCAGAAATTAGTTGATCTTTTATTGAAGATAAAGGCTTCTTCAATTCTAAAATTTCATAGTCTAAATATTGATCCAATTTATTGGAAATATCATCTCCTAAGACAGCTGCTAATTTTAGTCCATGGATGTTTAAAGATTCACATAGTTCTTTAATTTTTTCAATGGCTGAAAGGGGATTGGCTGCTCCCATGTTCGTAATGACTTTAATTTTTTTATCACAACAAATAGGTAATATTTTGGAAAAACGATATTCCAGCAAACTGTTATATCCTTTTCTGGGATCTTTTTGTTTTTCTTGTTGAGCAATTGCTATGGTTCTTTCTGCTAAACATTCAAAAGAGATATAGTCAATATTACCATTTAACATAACATCAATTGCCGGCTCAATTCTATCTCCTGCATATCCGGCTCCTGAAGCAATTTTAATTGATTTCATAAAAACCTCCTTTATTTTATTGATATAATACACCAGTGATTACAGATATGAAAAGCATGACGATAGTAACCGCAAAAGCTAATGGAATTGTCTTTTTTTGATGTTCTCCAAGTTCAACACCTGTGAGTCCAATCAGTAAAAAAGTAGATCCTGTTAAAGGACTTACTGGAAATCCTGTTGTCATTTGTCCTAAAATAGCAGCTCTTCCCACAGAAATAGCGGAAACACCAAATTCTTGTGAAATATTAGATAATACCGGTAAAATTCCAAAATAGAAAGAATCCGGATCAAATAAAAGGCTAGCTGGCATGGAAACAACACCTGTTAAAATAGGAAGATATTTTCCTAATGTATGAGGAATTACGGAAACAATGACTTCTGACATTTCTGTAATCATTCCGGATTTTTGCATAATTCCGATAAAGGCACCTGCTGCAAATAATAAACTTGCCATCATCAATGCCTCTTTTGCATGAGAATCTATTTTTTCTTTTTGTTCTTTTACAGATGGATAATTGATCATAAGAGAAATGCAAAATGCAATCATAAAAATAACAGTAGGAGGTAATTTTCCCGAGATTAAAGCATAGATTGCAATTAAAATAATGAAAATATTGATATAAAAATTTTTTGATTCTGTATTAAGGTTAGAAATTTCTTGGATATTGATAGATTCTAGACTAGAACTTAATCTTATTTTTTCTTGTTTTCCTAAAAAAGCTGCGATTAAAAATACCGATAAAATTCCAACAAGAACAGGAATTAATAATGGATTGAATAATTCGGTTACAGGAACTTTCAAAGAAGTTGCTGCTCTTAGAGTAGGTCCACCCCATGGAAGGATATTCATAACTCCTGCTCCTAAAGCAACAATAGTAGCTAGAGTAGTTTTTCTCATCCCTAGAGCTTGGTATAATGGTAATAAAGCAGGGACTGTGATTAAAAAAGTTACTGCTCCAGAGCCATCTAAATGTACTAACATTGCAAGAATAGCAGTTCCTACTGTAATTTTTACGGGATCTTTTCCAATGATTTTTAAAATTTTGTTAATGATTGGTTGAAAGGTTCCTGCATCCGTTAAGATACCGAAAAATAAAATGGCAAAGATAAACATAGTTCCGGTAGGAGCGATTGATTTTATACCTTCCATAATATATTTTCCCGTTTCTAAACCATGGCCACCGATCAATGCTGTAATGATGGGGACTAAAATTAGAGCAATAATGGGGGACATCTTTTTCATCATGATAACTGCTAATAAGATAATAATTGTTAAAAAACCTAAAAGTGCTGTCATAAAATTCCTCCTTCATAAAATATAAATGATATAAATTTGTTTATTTGTATGTTAGCAAAAAGAGGAGAGAAGATAAAGGATAGATTTTTATAAAAAATTCTAAAAAATTAGAAAAAAATAAAAAAGAAATATCTAAAACAAGATATTTCTTTTCATAAATATAGTAAAAAATTTTTTCTAAATTTCTAGAAATAATTTCTAAATTTTTAGAAATTATTATTAAGTATTTAACTTATTATATAAAGTAGCCAAAGAAATTTGTAAGGCAGTTGCAATTTGTTTTTTCGTTTCTACACTATTTCCATATTCCTCTAAAAGTTCTGTAATATATTCCTTTTCTACTTGCTTTAGCTTTTCTTGTAAAGGTAATATTTTCGTTTCTATATTCGACTTCTTGCAGATGATATTCGGAATATCATGAATGTCAATGTTGGGACTGTCACACATGTAAAACATAAATTCTAAAGTATTGTGTAATTCACGTACATTTCCCGGCCAGGAATATTTCATAAGAATAGTGATAGCCGCAGGGCTAATACTAATAGTTGTGGAATGTTTTTTATTAAATTTTTTTATAAAATATTGTATCAATTTTGGAATATCTTGACTTCTTTTTCTTAAAGGTAACACTTCCATGGGGATAATTGAAATACGATAATAAAGGTCTTCTCGGAACTTGCATTGTGATACCAGAGAGTCCAAATTTTTACTAGTGGAACAAATAAGTCTGAGATATGGATTATCTTCTAAAAATTGTAGAAGTTTTCCTTGAGAATAATATTCTAGTTCCGAAATTTCGTCGAAAAAGATAGTTCCTTTTTGTCCAAGTTGCAGTAAGGAATTATTTTTTTCAAAAAATTCTTTTTCTAAAGTACTGGATCGTAGTTTGATGAAAGGATAATTTTTTCTTTTACTTTCATTATGGATAGCACTGGCATAGAGTTTTTTTCCTGTTCCATTTTCCCCAAGAATTAAAATGTTGGAATCTGTGTGGGATATTTTTTTTGCAATCGTTTTTAATTTTTGACTATGGATATCTTCCGATATAATATCGTCAAAACAAAATTTCCCTTCGTTTGAGTTACTTATATGTTGACTTAAATTAGAAATCAACTTATTGGAAGAACTTAATTTTTCATTTAATTTGTAAACGTCATTGATTTCATTTACAACAGAGACTCCTCCTAAAACAATGCCGTTTTCGATAATAGGAACCATGTTTACGATGTATTCGATATCATTTTCTTTTCGTAAAGCTCCTATTTCCGTTTTTCCGGATTTTATAATATCGGTTAAATGACTTCCTGGACGTATTAATTTTAATTCTTTCCCTAAAATATCTTTTTCTTCCACTTTTGTAATTCGGGTATAAGAAGGATTGATATAAATTACAATTCCTTGCCTATCAATAATAAGTATACCATCATATAGAGAATGCAGAATCAATTTTACCCAGCTATTGATTTGTAACATAAAATCCTCCTTTGTTTTTTTATATTATATATCATATTTCTTGTTTTTTATAGTAAAAATTGATATAATGAAAAGATAAGTATGGGATGATATTCTCATTTTGATCATGATTTTGGGAGAAAAACAATGGACAATATTTTTAGTAAAGTAGCAAAAGAACTTTCACTACGAGAGAATCAAGTAGAAAGTACAGTAAAACTATTAGATGAAGGAGCAACAGTACCTTTTATTTCAAGATATCGAAAAGAAATCACTGGGAATTTAGATGAAGTACAAATTACAGATATTTTGGAAAAGGTCCAATACCTACGAAATTTAGAGAAAAGAAAAGAGGAAGTTCTTCGTTTGATTGAAGAGCAAGGAAAACTGACGGAAGAATTGACCAAAGCAATTCAAGTAGCTGAGAAATTACAAGAGGTAGAAGATATTTATTTTCCATATCGTAAGAAAAAGAAAACAAAAGCAGATGTAGCGATAGAAAAAGGTTTGGAACCTTTGGCTGATTTCTTTTTACTTGCTCATAGTGTTCAAGAAATAGAAACAAAGGCACAAGAATTTATTACAGAAGAAGTTCCTAATATAGAAGAAGCGATTGAAGGAGCAAAGTTAATTTGGGCTCAAAAAGTTTCAGAAAAAGCAGAATATAGAGAGAGAATTCGAGAAATTTTACTGAAATATGGAAAAATGGATTCCAAAGAATCGAAAAAAGCAAAAGAATTAGATGAAAAAGCTGTATATCAAGACTATTATGAATATTCAGAATCTTTAGCAAAGATTCCTTCTCATCGAATTTTAGCAGTGAACCGTGGAGAAAAAGAAGGAATTTTATCCGTTAATTTATCTTTGGAAGAAAAAGAAAAACAACATGTAGAGTCTTTACTTTTGAGAAGTTTTACCAAAGAAGTAGAATTATATGAATTATTTCACAGCATTATACGAGATGCTTATGATCGTTTGTTGTTTCCAGCAGTAGAAAGAGAAGTTCGAAATATTTTAACAGACAAAGCAGAAGAAGAAGCTATTTTAGTATTTCGAGAAAACTTAAAAAATTTATTGTTACAAGCTCCCCTACATGAAAAAACGATTTTAGCTTTAGACCCGGGATATCGAACAGGATGTAAAGTTGCTATTTTGGATAAGCATGGTTTTTATCAAGAAAACGATGTATTCTTCTTAGTGGAAGGAATGCATCATGAAAAGCAACTAGAAGATGCTCGGAAAAAAGCTTTAAAATATATTAAAAAGTATGGAATTGATTTGGTCGTTATTGGGAACGGAACGGCCTCGAGAGAAACAGAATCGTTTGTTGCGAAGTTAATTCGAGAAGAAAAGTTAAAGATTCAATACTTGATTGCGAATGAAGCAGGAGCTTCTGTGTATTCTGCATCAAAATTAGCAGCAGAAGAATTCCCAGATTTAGATGTTACGGTTCGGGGAGCAATTTCGATTGGAAGAAGAATACAAGATCCTCTGGCAGAACTTGTGAAAATTGATCCAAAATCGATTGGGGTAGGAATGTATCAACATGATGTGAATCAAGGAAGATTAGATGAGTCTTTGGATCAAGTGATTACTACGGTAGTAAATAATGTAGGAGCAAATTTAAATACCGCTTCTTGGGCTTTATTATCTCATATTTCCGGAATAAAAAAGACAGTGGCTAAAAATATTGTAGAGTATCGAAAAGAGAATGGGAATTTCACGAAACGAGAAAGTTTGTTAAAAGTAAAGGGATTAGGTCCAAAAGCTTACGAACAAATGGCAGGATTTTTGGTGATTCCAGAAGGAGATAATATTTTGGATAATACGATTATCCATCCGGAGTCTTATCATATTGCAGAAAAAATGTTGAAGGAAATCGGCTTTTCTTTGGAAGAATATGATAAGAATTTAGGAGAAGCTCGTGAAAAATTAAAGGCTGTAAAAGTGGAAGAATTTGCAGAAAAATATAATTTTGGTTTGGAAACCTGTAAAGATGTCTATGAGGCTTTACGAAAAGACAGACGGGATCCAAGAGATGATTTCCAAAAACCACTTTTGAAATCGGATATCTTAAGTATTGAAAATTTAAGTGTTGGGATGGAATTAGAGGGAACTGTTCGTAATGTAGTAAAGTTTGGAGCTTTTGTGGATATCGGGCTAAAGAACGATGCCTTATTACATATTTCAGCTATTTCTGATGAGTTTGTCAGTGATCCGAGTAAGGTGCTGTCGGTAGGACAAATTATTAAAGTTCGAATTAAAGAAATTGATAAAGAAAGAGGAAGAGTTGGATTAACCCGAAAAAAGGAGTTATAGATGCAAATAAAAAGAGATTCTCTTTTATTACGAATTATATTCTATAATGATATTGCTATTATTTTTACGTCATTAGCCTTGGCTTTAGTTTTCAGTTTAATGGTTTTTAGTAGTATGGAGCAAAGACTGGCAGATACGGCAAGAGAAAAAGTGTTTCTTTTGTATAAGGCTTATGTAACGGAAGCTAAGGATAGCCGTGAAACATTTCGTATGGTAACAAATTCGGTATTTCAATTGGCAGGGACTGGAATTGTTGAAAATAATAGGCTGTATTATGATCAGATTGCAAAAAATATAAGTCATGAATTAATGAAACATTCCTATGAGAGATATTCAAATAGTAGAGTGACTTTAGTGAATGGAGAAGGAACTCTTTTGGGAAGAAATAGTTCGGAGCGAAGTTATCAAATTTTAGAACGATCTTTTATCCAAGAATGGCAAAATTCCAAATATGATAGAAAAGATATGTTTTTTTATAAAAAAGATAATCGCCTATTCTTTCGTTTTATTACTACTTTTTATGAAAGTGATTTTCAAAATAATGTGTTCGTTATTTTAGATTTACCAATGTCCTCCTATTCTATTGAAAATTTAAGAGAGTTTATTGGTATGAATGAAGAGGACAAAATATTAGTATCTGTGTCTGGACATTATTATTATGGAGATTTAGACTATGAAACAGGGGGAGAATTGCTGGATTCTTTTCAAATTACACGTTTTGCTCCGGAAGGATTCGAATATTTTTTTAATCAGAAGGAAATTAATAAGCATGCCTATTATATGGCTTTTTATAAGATACGAGATTTGGATTCAAAATATATCGCCAGTTTAGGAGTGGCTATTTCTAAAGAAAAATTTTTAACAACCAAGTATATGGTATCGGCTTTAATGATATTTATTGTATCGATTTTAATTGTCATAAGTACCACGGTTTGTACAAAATTATTTGCAAAGCTTTTAGAACCTCTCACAGCTATTTTAGATGCTGTGTATGATATAGGAAGAGGAAATTATAAGATAAATCTGGAAGAAGATGCTGTTTATGAAATTCGGAATTTATCAAATGCGATGGAAAAATTAGCGAAGAATATCTCTTTAAAAGAAAATCAATTGAAGTTACATAATGACTCTTTGGAAAAGAACTTAAATAGAATTGATGCCATTCAAAAGATTTTAATGGGAGTTAACCTGGAACAAGATTTTCAGCTAGGAATGAAAGGGTTTTTATCAGCTCTTACATCAGAAGCAGGATTAGGTTATAGTAGAGCAATTTATTTAGAGTATGATAGAGAAAAGAACATATTACAAGCGAAAGATTTTGCTTGTAATAGTAGTCTAGTTGCAGAGTGTTTAGAAGATAAAGAAAAATTGAAAGTATTTTCTTTTCAATTACAAGAAATTGATCGGATTTTGCCTTTGTTAAAAGTTCCTTGTGATAGTCAAAATTACTTGGGAAAAAGTTTGAATGAAAATCGAATTTTATATGAAAATGATAAGGCATATCGTTTTCCTTTTGGAAATGATTTATTTCACAGTTTAGGGATCAGTCATTTTATCATTCTTCCTTTATATCGAAGCGAAAATATGAAATCTTGTATTTTACTTGATTATTATATTCGTGAGAGGGAGATTACACAAGAAGAAATTGAATTATTGACTTTACTTTTATTGAATGTGAATATTCAATTAAAAAATAAAGAAGTAGAGGATCGAAAATTACATTTTGAAAGAACTTCTACCATGGAAAAAATGAGTGTACATTTTATGAAAGGACGAGAAAAGTTATTTTCTAGAATTGAGAGCTTAGTTGACAAAGTAGAAAAGAATGGTTATAATAAAAAAATTACTCTAGAAGAGATAACTAGATTAAAACGAGACTTTTATAAGATAAAATTTGATCACTCTATTTTAGAGGAATATTCTAATTTTTCAAAGAAACATTTTGAAATGATTTCCGTAGAAGAATTTATGAAAGAACTTGCCAAATATGTACAAGAATATATGGATAAATATGAGATTAACTTTTCTCAATTTATTAGTTGTAATGGTTATTTTTATGCAGATAAAAGTAAGCTATTTAAGGCTTTTATTGAGCTTTTAAAAAATTCTTCCGAGGCTATTTTGACAAGAAATCGTTTGGATAAGAAAATCAATATTGTTGCCATTGAAGATAAAAAATCAAATCAAATTTTGATTAATATCATGGATAACGGAATTGGGATGTATCCGGAGGAAGTAAAAGAAATCAATAAGGCTTTTGAAAGTTATCAAGAAACGACAGCGATGGGATTAGGACTTTCCATTGTATCTATGGTAATTCATGAACATAAAGGTAGTATTTCTTTAACTTCTAAATTAGATGAAGGAACAGATGTTAAAATTATTTTAAATATATACAAGGGGGAACAACATGAGTGAGAAAGATTATGCAGAGACATTGCATCTTCCGAAGACAGACTTTCAGATGAAAGGAAATCTTCCAAACAAGGAACCAAATTATATTAAAAAATGGGAAGACAATAAAATTTATGAAAAAGGCTTAGCAAAAGGAAAGGAAAGTTTTATTTTACATGATGGACCTCCTTATGCAAATGGAAATACACATATTGGACATGCTTTAAATAAAATCTTAAAAGATATTATTATAAAATATAAAACATTACAAGGATATAAGGCTCCATACATTCCTGGTTGGGATACTCATGGACTTCCTATTGAATTAAAGGTAATGGAAAAATTAGGATCAAAAGCAAAAGATATGACTGCTTTAGAAATTAGACAACTATGCAAAGAATATGCTTTGAAATGGGTAGATATTCAAAGAGAAGAATTTATTCGTATGGGAGTTATTGGAAAATGGGAAGATCCTTATTTGACATTAAAGCCTCAATTTGAAGCAAAGCAACTTCAAATTTTTGGTGAATTATATGCAAATGGATATATTTTCAAAGGATTAAAACCAATCTACTGGTCACCTGTTACAGAAACTGCTTTGGCAGAAGCAGAAATTGAATATCATGACCATACGTCACCATCCATTTATGTAAGAATGAAAGCCAATTCTGATTTATTAGAAAAGATTTCATTGTCAGAAGAAGCTTATGTTGTGATTTGGACAACAACTCCATGGACTTTACCGGCAAACGTAGCCATTTCTTTAAATCCTGATTTTGATTATGGAGTGTATAAAACAGAAAAAGGAAACTTAATTTTAGGAAAAGATTTAGCAGAAACTGCTTTTGCAGAAATGGGAATTGAAAATCCAGAATTAGTGAAAGAGTTTAAGGGTTCTACATTAGAAATGACAAGTTACCAACATCCATTCTTGGATAGAACAGGATATATTATCTTAGGAACTCATGTTACAGCCGATGCCGGAACAGGTTGTGTTCATACAGCTCCAGGCCATGGACAAGAAGACTATGTAGTAGGTTGCCGATATAATATGCCGATTGTTTCTCCTATTAACTACAAAGGATATTTAACAGAAGAAGCAGGACCTTTGTTCGCAGGTTTATTCTATGAAAAGGCAAACAAAGCAATTATTGACCATTTAACAGAAACAGGTTTCTTATTAAAAATGAAAGAAATCACTCACTCCTATCCACACGATTGGAGATCGAAAACTCCGGTTATTTTCCGTGCCACAGAACAATGGTTTGTAAAAGCGGAAGGTTCTGATTTACGAGAAAAAGCATTGAGAGCTCTAGATGATGTAGAATTTATTCCTGCTTGGGGAAGAAATCGAATTGGCTCTATGTTGGAAACAAGACCTGACTGGTGTATTTCTCGTCAAAGAGTATGGGGAGTTCCGATTCCGGTTTTCTATAATGAAGAAACAGGAGAAGAAATTTTTAATCAAGATATTTTAAATCATGTGATTTCCTTTGTAGAAAAAGAAGGTAGTGATGCATGGTTGTTACATACTTCGGAAGAATTGATTGGAGAAGAAAATTTAAAGAAATATCATTTAGAAGGAATTTCTTTACGAAAAGAAACAAATATTATGGACGTTTGGTTTGACTCAGGAAGTTCTCACCGAGCTGTATTGGAAACTTGGGAAGGATTACGATGGCCTGCAGACTTATACTTAGAAGGATCAGATCAACATAGAGGATGGTTCCAAACTTCTTTATTGACTTCTGTCGGTTCAAGAGGGGTTGCTCCATTTAAGAAGATTTTGACTCACGGATTCGTTAATGACGGAAAAGGGGAAAAAATGTCAAAGTCGAAAGGAAATGTAGTTGCTCCTGAAAAAATTATTAAACAATATGGAGCGGATATTTTAAGACTTTGGTGTGCTTCTGTTGACTATCGTGAAGATGTTAAAATTTCGGATAATATCGTAAAACAAATGGCAGAAACGTATCGAAGAGTTCGTAATACGGCAAGATATATTTTAGGAAACAGCTATGGCTTTGATCCGAAGAAAGATGCAGTTCCTTATCAAGATTTATTAGAAATTGATAAATGGGCATTGCATAAATTAGAAATGTTAAAGAAAAGTGTCGGAGAAAGTTATGAAAAATATGAATTCTATAACGTATTCCAAGAAATTCACTATTTTGCAGGAATTGATATGTCAGCTTTCTATTTAGATATTATCAAAGACAGATTATATACAGAAAAAGAAGATTCTATTGCAAGAAGATCTGCTCAAACAGTGATGATTGAAATTTTAATGACTTTAGTAAAAATGATTGCACCGATCCTTTCTTTCACAGCGGAAGAAATTTGGGAGCATTTACCTGAAACATTACGAGATCAAGAATCTGTGTTATTGACAGATTGGTATGTCATGAAAGAAGAATATATCAATGAAGAAATTGCAGAAAAATGGTCGAAAATTCAAAAAGTTAGAAAAGATGCCAACAAATTATTAGAAAAAGCAAGACAAGGAGAAAATAGAATTATCGGAAACTCTTTGGATGCAAAAGTACAATGTTACACAGAAGATGCAGGTTTGAAAGCTTTCTTAGAAAACAATCATGAAACGTTAGAAGCTGCTTTAATTGTATCTCAAGTGGAAATTTTATCAGAAAAAACAGAAAATTTTGTAGCAGGAGAAGAATATAAAGAACTATTCTTACAAGTTCTTCATGCAGATGGAGAAAAATGTGATCGATGTTGGAAGTATTCTACGAACCTAGGAACGAAAGAAGATCATCCACATCTTTGTCCAAGATGTAGTTCTGTGGTAGAATAGGAGCTAAGAATGATATACATAATTTTATTTGTGATGTTATTAGTGCTAGACCAATTTACAAAATACATTGTAGAGCAAAGTTTTTATCTGTCAGAAAGTATTCCTATTATTGATGAGGTATTTAATTTTACTTATGTAGAGAATCGAGGAATTGCTTTTGGCTTGTTTCAAGGAAGATTGAGTATTATTTCTATTTTGACAGTTGTTGCCATTGTTGCCATTTTCATCTATGTATTGAGAAATAAAAAAACTCTCTCTATTTTGGAACATTTTGGATATACTTTAATTTTATCAGGAGCAGTCGGAAATATGATAGACCGACTGTTTCGAGGATTTGTTGTAGATATGTTAGACTTTCGTGGAATTTGGTCTTTTGTATTTAACTTAGCAGATGTTTGGATCAATGTAGGAGTATTTTTACTGATTGTAGATTATCTCATCCTACGTAGAAACGAAAAATAGAGGAGGAAGAAACAATGACGTTTCAAGAAATTATTTTTGCTTTGCAAAAATTCTGGGGATCTCATGGATGTGTGTTAGGAAATCCATACGATATTGAAAAAGGAGCAGGGACATTCAATCCGAATACATTTTTGATGTCACTTGGACCGGAACCATGGAATGTAGCTTATGTAGAGCCATCAAGAAGACCAAAGGATGGAAGATATGGAGAAAATCCGAATCGGGTATATCAACATCACCAATTTCAAGTGATTATGAAACCGTCTCCTATCAACATTCAAGAATTGTATCTAGAAAGTTTACGAGTTTTAGGGATTGAACCGGAAAAACATGATATTCGTTTTGTAGAAGATGACTGGGAATCTCCAACTTTAGGAGCTTGGGGACTTGGTTGGGAAGTTTGGCTGGATGGAATGGAAGTAACGCAATTCACTTACTTCCAACAAGTAGGAGGATTGGAATTAGATATTGTTCCGGTAGAAATTACTTATGGATTGGAAAGATTAGCTTTATATATTCAAAATAAAGAAAATGTTTACGATTTGGAATGGACAGACGGAATTAAATATGGAGATATTCGTTATCAATTTGAATTTGAAAATTCAAAATATTCTTTTGAATTAGCAAGTTTAGAAAAGCATTTTGCATGGTTTGATCAGTTTGAAGAAGAAGCCGGAAAAATTTTAGATGAAGGGTTAGTACTTCCTGCATATGACTATGTATTGAAATGTTCTCACGTATTTAATATTTTGGATTCAAGAGGAGCTATTTCTACCACAGAAAGAATGGCATATATTTTAAGAGTTCGAAATCTTGCTAGAAGATGTGCAGAAGTATTTGTACAAAATAGAAAAGACTTAGGATATCCTTTGTTGAAGAAGGAGGCAAAATAAGAAATGAGATTATTATTTGAAATTGGAATGGAAGAAAATCCTGCTCGATTTTTGGAACCGGCTTTAGCAGAATTAAAAAAGAATTTTATGAATAAATGTAAAGCGGAAAGAATTGCTCATGGAGAGGTTAAAATGTATGGAACTCCAAGAAGATTGATTCTTTGTGCAGAAGAAGTAGCAGAGCAACAAGAAGACTTAAATGAATTAAATATAGGACCTGCAAAAAGTATTGCCTTTTTAAATGGAGAAATTACAAGAGCAGGAATTGGATTTGCAAAGTCACAAGGAATTGATCCTGTGGATTTGGAAATCATTCAAACAGACAAAGGGGAATACATTGCGGCTAGAAAGTCATTACAAGGGCAAGCAACAAAAACTTTATTACCGGAGTTGTTAAAATCTTTAGTGTTGGAGTTATCTTTCCCAAAATCTATGAAATGGTCTGATTTAAAAATCCGATTTGCAAGACCGATTGAATGGTTTTTGGCAATGGCAGATTCTGAAGTTGTAGAATTTGAAATTGAAGGAATGAAATCTTCCAATCATTCCAAGGGACATCGTTTCTTTGGAAAAGAATTTACTGTAAATTCTGTGGAAGATTATTTTGTGAAGATTCGAGAAAATAATGTTATTATTGACATTCAAGAAAGAAAAAAAATGATACGAGAAGATATTCTTTCTAAAATTGCAGAAGATGAACAAGTTGTTATTGAAGAAGGATTATTATCAGAAGTCACAAATTTGGTAGAATATCCATACCCTATCGTAGGAACTTTTAACTCTGATTTCTTGGAAGTACCACAAGAAGTGCTGATTATTTCTATGGAAGTACATCAAAGATATTTTCCAATTTTAGATAAAAATGGAAAATTATTACCTAAATTTGTAGTCATTCGAAATGGAATTGAAGATTCGGATAATGTAAGAATAGGGAATGAAAAAGTGTTGTCTGCAAGATTGGCGGATGCTCGTTTCTTCTATAAAGAAGATTTGAGAAATCATTTAGAAAACAATGTAGAAAAATTGAAACATGTTGTTTTCCAAAAAGATTTAGGAACCATTTACCAAAAAATTAAAAGAACACAAGAAATTTGTGAGATCTTACTTGCAAAGTTGCACTTAGAAGAAAAAAGAGAAACAGTATTAAGAACAGCTTATTTAGCAAAGGCTGACTTAGTTTCTAATATGATTGGAGAAAAAGAATTTACAAAATTACAAGGATTTATGGGAGCGGATTATGCTTTAAAATTCGGGGAAAAAGAAGAGGTATCAAAAGGAATTCGAGAACATTATTATCCAAGATTCCAAGGAGATGAACTTCCTCAAGTTGTGGAAGGAATTTTGGTAGGAATTGCGGATCGATTGGATACTTTAGTAGGATGTTTCGGAGTAGGAGTGATTCCAAGTGGTTCTAAGGATCCTTTTGCTTTACGAAGAGCAGCTTTAGGAATTGTAAATATTATCTTAAATTCTAAACTAGATTTATCATTACGAGAGTTAGTGAATGCGTCTTTAGATACTTTAGCAAAAGATGGAGTTTTAAAGCGAGATAGAGCAGAAGTAGAAAAAGAAGTGATGGAATTTTTCAAACAAAGACTTATCAATGTTTTCTCTGAAAAAATGGATCGAGATATTGTAGCCGCAGTATTAGAAGTGCAATCGGAAGACGCTATGGATGCTTTTACAAGAATGCAAGCTTTGAAGGCTTTCTTAACACAAGAAGGAGCGAAAGATTTATTGGATTTAGCGAAGAGAGTAGGAAACATCTCAAAAGAAGCAAAATCTAGGGAAGTCAATGTAACTTTATTCCAACAAGAAGAAGAAAAAGAGCTTTATCATTATACAGAAAAAACAAAAATGGAAATTGAAAGTTTAGTATCGGATAAAAATTATGCAGGATATTTAGCAGCAGTATTAGCAAGTAAAGAAATTGTTACGAAGTATTTTAATGCTGTTAAAGTTATGGATGAAAATGTAGAAGTTCAAAACAATAGAATTTCTCAATTGGGACTTTTGAGTTCTTTATATCAAAAACTTGCTGATTTAAGTGTTTTAGAAGAAAGATAGGTTTTCCTATGGATGAGAAGAGAATTGCAAAGGCGTTTGAGGAAATTTTAGAGGCAATCGGAGAAAATAGAAATCGAGAAGGATTAGAAGAAACTCCAATACGAGTTGCTAAGAGTTATCAAGAATTGTTTTCGGGGATAGGTCAAGATCCCCGAAAAGTATTGCAACGAACTTTCAATGTGAAGAAAAATGACTATATTATAGAAAAACAAATTGATTTTTATTCGATGTGTGAACATCATTTTTTACCTTTTTTTGGAAAAATTGATATTGCCTATATTCCGAATGGAAAAATTTTAGGCTTTGGAGATTTGTTAAAGTTGGTAGATATTCTATCTAAAAGGCCTCAAATTCAAGAGAGGTTAACAGAGGAAATTGCAACATATTTGTATGAAGAATTAAGGTGTCAGGGAGTTTTTATAAGAGTAAAAGCAAAGCATCTATGTATGACAATGAGAGGCGAAAAGAAAGAAAATACAGAAATTATTACGGTATCTTCGAATGGAGTTTTTGAAATGGACTCTCAAAAACGTTTTGAAGTTCTTCAATTATTAAATTCTTAGGAGAAAACAATGGATAAAATATATATTGAAAAATTAGAGTTTAGAGCTTATCATGGAGTTTTTCCGGAAGAAAAAAAGTTAGGACAGAAGTTTATTATTTCTTTAGAATTGGAGCTGGATACAAGAGAGGCTGCTCTTAGTAACAATTTGGATAAAACCTTACATTATGGATTGATTTCCGAAAGAGTAGAGAATTTAGTCTTAGAAAAAAGTTATGACTTGTTGGAAAGTTTAGCAGAGAAAATCGCAGAAACTTTATTGCTGGAATATCCTGTATTACAAGGGATAAAAGTTCGAGTAGATAAGCCACAAGCACCGATTCCTCTTTCTTTTCAAACAGTTGCGATAGAAATTTATCGTTCTTGGCATCGGGTATATTTATCGTTAGGTTCGAATCTGGGAGATAAAAAAGGAAATTTAGATAGAGCCATAGAGGAAATCTCCTCTTTAGTTCATACAGAAGTGATACGAAAAAGTTCTTTTTTAGAAACAGAACCTTTTGGGTATTTAGAACAAGATACCTTTGTCAATGCCTGTATTGAAATTAAGACCTTGTTGACAGCAAAAGAAGTATTAAAAGCTTGTTTAGGAATTGAGGAAAAAATGGGTAGGCAACGATTGATAAAATGGGGACCTAGAAATATTGACATCGATATTTTATTCTATGATAAAGAAATTTATGATGAAGATGATTTAGTGGTACCTCATCCTTGGATAGAAGAAAGAATGTTTGTACTAGAACCTTTATGCGAAATTGCTCCAAATTACATACATCCAATTTTAAAGAAAACAATCTTTATGTTGAAGAGAGGGATTGAACATGAAACTACATTGTAGAGGATTAGAGTTAGAACTTGGTAAAAGAACATATATCATGGGAATTTTGAATGTTACCCCCGATTCTTTTTCCGATGGAGGAAAATATAATCACTTAGATGCAGCTTTACAACATGCACAAGAAATGATAGAAGAGGGAGCAGATATTTTAGATATTGGAGGAGAGTCAACTCGCCCGGGGCATATTCAAATTTCAGAGGAAGAAGAGATTGCAAGGGTAGTACCTGTGATTCAAGCTTTACGAAAGCAATTTCCTACCATCCTGTTATCGATTGATACTTACAAATGGAGAGTTGCAGAAGCTGCTCTCAAAGCGGGAGTTCATATTTTAAATGATATTTGGGGATTACAATACGATAAGGGAGAAATGGCAAATCTAGCAAAAGAGTATGAAGTCCCTGTGATTGTCATGCACAATCAAAACACAGAAGAGTATCAAGAAGATAGGATTCAAGCTTTACGAAAGTTTTTTCAAAAGAGTTTTGAGATTGCTGAAAAAGCAAACCTTTCTAGAGAATGTTTAATTTTAGATCCAGGATTAGGATTTGGAAAAGGCTTCCAAGGAGATGTCGAAATTTTAGGAAGACTTTCTGAATTGCGTGATATGGGACCTATTTTACTTGGAACTTCGAAAAAAAGATTTATAGGAACTCTTTTAGAAGGACTTCCTTCGGAAGAAAGAGTCGAAGGGACAACGGCGACCACAGTGATAGGGATTCAACAAGGAGTTGATATTGTCCGAGTTCATAATGTAAAGGAAAATAAAAGAGTTGCAATGGTAGCAGATGCAATTTATCGAAAAGATTATTTATGTGATAATATCACATACAAATAATGAATTTTCGGGTATAATCAAAACAAGATAAAGGAATAAAACTTTTAGGAGGTAATAAAATGGCAATTGTACATGTAACAAAAGAAAATTTTAAACAAGAAGTATTAGAAGCAAATCAACCAGTAGTAGTAGACTTTTTCGCAACTTGGTGTGGACCTTGTAAATCATTATCACCTGTATTGGAAGATGTTGTAGCAGAAGATTCTTTCAAGAAAATTGTAAAAGTAGATATTGATGCAGAGCCTGAATTGGCATCTGAATACAAAATTATGAGTGTACCTACTTTATTATTATTCAAACATGGAGAAGTTGTTGAAAAATCAGTTGGATTAATCCAAAAAGATGAAGTAAAAGCTTTATTCTCTAAATAAGAATCAATACAGAAAAAGGTCAGACATTGTCTGACCTTTTTATTTTTCTGTTTGAAATAAACTTTTTATCTTTTTAAAGAAAGGAGTAAAAATTTCCGGTGAAAAAATAAGTAATATAGGAAAAATTTCCAATCTTCCTAATAACATACTGATAGAAAGTACGATCTTATTAAAATTAGAAAAATGAGAATAATTCATCGTAGGCCCAACCATTCCAAATCCCGGACCAATATTATTGAAAGTAGCAGCTACTGCACTACAAGCGGAAATGAAGTCCGGACTTTCCGGAGCTACACAAAGTAATAATAGGAAGAATAAAGATAAATATAAAATCAAATACGTTCGGATACTCATAATCAATTCTTGAGATAATGCCCGTCCGTCCATTTTTAAACGAAAGACACGATTGGGAGAATACGTCTTTTTAAATTCATAAATAAAAGTCTTAAAAAGAACAATAAAACGTGAAACTTTCATTCCTCCCGCAGTGGAACCTGCACAACCACCTATCATCATAAGAAGTAATAAAATAGTTTTAGAAAAGACAGACCAAGTATCAAAATTTATGGTAGAAAAACCGGTAGTCGTCATAATAGAAGAAACAGTAAATAAACTATCGCGAAATAATTGTTCAATATTGTCATATTGATTATAATTATCAATGCAAATTGCAAGAACAGCGAAAGCAACAATGGATAAATAATATTTTAATTCTTCGTTGTGTAAGACTTGTTTGAAATTTCGTAGTAAAAGTGCATAAAATAAATTGAAATTCATTCCAGAAAGTAACATACCAATGGCTAGTACATATTCAATGTAGGCACTATGGTAGTAAGCGACACTGGTATTTTTAATTCCAAATCCTCCTGTTCCTACTGTACCGAAAGTATGAAGTACAGAATCAAAGAGAGGCATACCTCCTAGATATAAGAAAAGAGTGATGAGTAAAGTTAGGAAAATATAGATCATATATAAGATTCTTGAATTATAAGTCATCTTAGAAACTAATTTTCCAACAGTTGGTCCAGGAACCTCAGCTTTCATAATATGTAAAGATTGATTGTTGTTTTTCGGTAAAATAGCAAGAGCTAAAACGAGTACTCCCATTCCTCCTACAAAGTGTGTAAAACTTCTCCAATAAAGAAGGGAATGAGAGAGAGCTTCTACATTGGACAGAATACTAGCTCCCGTTGTTGTAAATCCACTGACAACTTCAAAAAAAGCATCAACAAAAGAAGGGATTTCTCGACTTATAACAAAAGGGAGAGCTCCAAAAAAAGAAAGAGCCAACCAAGAAAATGCCACGATGAAAAGACCTTCTTTTGCAAAAATTTGAACATTTTCAGGTTGTTTTTTTGATAACAAATAGGCAATCCCTATTAAGAGTAAAATTGTGAAAAGATGTGCCAAGGATACAAGAGTTTTCTCTTGATAATAGATACTCAAAATAAGTGGCACGATCATAAAGACAGCCTCTAATTTTAAAATATTAGATAACACATAGCGAATCATTTTATTGTTCATTTTTTTCCTCGATTACTTTAAAATTTTATTGACATGATTTAGATATTTTTCGGTTGTTACAATAATAACCCGATCTTCCGGTAGAATTATGTCCATTCCTCCTGGAAAAATAGCTTGATTGTTTCGAATAATATAGGCAATCAATAAATTATCCTTAATATTTAAATTTTTCAATGGAATGTTGATAACATCGCTATCTTCCGGAACTTTAAATTCAATTGCTTCAACTCGATTTTCAGCCAATCGATAAAGAGTTTCAATATTTTCTTCATTTTCAGAGTTAATGAAAGAACGAACCGTTTTAATGATATAGTCAGCAATTAACTTTTTTGGAGTTACAATCGTTTGTAGTTCGGAAAAATCTAATAAATGAAAAAGAGAACTGTTATTGATTTTGGTAATCGTCTTTTTAATTCCCACTTTGTTTGCATACATTGAGAGAATCACATTTTCTTCATCGATTCCTGTTAAAGAAATGCAAGCATCATAACTTGAAAATTGTTCTTCTTCTAAAAGAGTGCTATCTGTACCATCCCCCCAGACGACATTTGCATTTTCATAAGTTTCACTTAATAAGTTTGCTTTTTCCTCATTGATCTCAAAAATTTTCAAATTCATTTTTTGTTCTAATAAAAGGGAAGTTAAATAATAGGTGATTCTTCCTGCTCCTATAATAGCCACCGACTTTATTTTCTCTTCAGAGTGACCTAGAGATTTATAAAACTCTGAAAGTTCTGCTTGAATTCCTGTAACATAGATACGATCTCCCGCTTGTAATATAAAATTTCCTGTGGGAATATGTACTTCTTGATTTCTTTTTACAATACACACAAGGATGGATTTAAAATAGTGATTTTTAAAATCAATCAGTTTTAAATGGTCTAAATAAGAATTTTCCTCAATGAGAACTTCTAACATGTTCACAGTGTTTCCGGAAAAAGATTCTACATTCAATGCTTTTGGGAATTCTAAATTTTTTAAAATAAAAAAAGCAGCTTCTGACTCAGGATTTAACATTCTATCAATTCCTAGAGAATCTGACATAAATTGAATTTGTGATGAATATTCAGGATTCCGTACTCTAGCTATGGTATATTTTGCACCTAATTTTTTTGCCATGACAGAGGAAATGATATTGATTTCATCTGATTGTGTGACGGCAATAAAAATATCTGCTTTTTCTATATTGGCTTCTTTTAAAATTTCACAGTTAGCTCCATTTCCAACAAGTCCCATAATGTCAGAAGAAGCAAGGACTTGATCCAGTACTTTTTGGTTTTCTTCGATCAAAGTAATGTCATTTCCTTCATTGGAAAGGTCATTACAAAGGAGCTCTCCTACTTTTCCAGCTCCTACGATAATAATTTTCATAGAGAATCTCTCCTATTCTTTCTATATTTTCATATTCAATTATACCAAATATTGATTAAAAAGCAATCGGATTATCTCTAAACGAGATTATTTTTTACATCATAATGCTATATTGAATAAAATATGAAGAAAAAATAAAATAAATACATAGAAATGTAATTTTATAGCATAATATTTCTCTTAAAAATAGCTATCTAACAATATTTTTAAATTTTTTATATTCCAATATGAATTATATCTGTACTTAAAATATACTTAAATTTTTTATTTTTCAATAAAAAAATTATTGACAAATAAAATAACATATATTAAATTTTGTTTGCTTGACAAAATAAATGTAAATCAGAAATAAATTTTATTGCAATGAGGGAGAGTGAAAAAATGAGAAAAATGTTGTTTTTGATCGGGGCTTTACTTTCGATTTCTGCGTTTGCAGAGCAAACTGTAGAATTAGGAAGTACTTCCATCAAAGGGAATCGAAAGGCTGATTATACTTTAACACCGAAAGAGTATAAGAATACATTTACGATTAGCCAAGAAAAGATTCGAGAAAGAAACTATAAAAACGTAGAAGATGCATTACGAGATGCACCGGGTGTTACAATTCAGCATACAGCCTTCGGACCAAGAGTAGATATGCGAGGAAGTGGAGAGAAATCTTTGCAGAGGGTCAAGGTTATAGTGGATGGAGTTAGTATCAATCCGACAGAAGAAACCATGGCAAGTTTACCTATTAATGCGATTCCGATTGAAACTGTAAAGAAGATTGAAATTATTCCCGGAGGAGGAGCCACTTTATATGGAAGCGGATCCGTTGGAGGAGTAGTAAGTATTACAACAAACTCAAACGCAACCAAAAATAACTTTTTCATGGATTTAAACTACGGATCTTATGATAACAGAAACTTTGGGTTTGCAGGTGGATATAACGTAACAGATAAACTTTATTTGAATTATGGATTCAATTATTTGAATAGTGAAGGCTATCGAAGAGAGGAAGAAAAAGAAAATAAAATTTTCTTAGGAGGATTTGATTATAAATTCAATGAAAAAAATAGATTCCGACTACAAGTACGACATAGTGATATGAAAGATGATGGAAGTACCCAATTGTCTAAAAAGCAATTAGAAGAAGATAGAAGAAATACAGGATTAAATATGGATTTAGATACACAGGATAGAAGTTATACTGTGGATTATGAATATCGACCTACAAAGAATGTTACTTTAGTGGCAACTGGATATAGACAAGAACAAGAAAGAGATATCAAGGCGGAAAGCATTGATGATATAAAAATTGAAGAAGATACAACCGTAGAATTAAAAAGGTATAAGTATTATTTTTATAATACTCATTCTTTATTAGATGCAAAGTTTAAAGAAAACAAAGATGGTGTCAAATTAAAAGGAAAATTCGAGTATTCATTTGGAGAAACCATTTTAGGATATGATTATCAGAAATCTAGAAATCAAAGAAATTCTTATACAAGAAGTAATACACTAATAACTTATAATGACGGAGAATCTGATGGTAATATTCTTCCAGGACATGAACAAAAACCTGTTTCTAATAAAGCTTATATCGACTTGAAAAAGATTTCACATGCATTTTATATTTTCAATAAATGGAAGGCAAATAAAAAGTGGGATATTACTACGGGATTGAGAACAGAGTTAACTTCCTATAAAGGACTTAGACGAAATGGACCAAACCAAGCTCCTTATGCCGAACCGGAAATTAAAGAATCAGAAACAAGTCGTTCTTTAAAGAATTTCGCAGGAGAAGTAGGATTCTTGTACAAGTATAGAGATACTGGAAGAGTTTTTTTACGATATGAGAGAGGCTTTGTAACTCCATTTGCAAATCAACTAACGGATAAGATTCATGATACAGATTTAAAATCTTCTAAATCAACAGCTGGCTTGATGGAACCACCTGTTATGAATACAGCTTTTAAATATGTAGACAATCATTTAAAATCTGAAGAAACAAATACTGTGGAATTAGGCTTCAGAGATTATTGGTTCGGTTCTTTAATTAGTACCTCATTTTTTCTAACGGATACTAAAGATGAAATTACTTTGATAAGTTCAGGAGTTACTAATCCTGCTGTTAATACTTGGAAATATAGAAATATTGGAAAAACTAGAAGAATGGGAATTGAATTGGAAGCAGAACAAAATTATGGAAAATGGACTTTAAATGAATCTTTAACATTCTTGGATACGAAAGTATTAAAAGCAAATGAAGAAGCTCGTTTGTCAAAAGGAGACAGAGTTCCTTTGGTACCGAGAATAAAAGCAACATTAGGCTTGAAATACAAACTGTCCAGTAAACTATCTCTGATTGGAACATATACATATTTTAGTAACAGGGAAAAGAGAGAAATGGACGACAAAGATAACGTATATAAACATACAATTGATGGACACGGAGTGATGGATTTAGGTGTTTTATATGCTGCTGATGCTTATTCTAATGTGAAGGTGGGAGCTAAAAACATATTGAATAAGAAATATAATTTACTGGAAACAAAGTCAGAAGCTTTTCCTGCACCGGAACGAAATTATTACTTAGAATTGAATGTTAGATTTTAATAAGGGGAGGATACAAAAAAATGAAATATAAATTAATGATGTTAGGATTAATCATCATTGCAGGAAATACATATGCTTTCAATCCAAATGTTAGTAAAAAATATATTTTAGAGAGAGATAAAAAACCCGATTTTGTAGAACCGATAGAGACAAAGAAAAATCTTACATACACGTTGACATCGGCATACGCTTACGACAAGGGATATGCGGCAGACACTTTTGATAGATTGGCTAGAAATATAGATGAATATAATCGATTAAATAATAAAGTCAGCAATTATGTATCCAGAGTAGAGAAACATAATTATGATGATATGGATGAAGTGGCAGTTACTTTCGCGGATGGAGAAATTTCAAGATACTATTTTGGAAATAATAATAGAGCAAAAGATATTAGAATAGTAGATAGTAATAAGTTTTCTGAAGAATTAAAACAAATAAAAGAGAAAAATGGAGAAAAGTATTATTTTAAAGGTGACTATATTAATCTATACAAGCTATCAGAGAAAAAAGTAGAAAATAATACAGAAGAAGGAAGAATTGGTGCAGCAGCTAATAGAAATCCTTTAGGAATTAGTGTAGAGGAATATAAAGAATTTGAGAAAAAAGGTCAGAAAGAAAAATTAGCATTTTTGAAAGAAAAATTAGAAAAAGTATTGCATGAGTTAGGATATGATATAGAGATTAAAGAAAAAAATGGGGAGTTGTATACAGTAGATGGGGAAAAAGAAAGGAAAATATATTGGAAAGTAGAACCTGTAACAATTCCGGAACCTAATCCCACTAGCAGTAAAGAACCACGAAAATACTATGACGATATCTACAATGAAATTTATTTACATGTAAATAGTATAAAAACGACGTCAAAATGGGGAATCAAGAGTGATAAACCAATTAATACGTTATTGTACACCAAAAATGGTGATATTATTGCAGAGGAAAATACCTCAATATCGAATCCTATTGAATTTCGGGGGCGAGGAAGAATTGACGGTGTCGTTGATTTAAAAAATAAAAAATTAAATATACAAGGAAAATTGACCGGAAAATATGGAACCAGCATTATATTAGGTCCAAAAGCAAAATTGACAAATATTTCTGAAGTTATTGTAGGAGATGACAGCGTAGGAGGAGCTGAATCCGGAGCCATTACTACAGGAATCACTTCTTTAATTTTAGATTTGGATCCTAGCAAAAAAAATGAAAAAGGATATCTTACAGGACATGCTTTTACTCAGTCAGATAAGAAAATTCCATTTTATTCTGATAGTACCAACAGAAATGGAGAAGAAAGAAATGCATTTGATTTGACTTTAATGATTAGTAAGCTTGATAACCATTCCACGATTGCAGCAGGAAGAAAATTAAAATATAAAGATACCTCGGATAGAGACATGGAAATTAAAATGAACTCCGATTCCATTGCCCATACTTTGCGTTTGAAAGAAGAAAAAGATGAGAATGGAGATTCCTTATTGGAAGTAAACTTGAGAAAAAAAATAAAAAGATTGTCAGAAGAAGAAAATGATGTTTATAGAAGTATTGCAAACTCAAATCGAATTTCAATGCTTTCGAATACTTTAACTTCTGTTAATAAAAGGGCAATATTTCAATACAAAGAAGTATCGAAATATAAAAAGAAAAAAGAAACATTGGGGAAATATCTAATGGAAGGAAAAGGGTTAAATGCCATTATTGAAGACTTGTCCGAATTTGATCTAACCGATACAGAAAAAAAGGAAATGGAAACTTATATAGCCACTATACAAAAAGCTGTTCAAGAGAAAAAAAAGCATGATTTGGAAGACAAACAGCTACTAAAAACAATTAACTTCCGTGAAGAGCATATAGACAATTTAAAACAAGAATTACAGGCTTTTATAAAAGAAGTAAAAGAGAAAAAGACTGAATTAAATACTAAAGAACAAGTAGAACAAATGTTAGAAAAATTGCAAAAAGGAGAATATTTTGGAAAATATACTTCTGATAACGTTTTAGGAACCGATTTTTTTGGACAAATTTTAAATGATATTGAAGCAGTGAAAAAAGCCTTGCAAAATAATGATTTGAAAACAGCACGTGCATTTTTAGATTTAGAAGAAAGTTTCGAGGCTGCTAAAGAAAAAATGACGATAGAAAATATGGGATATAGGGATCTTAAATCGGCTGCAGAAAAAAGATTAAAGGAGCCTTTGGAATTAAAAGAACATGGAACAGATTATGCCTTAGCATATAGAAGGCTACGACAATTGTTGTATTATAATTTACGCCAAGAAGAAGCTTTAGAAGAATTTAAAACAATGTTGACACAATTACAACAAACGAATATCTATTCTAAGTTAAATAAAATTGCAAAAAATGAAATTTCAACTTATGTGAATCTTCCTTTCGATTTGAACCGTTCTTTAAGTACAAAACCTCGTTATGCAAGAGGTGGATTCATTTCTGCTAGAACTGTACAAAATAATTTTAAAGGGAATATTTATACAGCTTATGGATTGTATGAACAAGTTTTGGATAAGAACTCTAGAGTTGGAGTAATATTTGGAGGATCTAATACTAATCATGTTTTGACACATAATAAGAGAAGTGCAACGACAACTCCTGCTGATTCAAAGGCAAAAGGAATGAGTGTGTATCTAGGAGCTTATTATGGACATAAATTATATCAAGAATTGGACTGGATTAGTGGAATTGGGGCTCAGTATGGAACTTATAAGATAAAACGACATTTGAAAAATAACTACCAATCTTTAGAATCAGACGGAAAAGGAAAAGTAGGAGCATTAAACAGCTATACAGGTTTAGTTTTGCATTATCCTTTACAAGAAGATGTCGAAGTACAGGTAAAAGGAATTTTATCTTACAGTTATGTAAATCAAGGAAAAATAAATGAAAATAATGGATTAAATTTAGACATTCAAGCAAAAGACTATCACTATGTTGACAGTGAAGTTGGAGTTAGCTTAAATAAAACTTTATATGATTTTGGTGTAAAAAGTAATTTATCCGGTGGAATTTCAGCGATTACAGGAATTTCAGGATACAAAAATGATGATTTGAAAGCAAAAATTCATGGAAGTTCTTCTTCTTTTAATATTAAAGGAGATAAGGTTAAGAAAGATGCTGTGAAATTATTTTTAGATTATAATGTACAAATGGATGCAGGATTTAATTATGGATTGGAAGGAACCTATATTACAAATGATGATGAAAGCAATGTAAAAATAGGAGTAAAAGCAGGATATACTTTCTAATTTGTAAGGGAATATGTTGAGAACAGGAGTCAAAACATTTTGTTTTGGCTCCTTTTTATAAATTTTGATTGGACAAGAAAAAATTGTGTTATAATAGAAAAAAAGAAAGAGAGGTGCTTTCATGAAACAATTACCAATTGGAGTAAGTGATTTTAGAGATTTGATAGTAGGGAATTATTACTTCATAGATAAGAGTGCTTTTATTCAAGAAATAGTAAGAGATGGGGCAAAAGTAAAATTATTTACTCGTCCACGTAGATTTGGAAAAACCTTAAATGTGTCCATGCTAAAATATTTTTTTGACATCACAAATGCTGAAGAAAATAAGAAATTATTTCAAGGATTAAGTATAGAGTCTTCTCCATATTTTAAAGAACAAGGAAAGTGCCCTGTGATATATCTTTCTTTAAAAGACATCAAAGAAGCAAATTGGCAAGATTGTAATAGAAGAATGAGGAAATTACTCTCTGATTTATTTGATGAGTACAAGTATTTGAGGGATAGTTTAGATCAAAGAGATTTAAAGAATTTTGATGCGATTTGGATGGAAGAATTGAATGGAAATTATTTTGATGCTTTAAAAGATTTAAGTAAGTATCTATCTCGTTATCATCAAAAAAAAGTAGTGATTTTGTTAGATGAGTACGATACTCCAATAGTGTCAGCTTATGAGAATGGATACTACCAGGAAGCGATTATTTTTTTCCGTACTTTTTATAGTGCTGCATTAAAAGATAATCTTTTTTTAGAGCTGGGAGTTATGACAGGAATTTTAAGAGTAGCGAAAGAAGGAATTTTTTCAGGATTAAATAATTTAGCTGTTTATAGTATTTTGAATGAGAGATATAGCTCTTGTTTTGGATTAACAGAAATAGAGGTTCAAGAAGCATTAGAATACTATCAATTGGAGTATAATTTACAAGAAGTCAAAAAGTGGTATGATGGATATTGCTTTGGAAATGTGGAAATATATAATCCATGGTCTATCATCAATTATATCTCTAATCGTAAAGTGGGAGCTTATTGGGTGGGAACCTCAAATAATGTTTTAGTTTATGATTTGTTGGAAAAGTCAGGAAATGATATTTTTGAGGATTTACAGTTGGTATTCCAAGGGGAATCACTTTTCAAAACATTGGATTATAGTTTTAGTTTTCAAGATATGACAAACCCAAATGAAATCTGGCAATTATTAGTTCATAGTGGGTATTTAAAAGTACAAAGAATAGATGAAGGGGAAAAATATGCCATAAGTATTCCAAATTTAGAAATTTACAGTTTTTTTGAAAAAAGTTTTTTAAATCGTTTTTTAGGTGGCATTGACTTGTTTCAAGAGATGATTTCAGAACTGAAAAGAGGGAATATTGTATTCTTTGAAAGAAAATTACAAAGTATTTTGTTGCATAGTATGAGTTATCATGATATTAGTACTCATGAAAAGTATTATCACAATTTAGTACTAGGAATGTTGCTATCTTTGACCAAAGAATATCATATTCATTCCAATCAAGAAAGTGGTTATGGGCGATATGATTTGATATTAGAGCCAAAACAAAATGATAAGATGGCTTATATCTTTGAATTCAAAGTGGCAAAAACAGAGGAAGACTTAGAAAAGAAAGCAGAAGAGGCTTTACAACAAATAGCAGAGAGAGAATATTATATAGAGTTACAAAAAAGAGGCATCCTTCATATTCTAACGTTAGGGATTGCTTTTTATGGAAAGAAACTAAAAGTAAAAGTGAAATAAAAAAGAAGAGCTAACTTAGAGATTTTTTTCTAGTTAGCTCTTTCTGCTTTAAAATATCCTACACGATAAGTTAATTTTTTATGAGGATAGGAACGAATTTTACGAATATTGGTTTCTCCGATTCCTGTAACTCCGGTTGCTTGTAAGTGACGTAAAGCAGCTAAGGGAGTTGGAAAGTCAATCTCAAAAATTTCTTCTTGATACTCTACCTTTGAATAGTGTTTTCTTAATGTGTGTATTGTTTCGGAAACACTTGGATAAGCTAGGGTAATTTGGAAATGATCCTTGATTTCTTTTAAATTATCTTCTAAGAACATCGAAAAGACCAAGCAATTTGTATGAGAAGAAAGTTTCTCTAAAAAAGTTTGTAAATCTGTAAACCACTGGAAGCATCCACTAGAACTAATTAAATCATAAGAATCTAAGGACATTGTTTCTGCATTGTGTACAATAAATTTCTCATAAGAAATGTTATCAAAGAAAGCGGAAGTATCAAAAATATCATTTAAACTTAAAGAAGCATTTGGAAAATATCTTACTAACTCACGAGAAAAAATTCCTGTTCCACAACCTATTTCTAAAATAGTTTTGGGAGGATTCAGAATATTTTTGAAAAAGGAAGCCAAATGTTTGGCTACTTTTTTTTGTACAATTGCATTTTCTTCATAGCTGTTAAAATGTTTCTCAAAGGTCATTTTTGGTATCTCCTAATAGTTCGAAAAAGTTTTGGAAAAAATGAAAAGGATAGTGTCCCCCGAAAAAGCATTGATAAGGAACTCTTTCTTTTTCATAGTATCGTATCAGTTTTTTTGCAGAGAAAATTCTATCATTTTCTCCAATCCAAGCAAAGTCAAAAGGATTTTCTGGTTTTTGATAATTCTCATAAAAGAAAGCTAATTCTTCTTGAATATCAGTAAATTTTTTGGAAATATTTCCATGAAAATCCATATTTTTATAGAAAGATCGTAGGCTTTCCGGCGTTAAATTTTCTAAAGTAAACTTGCACATCTTTGGCAAAATTCCATAAGAGCCTAAGGTTTCAGGAAGGCCATTGATAGCAATTTTTTTATGAAAATGATTTTGTATTTCTTTTGGTAATTTGGAAAAATAGTAAGCTCCAAAGGACCAAGCGACAGCATAGAGAGTGTCATTTTTATGGTGTTCTAATAAATCTTTTATTTCTTGTATATCATAAGGATAGTTAATCACTTCTACCTGCTCTAGAGAAAGATGAGGAAAGGCATCTTCTGTCATTCCCCAGCCATTAAAAAAGAATATCCATCTCATGACGAAGCTCCTTTACAAAACGTTTGATTTCTTCTTCTGGAATAGCAGAAGTAAGGCTTAAACGTAGTCTTGCCGTATTTTTAGGTACGGTTGGTTCTTTAATAGCTTGAATCAAAAAGCCCTTTTGGAATAATGCTTTAGATAAAGCATTGGCTTTCTCATTGTTTCCAATGACGATGCTTACAATATGTGTGCTTGATGTTGTAGCTATCTTTTCTTCTTGTAATAATTGATAAAGTAATTTTTCTTTTCGGAACAAGGCTTCTTGTTCTTCTTGAAAGTCTTGCATATGAGTTAGAACATAGTAATTCCAAGCATGAGTAATCGGCGGTAAAGCCGTAGAATAAATAAACTTTCGGCTTCGATTGATTAAATATTTTTTTGCGACCTCATCGCAAAGGACAAAAGCTCCCATAGAGGCTCCCCCTTTTCCTAAGGGAAGGATTAGGTAGTCAATCTCGGAGACTAATTTCTTTTCATAGGCAATTCCGTAACCATAGACTCCATAAGAATGTGCTTCATCAATCATCAGTTGTGCATTATATTGTTTTTTTAAGGAAACTAATGCTTCTAAGTCTGCACAATCTCCATCCATACTATAAATAGATTCTGAAATGATAACAATATCTTCATAATCATTTTGATATTTTTTTAATAATTTTTCCAGAGCTTTCATATCTAAGTGAGAATAACGTAAAAATTTAGAATTCGATGCGATAATTCCATCATAGATACTTGCATGATTCAGACGATCTGTTAAAATTAAACTTTTTTTAGGAAAAATTGTTTCAATCACAGAAGAATTTGCATCGAAACCGGAATTAAAACAAAGAGCAGACTTTCCATAGATTTCTTCCAGCTTTTTTTCTAAGTCCATGACGATAGAATACGATCCGTCAATCAAGCGAGACGAAGAAGAGGATAACGCTAAGCAAGGATACTCTTCATAAAATTTTTGTCGCAATGGAATTTGTCCTGCCAAGGATAGATAGTCATTGGAAGAGAAATTGGTCATATCACCAGGTTTGGTTTCTACTTTTCGTAATCTTCCTTCTTGTTCAAATTGATTTAATTCTTCTTGCATTTCTGTCAATTTCATAGTTCTACTCTCCTTTTTTCTACTTGGCTATTATAACATAAAATAAAAAAAAATGCACCTCGCTATCTTTTTTATCAAATAGTGAAGTGCTGGAAAATTTTTTATTTAAAACTAACTTCGAAATGATTTAGAATCGTTTGGTAGATTAAATTTGCCATTAAACGAGAAGTTCTGTCATCAAAGTCAAATTTTGGACTAATTTCTGCCACGTCAATGGTTAAATCTTTTGTATGGCTGCTGATGATGTTCAAAAGTCTCATCGCTTCATCCGGCATAATTCCAAAAGATTGTGGAGCACTTACTCCCGGAGCACAGGTAATATGAAAGACATCAGTGCAAAGAGTTAAATGAATATGATCATTTCTTTTGATGATGGGATCTATATTAAATTCATTCAATTTGCTAATATCTTCTGCTAAATAATAGTTCACACCAAAGTGTTTTGCAGTATCAAAAAGTCTTTTTGTATTTGAGAATTTTTGAATCCCTATGACATTGTAGTCGAATACTCTTCCTTCTCTTTCACAATCATCAGCAATTTGTAGAAACATAGTTCCGGAGCTTGCTCCTTTTTCATAAGAACGCATATCGAAATGGGCATCAAAACTAATGATTCCAATTTTAGGATCTAATTCCTTGCTTTGAGCATATTTTAAAATTCCATTGTAAGTTCCATAAGCAATGTCATGTCCTCCACCTAAGCAAACCACAAGAAAATTTTTATTTTTTAACATTGAAACAGTCATCGATAATTCATATTGTGCTGCTTCTAAATCTCCATTGACAACATCAATGGGAGTTTTTAAATCATAAAAATGAATGTCAGGATCAAAAACCGGAAAATTTGCAAAGGCCTTCTTTAAATGAATCCATCCTTCAGCAGCTCCTAAACGACCGAAGTTTCTACGAATTCCCTCCTCTGAATTGAAACTGACAAAGCATATTTTCTTTTCCTCTACTTTTTGTTCCATCAATTCGTCCAATGTCATTTTTTTTACAACTTGATGAATACGAAGGACATCTGCTTCTTCTCCATCACAACGACCTGTCCAATACATAGTATTTTCTCTCCTTTTACCATTGAATAATTTTAGAAGCATGAAATAGCTTCTCAATAATTTCCTCCATGGAAGCAAAATGTCCAATCGGAATATTTTTATTTATTTTATAATATTCAGCTGAAGTTTTGCAAGTTAAAATTTCTATATTTTTTTGTTCTAATAAGCGAAAAAAATGTAAAAATTCAGATTCTCGTTGATTACATAAAACTGTTTTTTGGGATAAAATAATCGTTTTAGGTAATAACTCTTGCTGAGATAAGCTGCAAAGTAGTTCTTTTAATAGAAGAATGGATAAATCTTTGGTTCCCATATCCAAAGTTTTTCCATGAAGAAAAAGAACGATGTTATTTTCTAAACTTTCTAATTGCTTATCATTCAAAATTTTACAAATGGATAAATCAAATTCTGGATTGTTTTGCAATAGTGCTGCTAAGTCTTTTTTCATAGTATCATAGCTCCCATTAAATTATCAAATTCTGAAATTGTCATCGTCTCTTTTCCTAAATATTGAAAAATTGTTTGTAAAATAATTGTTCCTGCAATGATGACATTAGCTCTTTTCGCTTCTAAACCGATTATTTTTTTTCTTTCTTCTAAAGATTTAGAAAGAAATAGCGATAAGTTTTGCTCTAATTGTGAATTGGAGATTTCAGATAAGTGTACAAGTTCTCTTGTATAGTTTTTCATTTTTTTTGCGACAGATACTTGTGTGGTAGCTGTTCCAGCAACTCCAATTAGCACAAAGTCTTTCTGCCTTATCGTTTCGATTTCTTTTAGTTGTTCCAAAATCCAATGTTTGCAATTTTGTATATTTTTGAAAGAATAGTTTTCTTCTTGGAAGAATAGCTCAGTAGCACGAACAGCTCCTATATTTAAACTTTTAGAAAATAGAATTTCTCCATGATTTCCCAAGGTAAATTCGGTAGAGCCTCCTCCAATATCCACGATTAAAATTTGTCCATCAATCGCTAAACTCACACCACGAAAATTGTATTCTGCTTCTGTTTCTCCTGGGATACAATGGATTTGAATTCCTGTATTTTTTAAGACTTTTTGAATAAAGTATTCTCGGTTATGGGCATCTCTTGTTGCTGAGGTAGCAAAGCAATAGATAGTAGAGCAAGCGTATTGCTTTATGATATTTTGATAATGTATTAGACAATCAAGAGTTCGTTTGATTGCAGATTCTTGTAAAAATTTTGTTTCGTTCACTTTTTCTCCAAGTTGCACAATCTGTACCTCTTGATATAAGTGTTTAATAATCTTATGCTCTTTTGGGCTCCATTCTGCAATATAAAGTCGACAAGAATTGGTGCCGATGTCAATCACCGCTTTTGTTTCATAATGATTTTCTTGAGATAGGTATCCTTGTGTAGCCTGTTTATCAAGCTCTTGCAATAGAAAATTTTTTTTGTTTTCCTGTTTTTTTAAATAAACAGTGTTGATCTTAGAAAAGGCATTTTTTTTATCCTGTTCCATGGCTTCCCATAAATTTTGGAAAGGGAAAAGGACAGGAGTGCTATCAATAGAATAGTCATCAAAAAGATTTTTAATTTTTTCAAAATATTCCAAAGGAAGTAAGCCTTTTTGATAAGAAGTAAAAAGATCTAAGAGACAACCTTTTGCTACGGCTTCGCCATGAGAAATATGTTCATAATGGTATAAATTTTCTAAGGCATGAGCATAGGTATGACCAAAATTTAAGAAAGCTCGAATTCCTTTTTCTTGCATATCTTCTTCTACATAGTATTTTTTGATCTGACAGGATTGTTCTATCAAAGAAATAAGAGTAGCCTCTTCTTTCTCTTGGATTTCTTTTTGGTTTTTCACTAAGAAATCAGAATAAGCATCATTGGGACATAAGATAGAATGTTTGATAACTTCTGACATTCCAGATTGAAATTGGACTTCATGTAAGCTGTGTAATAAGCTGACGTCAATCAAGACAGCTTTCGGACTATAAAAGAATCCAATTAGATTCTTACCGAAAGGATGGTTTACAGCAACTTTTCCTCCAATACTGGCATCTACTTGAGCAAGTAAGGAAGTAGGAATTTGAATAAAATCAATTCCACGCATAAAACTTGCAGCGACAAAGCCACCCATATCACAGACAACTCCTCCACCAAAGCATAGGATACAAGATTTTCGAGAAAAATGTTTTTCTATCATAACATTGTAAATTTTTTGGATAAAATCTAAATTTTTATATTGTTCTCCATCGGGGAGTACATAGTATTCTGTTTTAGAAGAGGCAATCTTTTCTTCATAAAGATTAGAATAATGTGAAAAAAGTGTATCATTAGTTAAAAACAAAATCTTATCATATTTTTGAGTAAAAGAATGTAATTTTGTTAGAAAATTGGAACCAATCAAAATAGGATAGTTATCTGTTTTTGTGTGAATTAAAATTTCTTTCATACACTGCCTCCTTATATTCTCTATTATAACTAAAAGTTGTAAAATAAAGTGTCACATAAAAAATAAAAAGAGA
>UMHQ01000710.1_pt1 | contig 37455 bp, 32 predicted proteins | sample 1965531 | NCBI WGS metagenome assembly UMHQ01 (sample SAMEA4836098, study PRJEB28245) | human gut metagenome | biome: gut microbiome; material: fecal sample | place: Denmark | collected 2008 | reverse complement strand
CTGCCGCCTTTGAAAAGGCGGGCGAAACTTTCATTCGCGCGCGGAGCGCGCAGTTATTCCTTGAAGTACACGAACCCCGACTGGCTGTTGTCGGGATAGCCGAGGGTCCAGGCCTTGGCGCCGCAGTTGGGGCAGGTCTTGCCGGCGGCGTTGAGCTCGTCTATGTAGGCCTCGGCGCGCATGACGTACATGTTCGTCTTCTGCATCCTGCCGCACTTGCCGCAGAACACGATGTAGTTGGCATAGCTGTCGAACACGCCGCGTTTCCGGTCCGCGAGCTCGGCCTCGGTCAGGGGGCGCGGTTTGATGTTGTCGTTTACTATCATGTTCCGCCTCCTATATGACGTGCTCCGGCTTCTTCTTGTCGTAGTGCTTGTTCAGGAAGGGCAGCACCACGCTGCGCATCAGTTTCATGTCCAGATTGAAAATGTACACCGTGAACAGCAGCGCCACGACCGCGAAAAGCGCCGCGAGTATCTTCCATATGACCTTCATTGCTTCCCCTCCTTACCAGCCCTCGGAGTCGTCGAAGTCGACGAGCGAGGGGTCCACCGGCTCCTCGTGGAGCACCGTTGTCATGTAGTCGTTGACGACCTTTCTCGCCTCCGCCGTCGGCACCGTGCGGCAGTCCATCAGCGCGTGCGGCATCCACATGATGTGGAACTCGGGGTGCTTGCGGAACTCCTCCTCAAGCAGGCCCTGGCAGCCGGCCATGCCCTTGCAGCCGATGTCGTCGTACATGACGATCATGTCGCAGTTGAACTTCGCCGCGGTCTCGAACATCATCAGGATGTGGCGGTTGCCGCCGACCGTGTGCGTGCGCATCGGCGTGCGCGCGTGCAGGTCCGCAAGGTCGCTCATCATCTCGTCGCGGTTTTCTGTGTCCACGATGTTGTGGCCCGTGAGCGAGTCCATGTTGATGACCGTCATGATGCCCCAGCACTGATAGAGCCAGTTGGTGGAGTTGTCGTAATACGTCGAGCCGCAGCTCCAGGCGAGGGCGCGGTGGCGGTACTTGAAGGGCTTGATGTCGTCCTTCAGGCACTTTTCAAAGTACTTCCAGACCTTCTTCGCCTCGCGCTCAAAGTGCTTATTCGCGCCCTGCTGGTACATGTAGATGCGCCAGAAGCTCTGCGCGCAGCTGTTGAGGGCGATGTTGTCGCACTTTGCGTAGACGTCCCACTTGTTCGTCTCGTGGATGTTGAGCTCATTGAAGTGGCGCATGCCCTCGGCAAAGGCGTCCCAGTTGAACTTCTGGCCGAACTGCTCTTCCAGGAACCCGATGGCGGAGTATATCTCGTGCACACCCAGCTCCTTGGTCGTCGGGTCGTCGTACATAAGCGGCGTGACGAAGGCGTGCACGGCCTTTTTCCCGTCGCCGGAGAGGCGGCGGTACATGGCGGCGTTGTCCATCATGTTCGCGTCGCAGGGGTTGTTGGTGGACATATAGCAGTTGCCGATGTCCGGATACTCGTCCTCGACGGCGACGCCGACCTCGACCAGCGGCAGGGTGCACATGTCCTGCGGTATGCCCGTCGAGACGGCCTGGTCTACGTAGTAGCAGCCGTAGTGCTTGTTCATGATGGGCACCATAAAGGCCGGGTGCTGCTGGATGTTGATGGCCTCGTAGCCGGGGAAGCCGAACATGATGTGCTTGGGCAGCGTGTAGTCGAAGCCTATGGTCCGCGCGGTCCACTTCGTCTCGCCGAAGCGGCGGTCGGCGCGGATGAGCTTCCAGATGGTGTCGATGGAGTCCGAGACCATAGCGTTTATGGCGTGGTGGTCGGCCCTTAGCGGTATGCCGCGGTCGCCGCTGGTCCAGCGGTCCACCATGGCGGGGGTGCAGAGATAGGCCGAGAGCCAGCGGTAGCTCCAGAACGCCCGGAGCATCCTTATGGGGTCGCGCATGATGAGACCGGACATCTTGCCCCAGGTGCCCAGCCACCAGCCGAAGTCATAGGCCGTGTCCACAAAGCCGCGCCACTCGCGGCGGTTCATGATGTTGGTCTTTTCGATGTAGCTGTCGCCCATGAAGGCGCAGAGGGGCTCGCCCTTGGCAAAGTTGCGGAAGGAGCCCCATTTTTCCTTGAAGCTGTGCTTTTGCTTTGCCATGTCACGCACCCTCCTTCTGCTCGGCGGCCTGGATGCGCTTTATCTCGAGCGACTCCACAAAGGCCTGGAAGCGGGTCCTGAGCTGGCCGGAGGCGGCGCAGGTGTAGTCGCGCTCTATCTGACACACCGGCAGCGTGCCCGGCAGGGCGAAGCCCTCGGTGAGCCAGGCGGAATCCTGAGCGCGCTCGTAGCCCCAGTACTCGCAGAACTTCATGCTCTCGATGATGACGCCCTCGGCGCCGTATTCCATCGCCTTGTTGTAGACATAGAGCTTTCTCGCGCGGAGGTTCTCCGGGCCCATGGCGCGCGGGCAGTGGTTATTATAGAGGTAGTGCCGCGCGATGGCGTCCAGCGCCGTCTCGCCGTCTCTTATCTCTATCTGCTCCCGCCCGGGCATGGAGCCGAAGCAATAGCGGTCCGCCACGACGATGGCACCGCACATCTCCAGCATCTTGGTGAACTCGGGGTCGTCTATCTCCGCGCCCGTCACCATGACGCGCGCGCGGAACCAGGGCTTCGGCTCCGGCTCGCGGGTCTTGAGCTCCTCGAGCGTCTCGCGCAGGAGGGGCAGCACCAGATATTTCGGGCAGGTCAGGCTCACGAGCTGCATGACGTGGAACTCATAGCCCGTGATGACGGGGTTTTCCGCCTTGCGCATGTCGCCCATCTCGGTTATGATGCGGCAGAGTTCGTTGTGCTCGGCTATCGCGGCGCGCAGGCGCTCCTCGGAGAAGTCCACGCCGTAGGTCTCGTGCAGGGGTTCAAGGATCTTCTTTTCCATCTGCCGCCTGTAATAGCCGACGTGCCATTCGCTGCGGTTTATCGGCATGTCTATGCAGGCGACGAAGAACTTGTCCTTGGGGATGAGCTCGCAGTAATCGAAATACTGCTCCATGCGGTTCATGGTGCAGCAGCACTCCTGGCCGATGAGCGCGTCGAGGAAGTTGTAGCCGCCCTCGAAGGCGCGCTCCAGGATGCTCTTGGAATAGGGACACGAGCGATTGGTCATGTAGTAGGTGGCCATGTCCGGGCTTGTGCAGCCGGGCGCGCGCAGCCGCACGCCGAAGCAGCCCTCAACGTCGAGCAGCACCTCGGGTATGTAGGAGCAATTGTAGCCCAGCGCTATCTTCCCTTCCGCCTGGGCCTGCTTCACCAGCTCGTTGTTCGCCACGCGCAGCAGCTCCTCAAAGCGGATAAGGTGCTTCAGGTCTCTCAAGGTGTTTACCCCCCTCTGCGTTTTGTCAATTTGCTGTTTATTTGCTTTTTTATTATACTTCCTTTGTTAATAATAGTCAACTATATTGTTAAAATAATGGCGTTTTCCGACGTTTGCCGGGTAAAATGTCCAGCACTGCGGGGCAAGAATATACAAAACTAAACTCGTGGTTGATTAACGCGCAGTTTTTGTTTATAATGGTTTTATCGGAAAGTGTGCGTGGTTAGGCACGTTAAGTTTCAGGCAATCAGTTAAGGAGTTGAAAAGAATGGAAGAACCGAGGACCGACCGCAGGGTCCGCAAAACAAAAAAACAGCTCCGTATGGCGCTCACCACGCTGATGATGGAAAAGAGCGTGGGCGAGATCACGGTCCGCGAGATAGCCGAGCTCGCCGACGTGAACAGAGGCACGTTTTACGCGCATTACAAGGACGTTTACGACCTTTTGTCCCAGCTTGAGGAGAACATTTTCGTCCGCCTTGAGGAGATAAGCGTCATAAACAGCTCCCCGGACTGGGACCAGTCCACCTACCACTACCTTGAGGACGTGCTCAACCTCTGCTACGAGAGCGCGGACGTATACCGCGCGCTCATCTGCCGGAACAACGACATGGAGTTCCAGCAGCGCCTCTTCGAGACGCTCAAGAACCAGTACATGAGCAAGTTCCTCGAGCGCACCTGCACTGCCGACAAGCGGGAGCAGGACCTCTTCTGCTCCTTCATCGTGCAGGGGATGCTGTCCATCACGAAGGACTGGATGAACTCCGGCCTGCGTGAGTCCCCGGCCGAGATGGCAAAGATGGGCGGCGACTTCATCATGCGGGGCGTGGCGGCCCTGCGAAACTGACAACCGGAGGATACGATGAGATTCAGCTTTGGCAACTTCAGCAACTTTGGGAACTTCAATCAGGACCCCAACACCGGAGAATACTCCTGGACCCCGCAGCGCGGCTCGGACGACAAGCCCAAAAAGCCGCGCCGCACCTTCTCCCGCGGCGCGAGCCTGCTCATAAGCCTGGCCGTGACGCTGGTTTTCGGCTTCTTCTACTTCTACTTCAAGCTCCCGGCCATCAACATCCACTCGGGCGACTTCTACCTCTTCATCATCCTGCTCTGCGCGGTCTACTGCGTCTGCGCCCTGCTGCTGGAGGGCTTCCGCGCCGAGGGGGTGAAGGGCTATGTCTCCGCGGCGCGCAAAAAGGCGGCGATACCGTTCTACATCGTCTGCCTGTGCATCGCCGTGGCCATCGTGGGCAGCGTCATCGGCTGGAAGCTCTTCCGCGCGCGGGCCTATTCCGAGCTCCTGCCCATCGAAAACGGCGACTTCGCCGCCGACGTGGCGGAGATCTCCTTCGACCAGATCCCCATGCTGGACTCCGCCTCGGCCAACGTCCTCGCCAACCGCAAGCTGGGCGAGCTCTCCGACCTCGTGAGCCAGTTCGAGATCTATGACGACAGCTTCCAGATCAACTATCAGAACCGCCCCGTGCGCGTGACCTACCTCAACTACGGCGACTTCTTCAAGTGGTGGAACAACCAGAAGGCCGGCATCCCGGCCTATATGGTCATCGACATGGTCACGCAGGAGGTCACGGTCCAGCGCCTTGAGCAGGGCATCAGGTATTCGCCCTCCGAGTATTTCTTCCGGGATATCGACCGCTACCTGCGCTTCAAGTACCCGACGAAGATGTTCACGGACGTGAACTTTGAGGTCAACGAGGACGGCGAGCCCTACTGGGTCGCCACGGCGGTGACCAAGAAGGTGGGCCTCTTCGGCGGCGAGGACGCCGTCGGCGCGGTGCTGGTGAACGCCGTCACGGGCGAGAGCACGTATTACGACGTGGCGGACGTCCCCCAGTGGGTGGACAGGGTCTACACGGCGGAGCTCATCCTGGAGCAGTACAACTACTACGGCCTCTACCAGGGCGGCTTCTGGAACAGCCTCTTCGGCCAGAGCGGCTGCACGGAGGCCACGCGCTACTACAACTACATCGCCCAGGACGACGACGTGTGGCTCTACACGGGCATCACCTCCGTGACGGGCGACCGCGGCAACATCGGCTTCATCCTGGTGAACCAGCGCACGAAGGACGCGCGCTACTATCCCTGCGCGGGCGCGGAGGAGAGCTCGGCCATGGCCTCGGCGGAGGGCGCGGTGCAGCAGTACCAGTACCAGGCGACGAGCCCGCTGCTGCTGAACATCGGCGGCCAGCCGACCTATTTCATGGCCCTCAAGGACGCCAGCCAGCTGGTGAAGATGTACGCCATGGTCAACGTCCAGCAGTACAACGTCGTCGCGACCGGCACCTCGGTCTCGAGCTGCATCGAGAGCTATGAGCAGCTGCTGGCCGAGAACGGCATATCGATAGAGGGCGGCACAGCCCCCGCCACCAGCGAGGTGTCGGGCGTTGTGGAGGACATCCGCAGCTCCGTCATAAACGGCAACAGCGTCTACTATATCAAGCTCGAGGGCGGGGACGTGTACTACACCGTCAGCGCCGCGGACAGCCCCGTGGCCGCGATATTGAACGTCGGCGACCGCGTCGCGCTCAACGCCCCCGAGGACGCCGCAGGACCCCTTGTCTCCGCCTCGGGCCTGGAGATAGGCTGAAACGAACAACAATAAACGGAGCGCATCGCTCGATGCGCTCCGTTTTTCCGTCTTTGAGGTTCAGGCCAGCTCTATGGTCATCAGCAGCTCCAGCGCGGAACCGAGTCCGCCGTTGAGCTCGCAGGTGACGGCTGCCGAGGGCAGCTCCAGCCTGAAGTCCTCCGGCCCCGAGCCGCCGTAGTTCACCATCTGCTGTATATCGATGAGCTGCATCCTCCGCTCGTAGAAGTCGAGCACGCCGCTGCCCTCGCGGCCCCAGACGCTGCTCATCAGCGCCAGCTCCAGCTCCTGCGTCGGGAAGCTCAGGCTCACGCGCCCGGGGATGCTCTCAATGCGCAGCTCGAGCTTTTGCAGCACGCCCTCCGTCTCGTAAAAGCTGTACTCCGCCTCGTAGCCCATGATCTCGAGCCGGGTCGGGTTCATGCTCGTGCGCTCCCAGCCCTCGGGCGTGAGCGAGATGTACGAGCGCAGATAGCTGTCCATGTGCGCGAGGCCGTTGTAGTTTTCGCAGAACTCCGCCGCCGAGATATCCCCGCGGTTTTTGGGCATCTGCGAGAGCTCCTCGTTCACAAGACCCGCGAAGACGGCAAGGCCGGCCAGAAGTATATAGGCGGCGGTCAGGAGCCGGAGATGCTTCCGCCGGAGCCGAAGCTCCGAGCCCTCCTCCCAGCGCAGGGGCCGGCCGTCCCTGTGCCTCAGCCAGCTGCGTATTAGCAGCACCAGCGACAGGATGGGCACATGGAAGCCCAGGCCATAGGTGAGCACGTCGAAGGTACGGCGCGCGGCCTCTCCGAGGCTCAGACGCCCGCCGTCCGGGCGCTCCACATAGAGGCCCAGCAGCGCCTTGCCCGGGGTCGTGCCGAAATAGTGCAGGCAGAGCGGCTCGAGCAGCAGCATGAGCGCTATGGCGCCTACTGTGAGTGCCACCGAGACGCCGATGCCCGAGAGCTCCACGTTCGGCCTCGCTATGAGCATGATGGGCGTCAGCAGCAGCTGCTCGCAGAGCAGATAGTCCAGCGTGCGGGCAAAATACCTGCGCCAGGGGCAGATGAGCTTAGGCTCCGCGTCCTCCTCCGGCAGTACCGCGCCGGTCTCCAGCTCGCCGAGCCACCTTTGGACGTCAAGGCTCTCAAAGTCCTCGCCCGAGAGCATGATGTCCCTGCAGACCGCCTCGGAGCTGACGAGCCCCCTGCGCTCGAGAGCGAGCCGGCCCGCGTGCCGCTCCATCGCCGCTGCAAGCCCCAGCTCGCCGCGCTGCAGCTCGCGTATCTCCGCCAGCGGCAGGTCCAGCGCGCGCAGCAGCTTCAGCCTCAGCAGCAGCTCCAGATCGGCCTCGGAATAGTCCCTGTAACCGTTCTCGCGCCTTGCGGGCGAGAGAAAGCCCTCCGATTCGTAAAACCTTATATTCGCGCGGGTCATCCCGCTCCTTGCTTCCAGCTCCGCTATCGTCACGGTCATCGCCCCTCCCTGTCGAGCTGTTCTGCAATGATAAGCTGTAAAGCGGCTTTACAGTCAAGGACTTTTTTAAAAAACCGGGAAGGCGCCTGGGCCTTCCCGGTTTTCATTTCGGTTTATTTGTGGTAGTATAGAACTCCCATGCACCAGGGGCCGCAGTGGCCGCTTATGGTGCAGCCGGCGCGGTTGTTGTAGACCTCCTCAAAAGGCTGGCAGGAGAGCACGACCTCCCGCAGTCTCTGCCTGAGCTCGTCGGGCAGGCCGGAGTCGGTTATGAACACGCGCCGCGTGTCGATGTCGCTGCGGTTGGCGAGCCGGTCCTTTATATATTGGACATAGGCCGCCTCTATCTTGCCGCGGTACTTCTTGCCGACGGTCATCTTGCCGCCTATGACCTCGATGCAGGGCTTGAGGCCCAGGAGGTTCGCGCCCAGGGCCTGCACGGAGGTGCAGCGGCCGCCCTTGCGCAGATAGTCCAGGGTATTGAGCACGAAGCTGACGTCCACCTTCGGCACCAGGCGCTCCAGCTCGGCGGCGATGTCCGCGGGGTCCATGCCCTTTTCGGCCATGAGCGCCGCATCCAGCACCAGGTGGCCGAAGCCGGTGGAGAGGTTCAGCGAATCCACGACCCAGACCTTGCCCGGCAGCTCCTCCGCCGCGAGCCGCGCGTTGTTGCAGCTCACGGAGAGCTCGGACGAGAAGGCCACGTGCACGATGGCGTCGCAGTCCTCCAGCCAGCCGTTCCAGGCCGTGAGATAGTCCGCGATGGTCACCGCGGAGGTGCCGCAGAGTTTTCCCGTCGCCTTGGTGTAGGCGTAGAGGTCGTCCGGCGTGACGTCGATGCCGTCCCGCAGCGCCTCTCCGTCGCGGATGATGTACAGAGGCAGAACTCCGATGTTGTGCGCGGCTATAAGCTCAGCAGGCAGGTCGCAGGTACTGTCTGTCGAGATCTTTATTTTCATTTGTTATTTGCCCCCTTACTTTTTGGCCATTATATCATAACATATTACTTCAAAGAATGGAAGTGTTTTTGTGCCGCCCAAAATCGTCGTAATAACCGGCCCGACCGCCACGGGCAAGACCAGGCTCGGCGTCCTGCTTGCAAAGGAGCTGGGCGGGGAGATAGTCTCGGCGGACTCGATGCAGATATACCGGCGCATGGACATAGGCACGGCCAAGCCCACGCCGGAGGAGATGCAGGGCGTGCCACACCACCTCATAGACGTGGCGGAGCCCTCCGAGAGCTGGTCCGCGGCGAAGTTCGTGGACGCGGCGGCCGCCGCCTGCCGGGACATCCTCTCGCGCGGCAAGCTGCCCATAGTCGTGGGCGGGACGGGGCTCTACATCGACTCGCTGGTGCAGGGCCGCAGCTTCGGCGCCGTGGACGAGTCGGGCGAGACCCGGCGCGAGCTGGAGGAGCGCTATGACGAGATCGGCGGCGCGGCCATGCTCCGCGAGCTCGCCCAGCTCGACCCGGAGCGCGCGGCAAAGCTCCACGCCCGCGACAAAAAGCGCGTAGTGCGCGCCTACGAGGTCTATCTGCTGACCGGCAAGACCATCACGGAGCTCGACGCAGAGAGCCGCCTCAAGCCGCCCGACTTCGACGCGGCCTATATCATCCTCGGCTGGGCCTCGCGCGAGGAGATGTACGCGCACATAGACGCGCGCGTGGACGAGATGGTCGGGCGCGGGCTCTTCGCGGAGGTGGAGGCCCTTCTCGCCGAGGGGCTCTTCCCCGGCAGCACCGCCATGCAGGCCATAGGCTACAAGGAGGCCGCCGCCGCGCTGCGCGGCGAGTGCTCCCGCGCCGAGGCCATAGAGACGATAAAGCGCGAGACCCGTCGCTACGCGAAGCGCCAGCTCACCTGGCTGCGCCGCCGCGAAGGGGCCCTGCGCATAGACTGGCAGGGCGAACCCGATTTTGCGTCCGCCGTCCGGGATTCGACAGAATATCTGCTCCGCTGCGGTATATGATAGTCGCGTACAGGGCGCGGTGAGGGCCGCGTTTTGTACAAATTTACTATATTACGGAGCGGCAAAATATGATATTATGTAAATCCACCGCTCCGGCAAGGAGCGAGATATGGAAAAGACAAAGAACCTGCAGGACACCTTCCTCTGCCGCGCGAGGGCCGAGCGCGTGCCGCTGACGCTGTTCCTCATGAACGGCTTTCAGCTGCGCGGCGTGCTGCGCGCCTTCGACAGCTTCACCGTCGTGCTCGATTCGGACGGCAAGCAGCAGCTCATCTACAAGCACGCGATCTCGACCATCGCCCCGGCCCGGCCGCTGAACTTAGGCGAGGCCGCACAGGCGGATACATAAGGCCCTGAAACGCACCAATCTCTTCACGGGTCTGGCCCTCGCCGTGCTGCTGCTCGCGGCGGCGGCCTACCTGGGCCTGCGCCCGCTGCTGGGCGAGGAGAGCCCCGCCCTGCCCACGCCGGAGCCCACCGCGGCGGCTGAGCCCGTGACGGTGGAGGCCGGCGGCGTGGTGATAAGGCAGGAGTCCGTCCTGCGGGGGGAAGGCGAATACATGCTCCCGCTGCTCCCTGACGGAGCGCGGGCCGCGGCGGGGGAGGCGATAGCCCTCGTCTCGGACGAGCCCGCGGCGATAGAGGCCGCGCGGACAAGGCTGCGCCTGAGCTCGGAGCTGGCCGCCGCCGTGTCGGGCGCGGAGCCGGAGCCGGAGGGCGCCCTCTCTGCGCTCGCGGCGGCCCGGGCCTCCGGCGACTGCGCGGGGCTGGTCTCCGGCGCGCAGGACCTGGGCGACGCGCTCTTCGGCACGTCTCGCGAGCTGCGCGCGGCGCGGCTGCTCTCGGAGCTGGCCGCCCTGCCGGAATCGGACGGGGCCGCGGAGCTGCGCGCCCCCTCGGCGGGGCTGGTCACGTCCAAAACCGACGGGCTGGAGCGCCTCGCGCCCGGGCTGCTGGAGGACCTGACGGTCACGGGGCTCGCGGAGCTCATGCGCGCGGAGCCGGAGAAGGCGGGCGATGACAGCCTGCGCCTCGTGAGCGGCTGGCGCTGGTACTTTGCCGCGCCCCTGGCCGCCAAATACGCCGCGGCTCTCGAGCCGGGGGAGCGCGTGACGCTCACGCTGCCGGGGCTCGAGGTGAGCGCCCGGGTGGAGAGCGTGAGCGAGCCGGAGGGCGGCCGCTGCGCCGTCGTGCTCTCGAGCACGGAGGCCATGGACGCGGCGCTGGAGCTGAGATTCTGCGAGGCCTGCCTCAGCCTGGAAGGCGGAGGTCCGGACCCGTGAAAGGAGATATAGAACATGGGTAGTATTGCGGAAAACGTGGCCCGGGTTCGGGAGCGGATCGAGTCCGCCGCCGGAGGGCGCCGGGTGCTGCTCGTGGCCGCGAGCAAGATGAACGACGCGGACCGGGTGCGCGAGGCCGTGGCCGCCGGCGTGGATGCCTGCGGCGAGAACCGGGTGCAGGAGCTTGTGGAAAAGCGCGAGGCGCACGCCTACGACGGCGCGGCGCTGCACTTCATCGGCCACCTGCAGCGCAACAAGGTCAAGTACCTCGTCGGCAGCGTGGACCTCATCGAGTCCGTGGACTCGATAGAGCTGCTCGGCGACATAGACGCGCGGGCGAAGAAGCTCGGCGTGGTGCAGGACGTGCTGCTGGAGGTGAACATAGCCGGCGAGCTGTCAAAAAGCGGCGTTGAGCCGGAGCGCCTGCCTGAGCTCCTGGACTTCGCGGCGTCTCTGGAGGGCCTGAGAGTGCGCGGACTGATGTCGATACCGCCGATTTCGGCCGCTCCGGGCGCAAACCGGCCTTATTTTGCCAGGATGAGAGAGCTTTTTGTTGACATTGGCGGGAAAAAATACGATAATACGGCTATGGACTTTTTATCAATGGGTATGAGCGGCGATTTTGAGGACGCGATAGCGGAGGGCGCGAACATGGTGCGCGTCGGCTCCGCCATCTTTGGCGCCCGGGACTACGGCACAGGCCGCTGAGGAGAGACTGGCAGATGGGATTTTTCGACGAAATTAAAAAGCTGGCCCACCCCTACGACGACGAGGACGAATTCTTCGACCGCGGCACGCCGGAGGAGGAGCAGCCCGGCCCCCCGATAGTGCCGGAGCGGCGCGAGAGCTTCTTCACGGATGAGGAGGACGCCGAGCCCGCGAACTTCGGTCTGCCGAAGCCCTCCTTCCACCTGCCCCGCCGCGACAAGGAACACCGCGCCCAGCCCAAGCAGGCCGAGGCCCCGGCGCAGCAGCGCCAGCCCGCCTCCGGCGGAGGCCAGGGCCTGATGCTGGCAAAGCCCGCGGAGTTTGCGGACGCGGCCGGGATCGCCGACAGCTTCGCCGGCGGCAGGACGATAGTCCTCGACCTCGGCTCGGCGGACAAAGTCACGGCGCGGCGCGTAATAGACTTCCTCTCCGGCGTGGCCTACGCCCTCGGCGGCACGCTCAGCCGAATATCGGGCGGCATATACCTCGTTACCCCCAGCGGCGTCAACATCTCCGGCGAGATGATGAGCCAGATAGAGAGCGGCGGGCTCAGCTTCTGAGCGCCTTTTCCGCCCTACATATATAGAACGCACACAAACGGGATAAACTCCATTACAGGGAAGGGGATACCGATATGACTCCTCAGGACATCAGGGAGAAGATCTTTGAGAAGGCCGTCTTCGGCGGCTACGACATGGGCAGCGTGGACGACTTCATGGAGGAGATGGCCGCGGAGCTCGAGTCCGCCCAGCGCGAGAGCGCCACGCTCAAGGCCAAGATGAAGGTCCTCGTTGACAAGATCGAGGAATACCGCGCCAGTGAGGATGCCATGCGCATGACTCTGCTCTCGGCGCAGAAGCTCTCCGCTCAGATAGAGTCGGAGGCCCGCGCCCGCGCGGATAAGCTCATTGCAGACGCCCAGGCCACCGCGTCCCGCAGCCTTGACACCCTCAAGGCCGACACCAAGCGCGAAGAGGCCAAGCTGAAGGAAGCCCGCGAGTCCCTTGCCCGCTTCCTCGACGACGCGCGCGCTCTCTGCAAGCGCCAGCTCGACTACCTCGAAGGCAACGCCGCCGCCATGCCCGCCGCCCCCGCTTCGGAGGAGGCTGTGGACGCCACTGTCAAGAGCATAGAAGACTCTGTCGCCCGAATACCGGATGAGCCCGCTCCCGAGATAGACATAAGCCCTGTCATGAACGAGCGCGCCCCCAGACAGACCATCACACCGGACGACATGACCCGCCTTTTCAACATGGGCGGCAACTGATAAGACCGGATAACGACGGGGCGGCGCCTGGTGCGCTGCCCCTTAACATGTTTATACGTCAAGCTTCAACATAAGGAGAGAAAAACAAAAATGGCTCAGGACTACAATTCCACGGTCAATCTGCCGAAAACCGAGTTCCCCATGCGCGCCGCGCTGCCCAAGCGCGAACCCGATATGCTCAAGCAGTGGTACGACATGGACCTCTACCACGAGATGCTCAAGCGCACCGAGGGCAGGCCCGTCTTCGACCTGCACGACGGCCCTCCGTTCTCCAACGGCGCCATCCACATGGGCACCGCGCTCAACAAGTGCCTCAAGGACTTCATCACCCGCTATAAGTCCATGTCCGGCTGGCAGGCCATCTACTACCCCGGCTGGGACAACCACGGCATGCCCATCGAGAGCGCCATCATAAAAGAGCAGAAGCTCAACCACAAGGAAATGACCACCGCCGAGTTCCGCACCGCCTGCCACGAGTTCGCGCTGCACTACGTCAACGTCCAGCGCGACGCCTTCAAGCGCCTCGGCTGCCTGGGCGAGTGGGACAAGCCCTATTTCACCATGAACCCGAAGTTCGAGGCCGAGGAGGTCAAGGTCTTCGGCGAGATGTACAAGAAGGGCTACATCTACAAGGGCAAGAAGCCCGTCTACTGGTGCCCGCACGACGAGACCGCTCTGGCCGAGGCCGAGATCGAGTACGCCGAGGACCCCTGCAAGTCCATCTATGTCAAGTTCAAGGTCAAGGACGACCACGGTAAGCTGGGTAAGTACTGCGACCTCGACAAGCTCTATTTCATCATCTGGACTACTACCACCTGGACCATCCCCGGCAACCTCGCCATCTGCCTGAACGCGGACTTCGACTACGTCCTCGCCAAGGCCCCCAACGGCGAGGTCTACATCGTCGCCAAGGAGCTCATGGGCCGCGTCGCCGAGATGGGCGGCTATGAGGGCCTCGAGGTCCTCGCCGAGATGAAGGGCAGCGAGTTTGAGTTCATGACCGCCCAGCACCCGCTCATCGACCGCGAGAGCGTCGTCATCCTGGGCGACCACGTCACGCTCGACGCCGGCACCGGCTGCGTCCACACCGCTCCCGGCCACGGCCAGGAGGACTATGAGATCTGCCGCAAGTACGACGCCGAGGGCAAGATCCACATCGGCATGACCGTCCCCGTCGACGACCACGGCCTCATGAACGAGGAGGCCGGCAAGTACTGCGGCCTTACCACCGACCAGGCCAACGAGGCCATCTTCAATGACCTTCAGGCGTGCGGCGCGCTGTACGCCTCCGAGGACATCATCCACCAGTACGCCCACTGCTGGCGCTGCAAGAGCCCCATTCTCTACCGCGCCACCGACCAGTGGTTCTGCTCCGTCGACGCCTTCAAGGACCAGGCCTGCGCCGCCTGCGACGACGTGCAGTGGCTGCCCGAGTGGGGCCATGACCGCATGATCGCCATGATCCGCGAGCGTGCCGACTGGTGCATCTCCCGTCAGCGCCGCTGGGGCCTGCCCATCCCCGTCTTCTACTGCTCCGACTGCGGCAAGCCCGTCTGCACGGACGAGACGATAAAGGCCGTCTCCGATATCTTCCGCGAAAAGGGCTCCAACGCATGGTTCGAGATGGACGCCGCCGAGCTGCTGCCCGAGGGCTTCACCTGCCCGCACTGCGGCGGCAAGCACTTCACCAAGGAGACCGACACCCTTGACGGCTGGTTCGACTCCGGCAGCACCCACATCGCCTCCATGGAGCTCGATTCTCCGGGACGCTGGCCCGCCGAGATGTACCTCGAGGGCGGCGACCAGTTCCGCGGCTGGTTCCAGTCCTCCCTGCTCATCGGCGTCGCCACCAAGGGCAAGGCGCCTTACAAGACCTGCCTCTGCCACGGCTGGACCGTCGACGGCGAGGGCAAGGCCATGCACAAGAGCCTCGGCAACGGCGTCGACCCCGCCGACCTCATCGCCAAATACGGCGCGGACCTCGTCCGTCTCTGGGCCTCCAGCGCCGACTACCGCGTGGATATGCGCTGCTCCGACGCCATCTTCAAGCAGCTCAGCGAGAAGTACCTCAAGATCCGCAACACCGCGCGCTACATTCTCGGCAACCTCCAGGGCTTCGACCCCAACAAGGACACGGTGCCCGTAGACCAGATGCCCGAGCTCGACCGCTGGGCGCTCAGCCGCCTGAACGCGCTTGTCGAGCGCTGCATCAACGCCTACGAGAAGTACGAGTTCTTCGGCGTCACCGCCGCCATCCACAGCTTCTGCGTGGTCGACATGTCGAACTTCTACCTCGACGTCATCAAGGACCGCCTCTACTGCGACGGCGCGGACAGCCTCTCCAGGCGCAGCGCCCAGACTACCATTTACATGATCCTCGACGCGATGATGCGCCTGCTGGCCCCCCTGCTGGCCTTCACCAGCAACGAGGTCTGGCAGGACATGCCGCACTCCGACAAGGAGGACGCGCGCCACGTCATGCTCAACGACATGCCGAAGCCGGACGCCGCCCTCAAGCTCAGCCCCGAGGCCGAGCTGCGCTGGTCCAACCTCCTGCGCATCCGCGACGACGTGAACAAGGCCCTCGAGCTCGCGCGCGCCGAGAAGATCGTCGGCAAGCCGCTTGACGCCAAGGTCACCATCCACGTCGGCGAGGACGCCAAGGCCGCCTGGGCAAGCGTCCAGGGCGTGGACCTCGCTCAGCTGTGCATCGTCTCCGAGCTCGAAGTCTCCGACGCGCCCATCGAGGGCTGGGCCGGCGAGTCCGTGCCGGGCCTGACCATCAAGGTCGAGGCCAGCACCCTGCCCAAGTGCCCCCGCTGCTGGACCCACAGCGCCGGCATCGGCTCCGACGAAAAGCACCCCGAGCTCTGCCCCCGCTGCGCCAAGGCCGTCGGCTGAGTTCTCCACAAGATACAGACAGAGCCTTCCCTAAGGAGGTAAGCTATGTTTTACGCAATAGCCGTGGTCCTCGTGCTGATAGCCGACCAGGCCCTGAAGTACTGGGTATCGCTGAACATTGAGCTCAATGTCGGCGAGCAGGCGCTCATCCCGGGCGTCATCAAGCTCGTGAACATCCACAACTCCGGCGCGGCCTTCGGTCTGCTGAGCGGAGGCAGCTGGCGCTGGGTGTTCGTGGTCATCGCGGTCGTGTTCACGGTCGTGGTGATATACGCGCTCAAGCGCGACCTCATACACGGCAAGTTGGGCCGCTGGGCCGCCGTCGGCGTGCTCGCGGGCTCCATAGGCAACTGCATCGACCGCGTGGCCTACGGCTATGTCGTGGACATGTTCAAGTTCGAGTTCCTGGGCGATTCGCGGCTGAACGCCATCTTCAACGTGGCGGATGTGTTCATATCCTGCTGCGGCGTGCTGTTCTGCCTGTACATCATCTTCGGCGGCGAGAAAGAGCACGCCGACGTAGACGAGGCCGAGGAGCGCGAGCCGAAGCGCCGCAGCGGCGGCAGCCACAGCAAGCACGCGTCCCAGTCCCGCGCCCGCCAGCACACGGCGGCAAAGCCTCGGGAGCAGGCCCGCCCGGCGGAGCGCACGCGCATTCCCGTGAAGGAGTACACGCCCCGCCCGGCCGGGACGCGCCCGGCGCGCCCCGTGGAGCCGACAAAGCCCATCGACCCGAAGAACCCCTTCGCCGAGTGGGAGACCCCGGCCGCAAAGCCGGCGGCGGCTCGTCCCGCCCAGCAGCCGCGTCCCCAGGCCGCAAGGCCCGCGGCGGAGCCCCAGGCCCGTCCGGCACAGGCCGCAAAGCCCGCGCCCAAGGCGGCGCCGAAGTCCTCGTCCGGGGATATGGAGTTCTCGCTTGAGGACATCCTGGCGGAGTTTTCGGACAAATGAGTGAATTTATAGAGATAACTGCGGAGGAGAGCGGCGAGCGTATCGACGCTCTCCTCGCGCGCATGGTGCCCGAGCTGACGCGCTCGGCGGCGCAGCGGCTGATAGAAGAGGGCCGCGTGACCTTCTCGGGCGCGCCGGTAAAAAAGAACCGCCGCACTGAGTGCGGCGAGGCATACACGGTGGAGCTGCCGGAGCCCGAGCTCCCGGAGCCCGAACCGCAGAATATCCCGCTGGACATAGTATACGAGGACAGCGACGTGATAGTTGTCAACAAGCCGCGCGGGATGGTGGTGCACCCGGCGCCGGGACACCCGGACGGGACGCTGGTGAACGCGCTGCTCTGGCACTGCGGGGACAGCCTCTCGGGCGTGGGCGGCGAGAGGCGGCCGGGGATAGTCCACAGGATAGACAAGGACACGTCGGGCCTCATAATAGCGGCGAAAAACGACTTCTCCCACCTGGCTCTCTCGGCGCAGCTCTCGGACCGGAGCCTCTCGCGGATATACGAGGCCGTGGCCCGGGGCGAGTTCCGCGAGGACTCGGGCACGGTAAACGCGCCGATAGGCCGCCACCCCGTGGACCGCAAGCGCATGGCGGTGACGGAGCGCAACTCGCGCCCGGCGGTGACGCACTGGGAGGTCCTCGCGCGCTACCGCGGCTACACGCATATCCGCTGCCGGCTGGAGACCGGCCGGACTCACCAGATACGGGTGCACATGGCGTATATAGGGCACCCGCTGCTGGGGGATATGGTGTATGGAAATCTGAAAAAGCCCGAGCGCGGGCTGGAAGGCCAGTGCCTGCACGCGAGAGAGCTGAAGTTCATCCACCCCCGTACCGGCCAGCCCGTCCACCTGACCACCCCGCTCCCCGCCTACTTCGAGGAAGCCCTAAACTCCCTCCCGCCCAAAGTCTGAAAGTTTCGCCCGCCTTTTCAAAGGCGGCAGGGTCCAGGGGCGGCGCCCCTGGCCGCGCTCCGCAGAGCGCGGAACCCCCTTGTGCTTCATAAGCGCAGGAGGGGGTCTAAGGGGGAATCCTCGCCGGGGGTTCCCCCTTCTTTTCCTGCACTTGTACGTGTGCGCCGATACGTTGGGAGGGGGTCGTTGCCTTGTCCTGCCTTTCGACCCCATTTCTTTGGTGCTTGCCCAAAGAAACGGTGTCGAGCCGCCAAAGAAAAGCGCTTTTTTACCCCGGCGGATCCACCATTCGCGTGAGCGCTGCTGCCTCGGTTGTCGTTACTCATCTTCGCCCGACTTGCGGCGGGGGCTGGTGGGTGTCGGGGCGGAGATTTTTGATCAGAATGACGGCACAAAAAAAGAGCCCTTTCGGGCTCTTTTTTATTCTATTCCGATATTCTTCCTAAACGCCACGGGGCCGTACATGGGGGCGTAGATGGCCTCCATAACTGCTTTCAGGTCGGTGCGCTGGGGGGCGCTGCCCTGGTGCATGAGCAGGGTGTCGCGTCCGCCGATGGTGTAGGGGACGCCGGTCTCCTGCCAGCCGTGGCGGCGGTAGAACTCCACCAGCCGCCGCGCCTTGTCGAGCTCCGGGTACTCCGTGACCTCCAGGAAGACGCAATCGTATTTGGCGTACCGCGCCTTTATCAGCTCCAGAAACTCAGAGCCGATGCCGCCGCCCCGGACGGTGGGGTACACTCCCAGCCAGCCCAGCAGGGCGTAGCGGTGAGCTCGGTCGCGCAGCATGAGGGCGTAGCCGCACTCAAAGCCGTTTTCGTCCTTCAGGAGCAGCAGCTCCGCGCCCTTGAGGAGCGCCATCTGGCACTCCACAAGGCTCGGCCGCTCCCAGTCCTTGAAGTCGTACTCCATCATGGGGTAGATCCGCTTCATATCGGCGTGGCCGCCGCGTTTTATCTCATACATCATTATCCTCCGTAAATGTCTGTGCCCGGTAGAGGCCGGCATAAACGCCGTTTTTGGCCATCAGCTCCTCGTGCGTGCCCAGCTCCTGGACGCGCTCGTCCTCTATTACCGCTATCCTGTCCGCACCGTGTATCGTGGAGAGCCGGTGCGCTATTATTATGCTCGTCCTGCCCTCGGCCAGCTCGTCGAGAGAGGCCTGGATGCGCTGCTCCGTGACCGTATCCAGCGCGCTGGTCGCCTCGTCCATGACCAGGATGGGCGGGTTCTTGAGGAACACGCGCGCTATTGAGAGGCGCTGCTTCTGTCCGCCGGAGAGCATTACGCCGCGCTCGCCGACGTAGCTGTCGTAGCCGTCCGGCATGGCCATGATCTCCTGGTGTATCTCCGCGCGCACCGCGGCGGCGACGACCTCGGCGTCCGTGGCATCCGGGCGGCCGTAGCGGATGTTCTCGCGGATGGTGCCCGCGAAGATGAACACGTCCTGCTGGATGATGCCTATGCTGCGGCGGAGCGACTCCTGCGTCACGTGCCGGACGTCTATGCCGTCCACGAGGACGGCGCCGCCGGTCACGTCGTAGAACCTCGGCAGCAGCTGGCAGAGCGTGGTCTTGCCGCCGCCCGAGGGGCCGACGACGGCCAGCTTCTCGCCCGGGGCGATCTTGAGCGACACGTGCTCGAGCACGGGGCCGGCCTCGTCGTTATACGAGAAGCTCACGTCGCGATACTCGACCTCGCCGCGCACGTTTTTGAGCTCGATGGCGTCCGGGGCGTCCTGGACGTCCGGCTCGGTGCGCATGAGCTCGAGGAAGCGGGAGAAGCCCGCGGTGCCCTGCATGTAGACCTCGGAGAAGCTCGCGAGCTTGCGCACCGGGGTCACGAAGGTGGAGACATAGAGCGAGAAGGTGACGAGGTCCACATAGTCCATGCGCCCGCCCATGATGAGCGCGCCGCCCGCGGCGACGACCAGCACCTGCATGACGCTGGTGGTGAACTCCATACCGCTCATGAAGCCGCCCATGGCCTTGAAATAGCGGTTGCGCGCGGCCTTGTAGCGCTCATTTGCGGCGACGAACTTCTCGTCCTCGGCCTCCTCGTTGGCGAAGGCCTTGGCGGTGCGGATGCCGGAGATTCCGGACTCGATGGCGGCGTTTATCTCCGCGGTCTGGCGTTTAACCTCGATGTTCGCCTTCTTCATGCTGACCCGACGGGAGAGCGTGAACATGATGAGCAGCGGCAGGCAGACGGCCAGCACCAGCGCGAGGCGCCACTCGATTCCCGCGAGCACGATGAGCGAACCGATGATGGTGAGGACGCTGATGAGGATGTCCTCCGGCCCGTGGTGGGCGAGCTCCGTTATCTCAAAGAGGTCGGAGGTGATACGGCTCATGAGCACGCCGGTGCGGTTGTGGTCGAAGAAGGAGAAGCTGAGCTTCTGCATGTGGTTGAACACCGCGTGGCGCATGTCCGCCTCGATGTACACGCCCATCTTGTGGCCCAGCACGGTGATGAGGTAGTACAAAACGCCCTTGAGTATGTAGGCGGCGAACATGGCCGCCATGATGACGAAAAAGGTGGTGTAGAGCTTCTCCGGCAGCAGCGTCTGCATAGATACTCGCGTGATATACGGAAACGCGAGGTCTATTACCGCCACGGCTATGGCGCAGCTCATGTCCAGGGCGAAGAGCCCCAGGTGCGGCCGGAAGAAGGAGAAGAACACCGAAAGATCGGATCTTTGGAATTTGTTCCGGTTTTTTGCTTTCAAGTCGTCTACCTCATTGGCGAGAATATTTGTCCCTTTCGGCGACGGCGAGGGCGTCGCAGCGCTCGTTGTACTCGTGGCCGTCGTGGCCCTTGAGCCAGTTGAAATTGACCCTGTGCAGGTCCAGCAGGCGGTCCAGCTCCTGCCAGAGCTCGATATTCTTGAGCTCCCCGCCCTTGCGCTTCCAGCCGCGGCGCTTCCAGCCCGCGAGCCAGCCCTCGTTTATCGCCTTTTCGATATACTGGGAGTCCGTCCAGAGCTCCACCTCGCAGCTCTCCTTGAGGGCCGTGAGCGCCGATATTACCGCCATCAGCTCCATGCGGTTGTTCGTCGTAGCGCTCTCGCCGCCGGAGAGCTCGCGCTCGTTTTCGCCGTAGGTGAGTATGGCCGCCCAGCCGCCGGGGCCCGGGTTTCCCGAACAGGCCCCGTCAGTGTATATACAGACTTTTTTCATTATTATTCGTCGGTCTCTCCGGTCTCAGGGGCCTCGGAGGGCTCGGCTTCGGCGCCGTCCTCCTCCTCGCGGTCCGTGCGCGCAACGGAGATGACCTTGGCGCCCGGGTTCGGGCGCATGATGCGCACGCCCTGGGTGGCGCGGCCGAGGATGGAGACGCCGGAGGCCGCGGTGCGGATGATGGTGCCGTCGTCGGCGACGATGAGCAGGTCGTCGTCGTCATGGACGACCTTGACGTCCGCGACGTAGCCGGTCTTTTCGGTGCAGTTGTAGTTCTTGAGGCCCATGCCGCCGCGGCTCTGGGGCTGGCGCTCGCCGTCCGCGCCGCGGAGATACTCGTCGAGCGGGGTGCGCTTGCCGTAGCCGTTCTCGGTGACGGAGAGCAGCTCCGTGCCGCCTCCGGCGCGGCCAGCGCCGACGACATAGTCGCCCTCGCGCAGCTTTATGCCGCGCACTCCCGCGGCCTCACGGCCCATGGGACGCACGTCGTTCTCGTCAAAGCAGATGGCGTAGCCCTCGTGCGTGGCGATGAGGATGTTCTGCTTGCCGTCCGTGAGGCGGACGGTGATGAGCTCGTCGTCCTCGGCGATGGAGAGAGCGCGGATGCCGGTCTTGCGGATGTTCTTTATGGCGTCCAGCGGCAGGCGCTTGACCGTGCCGTTTCTCGTGACCATGAAGATGTACATGTCTCCCAGCTCACGCACGTGCAGCATGGCGCTGACCTTCTCGCCCGGCTCGACGGGGATGATGTTCACGATATTGGTCCCGCGCGCGGTGCGGCCGGCCTCGGGTATCTGATAGCCCTTCTTGCGGTAGACCCGGCCGAAGTTGGTGAAGAAGAGGATGTAGTCGTGGGTCGAGGCGGTGAACACGGTCTCGACATAGTCCTCCTCGCGCGTGGTCATGGCGCGGACGCCCTTGCCGCCGCGGCCCTGGGCGCGGTATTCGGAGGCGGCCATGCGCTTTATATATCCGCCGTGGGTGAGGGTGTAGACGCACTCCTCCTCCTCGATGAGGTCTTCGACGTCGATCTCGTCCTCGACGTCCTGGATCTCGGTCTTGCGCTCGTCGCCGTACTTGTCGCGGATGGCGGCGAGCTCGTCCTTGAGGACGCCCTTTATCTTCTCGGGGTCGGCGAGCAGGCCCTCGTAATAGGCTATGCGCTCCTCGAGCTCGGCGTATTCCTTCTCCAGCTTCTCGCGGTCGAGGCCCTGGAGGGCTTTGAGACGCATGTCGAGGATGGCCTGGGCCTGCACGTCGTCGAGGCCGAAGCGCGCCATCAGGTTCTCCTTGGCGTCGTCATAGCTGTGGCGGATTATGCGGATGACCTCGTCGATGTTGTCCTGGGCGATGAGCAGGCCCTCGAGCAGGTGCTCGCGCTCCTTGGCCTTTTTGAGGTCGTACTTGGTGCGGCGGGTGATTATCTCCTCCTGGAACTTGAGATACTCGTCGATGATGTGGCGCAGGGAGAGTATCTTCGGCTGGCTCTGGTTGTCCACGAGGGCCAGCATGTTGATGGAGAAGGAGGTCTGCAGCTGGGTCTGGGCGAAGAGGCGGTTCAGGACGACCTGGGTGTTCGCATCGCGCTTTATCTCGATGACTATGCGCATGCCGTTGCGGTCGGACTCGTCGCGCAGGCCGGAGATGCCCTCGATGCGCTTGTCGCGCACCTGGTCGGCGATGTTCTCTATGAGCTGGCGCTTGTTGACCTGATAGGGCAGCTCGGTGACGATGATGCGGAAGCGGTCGTGGCCGTACTCCTCTATCTCGGTGCGGGCGCGGACGATGACCTTGCCGCGTCCGGTGGCGTAGGCGGCGCGGATGCCGCTGCGGCCCATGATTATGCCCTTTGTGGGGAAGTCGGGGCCCTTTATATACTCCATGAGGTCCGGGAGACCGGCGTCCGGGTTGTCGAGGACGCAGATGCAGGCGTTTATGACCTCGGTGAGGTTGTGGGGCGGGATGTTCGTCGCCATGCCGACGGCGATGCCGCTCGAGCCGTTGACCAGGAGGTTCGGGAAGCGCGCGGGGAGCACGCGGGGCTCCTTGCGGCTCTCGTCGAAGTTGGGATCCCAGTCCACGGTGTCCTTGTCGATGTCGCGGAGCATCTCGTCGGAGATCTTCGCCATGCGGGCCTCGGTGTAACGGTAAGCCGCGGGGGGGTCGCCGTCCACGGAGCCGAAGTTGCCGTGGCCCTCGATGAGCGGATAGCGCATGGAGAAGTTCTGCGCCAGGCGGACCAGCGCGTCGTAGACGGAGGCGTCGCCGTGGGGGTGATAGTGGCCGAGCACGTCGCCGACGGCGGTGGCGCACTTTTTGAAGGCCTTGTCGGAGGTCAGCCCGCCCTCGTACATCGTGTAGAGGATGCGCCGGTGGACGGGCTTGAGCCCGTCGCGCACGTCCGGCAGCGCACGGCCCACGATGACGCTCATCGCGTAGTCGATATAGCTGGTCTTCATCTCGTTCACGATCTCGCTCGTGACGATCTTCTGGTCGGGGAACATTATGTCTTCTGGCTTATAATCCTTTGCCATTGTGTTACCACCTTAGGTGTAGTATTTGTCTTCAAACCATCTGTATGGGTTATTGCCTATATAATTCCAAATCCTGCAATAGTCGGGATAGTCGCGCACTACGTGGTCGTAGTAGCCCCTCTGCCATATCTCCATCCCACTGCTGCGGTTGGTGGAGCGCTTGAGGTAGGAGACGAAAGCGGGCACACGCTCATTGGAACGCTTTTGGCCCGGCCCGCTGAGACCCGTAGGGGTCGGCGTCCCCGACGACCCTTTTTCCAGGTCCACACTCAGCAGGAGGTGGAGATGGTTCGGCATGAGCACGTATTTTTCAAGCGCGGCGCCGGAGAATTGCTCCGACATCTCCTCCAGTTTATTTTCGACAATCATCCCGGTTTTTGTGTATATGCGTTTGAATCCGGGCGTTTTGCAGCCCGTGAGGGAAGGGGCGTCGGGGACGCCGACCCCTACGGCCCGGAGCTTGTCCGGAGCATCAGCCTCTATCTCGCATAACAGGTGCCTGCCGCCCTTGCAGCAGAGGGTGATGAAGTATGCGGCTTTTTCAGAGTAACTGAACTCCTTCAGGCGCAGCTCTTTCCGGTTCCCGCTCATATGTCGAGGTTCACGACGTACTGTGCGTTCTTCTCGATGAACTCCTTCCTGGGTTCGACCTTCTCGCCCATGAGGATGGTGAATATCTCGTCGGCCTTGACGGCGTCGTCGAGCTCTATGCGCTTGAGGGTGCGCTTTTCGGGGTCCATGGTGGTCTCCCAGAGCTCGTGGGCGTCCATCTCGCCGAGGCCTTTGAAGCGGCTGATGTCGACCTTGGCGTTGGGGTTGTCCTTGCGCAGCTCGGCGCTTATGCGGTCGCGCTCGCGGTCGTCGTAGGCCACGCGCGTCGTCTTGCCCCTCGTGAGCTTATAGAGCGGGGGCACCGCGGCGTAGACATAGCCGTGCTCGATGAGCGGGCGCATATAGCGGAAGAAGAAGGTCAGCAGCAGCGTCCTGATGTGGCTGCCGTCGACATCGGCATCGGCCATGATGATTATCTTGTGGTAACGCAGCTTTGCGAGGTCGAAGTCCTCGCCCAGTCCGGCGCCCAGCGCCGTTATGACGGGGTTCAATTTGTCGTTGCCGTATACCTTCTCCTCGCGGACCTTCTCGACGTTGAGCATCTTGCCCCAGAGCGGGAGGATGGCCTGGAAGCGGCTGTCGCGGCCGCTGGTGGCGGAGCCGCCTGCGCTGTCGCCCTCGACGATGTAGAGCTCGGTGAGGGCCGGGTCGCGCTCGTTGCAGTCGCGCAGCTTGCCGGGGAGGGTGGAGCCCTCGAGGGCGTTCTTGCGGCGGACGTTCTCGCGCGCCCTCCTCGCGGCCTCGCGGGCCTTGGAGGCGGTCATCGCCTTGTCGAGTATGGTGCGGCCCACGGCGGGGTTCTCCTCGAGGAACTGCTCGAGCTTGTCGCTCACCACGCTGTCCACCAGCGTGCGCATGTCGGAGTTGCCGAGCTTTGCCTTTGTCTGGCCCTCGAACTGAGGATTCGTCAGTTTGACCGAGATGATGGCGGTCAGGCCCTCGCGGCAGTCGTCGCCGGAGACGCTCTCGCCCTCCTTGAGGATGTTGGTCTTGCGGCCGTAGGCGTTGAGCACGCGGGTGAGCGCGGCCTTGAAGCCGGTCTCGTGCATGCCTCCCTCAGGCGTGTGGATGTTGTTGGCGAAGGAGACGAGGATCTCGTTGTAGCCGTCGTTGTACTGCATGGCTATCTCGCACTCGGAGTCCTCGCGGGAGCCGGACATATAGATGACGTCGTCGTGCAGCGGGGTCTTGTTGCGGTTTATGAAACTCACGAACTCGCGGATGCCGCCCGCGTAGTGCATGACGTCCTTCTGCTCCTTGCCCTCGCGCCTGTCCTCAGTGCTGATGCGCAGACCGGCGTTGAGGAAGGCCTGCTCCCTCATACGGGTGTGGAGCGTGTCGTAATCGAACACCGTGTCCTCGAACATCTCGGGGTCCGGGTGGAAGCGGACCACGGTGCCGGTGTGGTCGGTCTCGCCTACGATGGTCATCGGCTGCGTGATGTCGCCGCGGGAGAACTTCATCTGATAGATCTTCCCGTTCTTGTGGACGCTGACCTCCAGCCAGTCGGAGAGCGCGTTGACGACGCTGGCGCCAACGCCGTGCAGGCCGCCGGAGACCTTGTAGCCCCCGCCGCCGAACTTGCCGCCCGCGTGCAGCACGGTGTAGACGACCTCGAGCGCGGGCTTGCCCGTCTGCTCCTGTATATCGACGGGTATGCCGCGGCCGTTATCCGTGACGCAGATGACGTCCCCCGGCTCTATGACGATCTCGATGTTGTCGCAGTAGCCCGCCAGCGATTCGTCGATGGCGTTGTCCACGATCTCGTACACGAGGTGGTGCAGACCGGAGGACGAGGTCGAGCCTATATACATGCCGGGCCTGAGCCTGACGGCCTCGAGGCCCTCGAGCACCTGGATCTGGCTCGCGTCGTATTCCTTGGTGATCTTTTCGCTTATGTCGGACATATAGCTTCCCCTTATCTTCTGGATAGTGCCGCCGAGGACAGGGACGAGAGCCAGACCCGGCGCTCGCCGCCCTCCTCACAGAGCACGAAGGAGCGCGGCAGGTCCTCCGCGGCGTTTATGACCTCGCCCGCCTTTTCCGCTGCGGCGAGCAGCTCCCGCGTGGCGCGGGAGCAGGTGGTGTTGTCTATATCGCAGATGGCGACGACGCTGCTGCGCCTCACGACGCTGCCGCCGCCGAGGTTGAGGTATATCATACGAGCCTCCCGCCGGAGATGGTCATCACCCGGCCGCCCGTCCGCTTTGCGACGCCGTCGTCCTCGCAGCAGGTAATGAGCGTCTGCCCGCCGCCGATGCGGTTCAAGACGAACTCCTGCCGCTCCGCGTCGAGCTCCGAGAGCACATCGTCTAACAGCAGCACGGGATATTCGCCCGTCTCGGCGAGGAAGATCTCCCGCTCCGCCAGCTTTACGGAGAGGGCCGCCGTCCTCGCCTGGCCCTGGGACGCAAAGCTCCGGGCGCTCTTGCCGTTTATCATGAGCTCCAGGTCATCCTTGTGCGCGCCGGTGAGGCACTGTCCGGAGGCGAGCTCCGCCTCGCGGTGCTTCTCCTGGTGGTCGCAGATGGCGTAGTATATCTCCCGCTCCGAGGCGAAGGGGTTCTCCACGCTCGAGACGGGCTTGTAGCTCATCGTGAGCTCGTCCGCCCCGCCGGAGAAGTCCCGGTTTATCGGAGCCGCGGCCTCGGCAAGGCGCTGGGAGAAGGCCGCCCGGTAGCGCGTCAGCCGTGCCGAGAGGCGGCAGAGCCGCTCCGAGAAGTCGTCGAGCGTGTCCAGCAGGCTGGGCTTCTCGCGCCAGTCGCGCAGGATGGCGCTCTTTTGCTCGTAGAGGCGGTTGAAATCCGAGAGCGCAGCGGCGTAGCCCGGGCGCAGCTGGCTTATCGCCGTGTCCATCAGCCTCCGGCGCACCGCCGCCCCCTCGCGCACCAGCGCCAGGTCGTCCGGCGAAAACAGCACGGCGGTCATGGTCCCCGCGAGCTCCGAGGCGCTCTTTTTTACGGAGTTGACAAGTATCTGCTTTCTCTGCCCCGGCGCGAGCGTTATCTTCACCGTCTGCTCCCGGCCCGCGGCCTCCACGTCGGCCAGAATCTCCGCCGAGGAGAAGCCGAAGCCCACTATCTCGCGGTCAAACCGGGTGCGGAAGCTCTTCCCACCCGTCAGCATGAATACGGCCTCGAGCAGATTCGTCTTGCCCTGCCCGTTCTTGCCGCGGATGACGTTGGTGCCGGGGTCGAAGGTGAAGCTCTCCCACTCGTAGTTGCGGAAGCCCGAGAGCGCTATGCGGCTGACCCTCATGCGGAGGCCACCTCAACGGCCTCGCCGTCGAGCTCCACGGTGTCGCCCGGGCGTATTTTTTTGCCGCGCTGGAGGCAGACCTCGCCGTTCACCTTCACGAGCCCGTCCTCGACGCAGAGCTTGGCCTCGCCGCCGGTCTCGCAGAGCCCGGCAAATTTGAGCAGCGCGTCGAGCTTTATGAACTCGGTGGTTATTTCAATCTTTTCCATGCTCACTCCCCGGCCTTGAGGCGCACCGGAAGTATCATGTAGGTGAAGCCTTCGCTGCCGTCGGCGGCGCGGATGACGCAGGGGGAGGAGCCGGTGTTTATGCAGACCTCCAGCTCCTTGACCGGCGCGGCGCGCAGGGCGTCGCGGAGATAGCGGTCGTTGAAGCCTATCTCGGTGTCTCCGCCCTCGCCCTCGCAGGGGCAGACGTCGCCGGCCTTGCCGAGAGGGGTGTTGCAGAAGAAGTCTATCCTCTGGTCGCCGAACACGAGGCGGACGGGGCTCTTCATCTTCTCGTCCACGACGAGGGAGACGCGGTCCGTCGCTCCGAGCAGGTCCTCGCGCAGGGCTTTTACCGTATAACGGAAGTTTTCCGGCAGGGATTTTTTGTAGTTGAGGAAGTCGCCTTCCAGTTTGCGGGAGATGACGACCGTGCCGCCGATGGTGAAGGAGGTGTGCTTGGTGCCGACGTTCAGGAGGACTTCTTCGTCGGAATCGCCGCACAGTCTCTCAACGTCCAGCAGGGCCGAGCCGGGGATGATGAAGTGCATGCCCTCGGTGCCGCCCTTGACCTCCTCGCTGCGGATCGCCAGGCGGTAGCCGTCGACGGAGACCATCGTGAGGCGGCCGCCCTCGAGCTCGAAGAGGCTGCCCATGTAGACTGGGCGGCTCTCGTTGGTGGAGACGGCGAAAATGCTCTCGTCTATCATGCTGCGGAGCACCTTCTGCGGTATGCGGATGGCCTCGCTCTCGTCGACCTCGGGGAGTTCGGGGTAATCGGCCGCGGGCAGGGCCATGAAGCTGTACTCGCTCTGGCCGCATTTCACGCTCGCGCGGCTGTCCTCGCCAACTTCAACGGTGACTATTCCGTCCGGCAGCAGGCGCATCATCTCTGAAAACAGCTTGGCCGTCATCAAAACGGCGGAACCTGTCTGGGCCACATCGGCTTCGATATTCATATAGATGCCCTTCTTGAGGTCGTAGCCCGTGACGCGGACTCCGGCCCCGGCCTCTATGAGCAGGCCCTCGAGCGCGGAGATGGGGCTCTTGGCCGAAGCGGCTCTGGATGCGGCGGCTACGGCCGTCTGCAAAAGGTGCTTTTCACAGGAAAATTTCATGTCGTCCTCCTTGGCTGTGCGGGCGCGGTTTTTCGCCCTAGGATAAATAGATAGGATAATTTTTAGTAGACGTAGTATTAGGCGTGTTCAAATGTTGAAAACTGTCCGGAGCCCTTGAAAAATCGAGAAAAGTTTTCAACATGGCGAATGTGGGTTTTGAACCGAAGATAACAGGCAAAATAAGGCAGAAAATTTTGCAAACAGTTTTGAACAGAGAGTTAACAGTTTTTAAACGAGGGGCTGTGTAAAACTCAGGAGCGCGAGTTGATGTTTGAGGAGATGTCGCGCACGGTGGCGGAGATCTCGGGGTCGGTCTTTATGAGGTCCTCTACCTTGCGGATGGAGGTGAGCACCGTGGAGTGGTTGCGGCCCTCGTACTGGCTGCCGATGTCCACGAGGGAGAGATTCGTGAGGTTGCGCATGAGGTACATGCTCACCTGCCGGGCCTTGGCGAGGTTCTTGGAGCGCCGCTGGCCGCGGATGTCGGCTGCGGTGATGGAGAAGTAGCGCGCGGTCTCCTCGATTATGACCTCCGGCGTGGGTATGTAGGCGCCGACGCGGATGACGTCCTTGATGGCGCGCTTGACGGAGGCTATCGTGATGCTGTCGTCCATTATCTCGCGGTAAGCCGTGAGACGTTTGACCACGCCCTCGATCTGGCGTACGTTGGAGGTGATGTTCTCGGCGATGTAGGTGACCACCTCGTCGGGCAGGCACATGCCGAGCTGGGCGGCCTTGTTGCGGATTATCGCCGTGCGGGTCTCGAGGTCGGGCGGCTGCACGTCGGCCATCAATCCGCCCTCAAAGCGGGTGCGCAGACGGTCGTCCAGCAGGCTCATCTCCATCGGCGGCCGGTCGGCGGTGATGACGATCTGGTGTCCGTCGTTATAAATGTTGTTGAAAGTGTTGAAGAATTCCTCCTGCGTGCTCTGTTTGCCGGCGATAAACTGGATATCGTCCACCAGCAGCAGATCCACGAGGCGGTATTTGTTGCGGAACTCGTCCATCATGCCGTTGCGGATGGAGTGGACCATCTCGTTCGTGAAGTCGTCCCCGCTGACATAGACGATGCGGCTCTCCGGGTTGTGGTCGTGGATGCGCTGGCCGATCGCGAGCAGCAGGTGCGTCTTGCCGAGGCCGGAGTTGCCGTATATGAAGAGGGGGTTGTAGGTCTTGCCGGGGTTTTCGGCGACGGCTATCGCCGCCGCGTGCGCGAATTTGTTCGACGGGCCCACGACGAAGCGGTCGAAGGTGTAGCCGTCCATCTCGGGCGGTATCTCCGTCATGTGGTGCCGCTGCTTCTGCATCTCCAGCTCCTCGGTGGTGAGCACGACGAGGTCCATGTCGCAGGAGAAGATCTCCCGCAGCGCGGTGCGTATCACCTCGCCGAAGCGGCTGGTTATTACGCTCCGCTTGAAGTCGGAGGTGGTCTGTATGACCATGTTCGTCTCCCCCAGCTCCACCGGAGAGCAGTCCGCAAACCAGGTGTTGTAGGCCGTGGACGTGATGTTCTTGGAGATCTCTGCGAGGATGCTCTGCCACACGGAATTCAAAGAGTCCATCTTTTTCCCCCTCAGAAAAATGCGCCCTCCAGAGAGGGGCGCATACTTATATGATTCTACACCTATTATAATAACACATTTGGGTTTTGTCTAGGCCTCGCCGGCAATATTTAATTAAATAATAGTATATCGCCCCCGGAGCCGACCGGATATTATTGAATTTGACAGAAAGCTCTGGTATAATGCAATGGTTATGGACATCACGATTCTCGCAAAGGCGTTTTTCGACATACCTGAGGCTGCCGCCCTCCCCATGCCGGGGGAGAGAGGCGGCTTTCCTGCGCTCATAACGGGGCTCTCCGGAGTCCACCGGGCGCAGTTTGCCGCGGCTCTGCAGCTCAGGACCGGCGCGCCCGTCGTGCTGCTCACGCCGGACGAGGCCTCGGCGGACGCCCTGGCCGTGGACATCGCGGCCTTCACGGGCGAGCGGCCCGTGGTGCTCACCGGGCGCGAATACGTCTTCATCTCCGCGGACGCCGTCTCTCGCCAGACGGAGCAGCGCCGCCTCGGCGCACTCAGCGACCTCATGCGCGGCGCGCGCATCACGATAATGACCGCCCAGGGCGTCTTTCAGCGCGCCATGCCGCCGGAGGCCTTCCGCCGCGCGGCCTTCAGCATCGATATGAAGACCCGCCTCGACCCCGCGGACGCGGAGGACGCGCTCTTGCGCTGCGGCTATTCCCGCGCCGTCCAGGTCGAGGGCCCGGGCCAGTTCTCGCGCCGCGGCGGCATACTAGACTTCTTCTCCCCCGCCCATCTCCAGCCCGTGCGCGTGGAGTTCTGGGGCGACGAGATAGACTCCATCTCCTGCTTCGACACCGGCAGCCAGCGCCGGACGGAGGACCTCTCCAGCTGCACCGTCCTGCCCGCGGCGGAGACGCTGCCCTCGCTCTGCAAGGGCGGGGCTTCGGCCCTGGCCGCGGAGCTTGAAAAGCTGGCCGCCCGGGCTGAGCGCAAGGGCTCCCCCCGCCTGGCCGAGACCCTGCGCGAGGACGCCGAGCGCCTCTCCGCCGGGGCCGAGCTGCGCGCCGCCGACCGGTACGAGGCCCTGATCTACGGCGAGAGCGCCTGCGCGCTCGACTACGTGCCCGAGGGCGCGGCGCTGATACTAGACCAGCCCGGCCGCTTCATGGACCGTGCAAAGGACTACACCGAGCAGATAGCGCACGACGTGGAGGAGCTCGTCTCCGCCGGGCGCATGACGGCGAAGGCGGAGGACTTCTGCCTTGCCGAGCACGCGGTGCTCGAGCGCATTGCGGGCCGCGCGGTGTACATGGCGGACGCCTTCGCCGCCGGGCGCTATCCGCTCAACACGGCCAGCGTGACGGGCATACAGGCAAAGCAGCTGCCCTCCTACGCGGGCTCGGCCCAGCAGGCGGCGGAGGACGCGGGGCAGTATCTGGCCGGCGGTTTCGGCGTCCTGGTCCTCGCCGGGGACATGCGCCGGGCGAACATCCTCACGGAGATGCTGCAAAAGGCCGGCGTCCGCGCCACGGCCGCGGAGAACATAGGCCGCCTGCCGGGACCCGGACAGTGCTCCGTCACCTCAGGAGGCCTCTCTGCGGGCATGGAGTACCCCACACTGCGCCTCGCGGTGCTGACGGATACCCAGATCATGGGCGCGGGCCTGAGGCGCCAGAAGCGCCGCAAAAAGGCCGTAGGCGAAAAGATAGATTCCTGCGCCGACCTCGCCGTGGGCGACCTCGTGGTGCATGAGCAGCACGGCATAGGCCGCTTTGCGGGCGTGGTCCGCATACCCGTGGACGGCGCGGAGAAGGACTACATAAAGATAAGCTACGCGGGCACGGACAGCCTGTACGTCCCTGCCACGCAGCTGGACCTCGTGACGAAATACGTCGGCGCGGGCGAGGATAAGCCCGTGCGCCTCTCAAAGCTGGGCGGCACGGAGTGGCAGCGCACCAAGTCCCGCGCCAAGGCCGCGGCCAAGGAGCTGGCCCAGGGCCTCATCAAGCTCTATGCCGAGCGCAGCCGCCAGGAGGGCTACGCCTTCCCGCCCGACTCGCCCTGGCAGGCGGAGTTTGAGGAGCGCTTCGGCTTTGAGGAGACGGACGACCAGCTCCGCTGCATCCAGGAGATAAAGGCGGACATGGAAAAGCCCGTGCCCATGGACCGCCTGCTCTGCGGCGACGTGGGCTACGGCAAGACCGAGGTCGCCCTGCGCGCCGTCATGAAGTGCATCCTCGGCGGAAAACAGGCGGCCATCCTCGTGCCGACCACGGTTCTGGCCCAGCAGCACTATCAGACGGCGGTGCAGCGCTTTTTCGGCTACCCCGTGGACATACAGGTCATGAGCCGCTTTCGCAGCCCGGCGCAGATGCGCTCCACGCTCGCTGACCTGAAGAGCGGCAAGTGCGACCTCGTCATCGGCACGCACCGGCTGCTGCAAAAGGATGTGGAGTTCAAGCGCCTGGGCCTGCTCATAGTGGACGAGGAGCAGCGCTTCGGCGTTTCGCACAAGGAACATATCAAGGAACTCGCTCGTCAGGTGGACGTCCTGACGCTCTCCGCGACGCCGATACCCCGGACGCTGAACATGGCCCTCGCGGGCATACGCGACATGTCCACGATAGAAGAGCCGCCGCAGGACCGCCTGCCGGTGCAGACCTTCGTCATGGAGCACGACTGGGGCGTCCTCGCGGACGCCATGCGGCGGGAGCTCAACCGAGGCGGACAGGTGTACTATCTCCACAACCGTGTGGACAACATCGAGCGCACCGCCATGCGCATAGCGGAGATGCTCGACGGCGCCTCCGTCGCCGTGGCCCACGGCAAGATGGACGAGGAGCAGCTCTCCCGCGTCATGGAGGACATGGTCGAGGGCCGCGTCCAGGTGCTCGTGTGCACTACGATAATCGAGACGGGCATAGACATCCCCAACGTCAACACGCTGATAATCGAGGACGCCGACAAGCTGGGCCTCGCCCAGCTGCACCAGATACGCGGCCGCGTGGGCCGCTCCACCCGCCGCGCCAGCGCCTATCTCACCTTCAAGCGCGACAAGTCGCTCACCGAGATCGCGGAAAAGCGGCTGGAGGCCATACGCGAGTTCGCGGAGTTCAACTCCGGCTTCCGCATCGCCATGCGCGACCTCGAGATACGCGGCGCGGGCAACCTGCTCGGCGCCGAGCAGTCCGGCCACCTCATCGACGTCGGCTACGACATGTACCTGAAGCTGCTGGAGGAGGCCGTCCTCGAGGAGAAGGGCGAAAAGCCCGTAAACCGCGCGAGCTCCACGGCGGACCTCGCCATCTCGGCCAACATCCCGGAGAGCTATGTAGCCTCCTCGGAGCAGCGCATGGACCTCTACCGCCGCATAGCGCTCATCCGCACGGAATCGGACGCGGACGACGTGCTCGACGAGCTCATCGACCGCTTCGGCGAGCCGCCCGACGCCGTGACGGCCCTGGTCCGCGTGGCGCTGCTGCGCGGCGAGGCCGGGCGCGCCGGGATAACGGACATCTCCCAAAAGGCCGGCACGCTGCGCTTCACTCTCGCGCAGTTCGACATGGCCCGGGTCTCGGAGCTCTACGCCCGGCCCGAATACAAGGGCCGCATCCGCGTAGAGGCCGGCTCCGTGCCCAGGATATCGCTCAAACTCCCGCCCAAGGCCAGGGTGCTCGACGAGGTCTCCCGCTTCGCCGAAGCCTGGGCCTCGACGGATAAGAATACGGACACAAACCAAGGAGGATAAAATGAAAAAACTAGTATCTATCGCACTTTGCGCCGCGCTCATACTCGCGGTGCTCTCCGGCTGCGGCAGCGCCGGCGAAGCGGACCCCACCGCCTCCCCCGAGGCCAGCCCCGAGACCACCGGCGAGACCGTGAGCCTCGACTGGGACGGCGCCCGCGCCGCCTATGACCTGGACACCACGGTAATGACCGTGGACGGCTCCCCCGTAACCTGGGGCGAGTATTTCTACTGGCTCTACTACTGCTACACCCAGTACTCCGGCACCTTCGGCGCCGTTGCGGACTTCTCCGTGCCCTACATCTACGACGAGAACTCCACCATCGGCGGCGTAATCGAGGAGGAGGCCAAGAACTACGCCGTGCAGTATCACGCCCTTGAGGTGAACGCCGCCGCCGAGGGCGTCACGCTCACCGAAGACGACGAGGCCGCCATCGCCGCCCTGCTCGAGAGCGACATCACCGAGCTCGTGGGCGAGGACGGCACCGAGGACGACCTCTTCGCCATCCTGGAGAAGAACTACGTCAGCCGCGAGCTCTACGACTACATGAACCGCATGGCCGCCCTCTACTCCCGCGCCTACGCCGACATCTACGGCAGCGGCGGCGACAAGCTGACGGATGAGCAGGTGCTCGACTTCGCCAACGACTACGGCTACATGAGCGCCAAGCACATACTCCTCCTCACCACCGACGAGGAGGGCAACGCCATAGACGACGCCGCCAAGGCCGAGAAGCTGGCCAAAATGGAGGACATCCGCGCCCAGCTCGAGGGCAAGACCGGCGAGGAGCTGGAGACCGCCTTCGACACGCTGATGCAGGAAAACAGCGAGGACACCGGCCTCGCCGCCTATCCGGACGGCTACTGCTTCACCTCCGGCGAGATGGTGACCGAGTTCTCCGAGGCCGCGGCCGCGCTCGAGCCGGGCCAGCTCAGCGACATCGTGGAGAGCAGCTTCGGCTACCACCTCATCCTGCGAGAGCCACTCAGCCCGGACGCCTCCGTCCTGCAGTACGACTCCACCGGCACGCCCTATAACCTGCGCGCCGTCGCCGCCGCCCTGCTCTACGACGACCAGATCAACGGCTGGATATCCGACGCCGAGATAGTCTGGGAGCCCGGTTTCGAGGCCCTCGACCTCAACGCCCTGCTCGGCATAGCCTGACAGACCTGCCCCGGCCCCAAGCGGCCGGGGCTTTGCCTTAGCAAAAATGGGTTGCTACGGGACTGATTTGTGTGTATTATGGTAACGATTAGACGTGGAGGAGGCGAAGCATGAAGCTTGACCGCAAAAACGTCCGCATAATATTGCTCATCATCACCTTCGCCGTGGTGCTCTATACCGCTGCGCAGAATCTTGCGGCGATATACGGCGCGGTGGCGACGGTGTGGAACGTCTTCGGCGTTGTGATAACCGGCCTCGCCATGGCCTTTGTGCTCAACGTGCCGCTCAAGCTCTTTGAAAACCGGGTCTTCTACGGCATGTCCGAGGACCGGCGCCCCTATGTGCGGAAAATGCGCCGCCCGGTCTCGCTGGTCTGCGCGCTGGTCGTGACCCTGGGCGTCATCGTCATCCTCATCGCCGTCATATTGCCCCAGCTCACCGCCACGGTGGCGGAGGTCGCCTCCCAGCTGCCGAACTATATAAACTCCGTCGTGCAGTGGCTCAAGGACTTTCTCGCCGGCTTCGGCATCACCATAGACGCGCTCGAAGATTTCTCCGTGGACTGGGATAAGGTCTTCTCCGACCTCACCACCTACCTCAAGGAGGGCTCCGCCAACGTCCAAGAGGCGGCGTCCAGCGCCGGTTCCTCGATGGTAAGCGCCGGCTCCTCGGTGGTCAGCACCGTGACGGACGTGGGCGGCTCGGTCATCAGCACGGTGATGAACACCTTCCTCGGCCTCATCGTCGCCGTCTACGTCCTCGCGCAGAAGGAGCGCATCGGCCGCTTCATGAAGCGCTGCATAGACGCCTTCCTCCCGCACCGGGCGTCCTCCGCCATCAGCCGCATCGCCTCCATGGCCTCGGAGACCTTCTCGAACTTTGTGGCCGGGCAGTTCACGGACTCCTGCATCCTCGGCGTCCTCTGCTATATCTGCATGCGCATCTTCCGCTTCCCCTACCCGGAGGTCATCTCCGTGGTCATTGGAGTGACCTCGCTGGTCCCGATGGTCGGCTCCTTCATCGGCGAGGTCATCGGCGCGCTGCTCATACTCATCGTAAGTCCCATAAAAGCCCTGCTCTTCATCGTCATGGTGCTGGCCATCCAGCAGGTGGACGGGGCCTTCATCTACCCGCGCATCGTGGGCAAATCTGTCGGCCTTCCGGGTGTCGCCGTGTTCTGCGCGGTCATCGTCGGCGGCAACGTCGCGGGCGTGCTGGGCTCCCTGCTCGGCGTGCCGGTCTGCGCCCTGCTGTACGCGCTTTTGCGCGAGGCCGTGGACGCCAGGCAGAACCGCCGGGAGAGCTCCGTGGTATAAGGTCTGACCAAGACTTATGTGCACATATACAAAAATGCCCAAAGCGCCCGTTTTCCTTGATAAAACGGGCGCTTTGTGATATATTTTTATCAATAGGCGATTGATTTGACCTGATCGCCGCAGAAGAGTTGATCCGATCCATGCGTCCGGGGCTTTGGGCAGAGCCGCCGGGCGCGGCCGCACAGGCGCGGCGGTGAGGATGCGAACCGGGCAAGGCGGGGCCGGAGACGCCGGCGCTGAGTGCCGTTTATTGCGGAAACGGAGCTCTCGCCGCTTCCCACGTCCGAGGCCGGACCTGCCCGCGCTGACCGCACCCCGCAGCGGCGCGGAAAAGAGGACACGCGGCAGAATGAACGCTATGCCGCGCGTCCTTTTTTTGACTTTTCCCCTCCCGGGCCTTGCCCTGACCGCCCGGACATGTTACTATTGGTTTGACCAGAAAGGAGGGACTGCATTTGGATTTCGGACAGATCGTAGCGCCGACAATAAAAGAGCTGTTCATCGAGCGTATCGAGGGCATGATCTTCTCCGGCACGCTCAAGCCCGGCGACAGGCTCCCCTCCGAGCGCGACCTCGCCGAGCAGATGAAGATCAGCAAGACCATCGTCCACCTCGGCCTCGAGGACCTCGCGCGCATGGGCTTCATCGAGGTCACGCCCCGGCGCGGCACCGTCGTCGCCGACTTTGCCGAGACCGGCAACCTCGAGACCCTCAACGCCATCCTCCGCTACAACGGCGGCAAGCTGGACCGGCAGATGGTCGTCTCCATAGTCGAGCTGCGCAGCGCCATAGAGGGCGGCTCCCTCATCCGCCTCGGCCGCCAGCACAGCGAAAAGGACATGGAGGAGCTCCGCTCCATGATGGCCGAGTTCGAGGCCGCGAGCCTGCTCTCCCCCACCACCTCCGAAGTAGCCGCCGCGCTCGCGCGCTTCCACTACAAGATCTGCACCCTCTCGGGCAACCAGCTCTTTCCGCTCATAATGAACGCCTTCCGGGGCGTGGGGAGCATATTGTGGGAATCTTCGGCGAGATTCTGGGGCGAGAAGGCCCTGTACGAGCAGGGCATGCACATAATCGAACTCATCGACGAAGGCCGCGGCGAGGACGCCGCAAACTACCTCAACGCCCTCTTCGAGCACTACCTGGAAAACGTGAGCCTGTAATTAAAAAGACGCCCCACCGCGGGGCGTCTTTTTTGTATCTTGTACGTGTGCGCCGTTTCCTTGGGCAAAAGCCGCCGCCCCCTACTGCCCGTTCCACCCCATTTCTTTGCTCTTGCGCAAAGAAACGGGGTGGAGCCCCAAAGAAACGCGCTTTGGTGGTAGGCGGAAGCGTAAAAGTACAGTGACGCCCGCTCAGTCGACCGACCGCGCAAAGCGGCCATAACCAATCCCGTTCGCCCCC
>UMHQ01069168.1_pt1 | contig 37481 bp, 37 predicted proteins | sample 1965531 | NCBI WGS metagenome assembly UMHQ01 (sample SAMEA4836098, study PRJEB28245) | human gut metagenome | biome: gut microbiome; material: fecal sample | place: Denmark | collected 2008 | reverse complement strand
TCACGCAGGAGGTCGCGAGTTCGAGCCTCGTCACTCCCGCCATATTTTAGAACAGAAAGTTGTCAGGGATTGGCAACTTTTTTATTTTTCTTGCTTTCTTGAGAAAAAGAAGTATAATAGACAAAACGTAACATGAGGAGGTTATCAAATGAAAAAAATGGTATTACTTGTTTTAGTCTTAGTTGGAATTTTTGCCGGATGTACACATACAGAAAAAACTGCTACCGGAGGAGCTGTTGTAGGAGCTGCGGTTGGAGCTTTATTAGGAAATGATGCAAGATCGACTGCTATTGGTGCAGGTTTAGGTGGAGCATTAGGGGCAGGAGCAGGAGAAATTACAAAAAATAAATAGTTTTAAAACATTTTAAGAGAGTGCTTTCTTGAAGAAGAGAGCACTTTTTATTTTATTTTTTGAAAAAAAGAAACATATTTGATATAATGAAAAAAAGTAGAAAAGAGGGAGGAATATGTACTGGATTTTCATTTTTATTTTTATTTTACTCATCTTTCATCATCATGGAATTCCTATTTTTTTATATCATCAGGTCCAACCAAATTCTAAGGTCACACCCGAGTTATTTGAGAAACATTTGCTTTGGTTAACTAAAAAAGGCTATCATACCATGACAATGTCAGAGTATATAGAAGAAGGTGCTAATAAAAAAACAGTACTTCTAACCTTAGATGACGGTTATTACGATAATTATAAATATGTGTTTCCTTTGTTGAAAAAGTATAATATGAAAGCGACTATTTTTTTGAATACTCTTTACATCGCCGAGGAACGGACAAAAGAAGAAGAAATTGAAGAAAATGGAGTTGCGAACCAAAAAGCAATACTACAATATATAGAGACATCTTGTGCAGAAAGTCCTCAATACATGTCTTGGAGAGAAATCCAAGAGATGTATGATAGTGGTTTAGTCGATTTTCAAGCACATTCTCATAAACATATGGCAGTTTTTTCGGATAATAAATTGCAGGGATTTTTTAATGGAAAGGAAGAAGATTGTACAGATACATATTTGTATGGAGGAAAGATTAAGCGAGGTTATCCGAAGTTTAAGAAACGAGGAGAATATACATTACCGGGGATTCAAATTGATAAGAAGTTTTTTTCTCTTTTTGAAGAATATTATCATAAAACATTACAATATATAGCAGATAATAAGAGAAGAATAGAAGAAGGACAAAAATTTATTGAAAATCATTCGAAGTATTTTCATAAGGTAACAGACGAAGAATTTGAGACTAGAATTCGAGAAGATTATTTAGAAAATAAAAAGAAAATAGAAGAGCATTTAGGATATGAAGTAAATTGTTTTTGTTGGCCTTGGGGGCATCGTTCTTGGGCAAGTATCAAGATACTGGAAAAATACGGAGTAAAAGCTTTTGTCACTACAAAAAAAGGAACGAATGATCAACTTCCAAATCTTAAATTTATTAAAAGAATAGAACTTAGAAATTATAGTTTACAAAAATTTAAATGGAATGTACGGATTACTTCTAATTTAATATTAGGAAAATTGTACAGTCTAGTTTCCTAGGAGGAAAAATGAAACTTTCGGTTGCGATGATTACTTGCAATGAAGAGAAAATTTTGGAAAAAACCTTAAAATCCATTGTTCATTTAGCATCGGAGATTGTGATTGTTGACAGTGGTTCCACAGATAGAACAGAGGAAATTGCTAAGAAATATGGAGCTAAATTTGTACATCAAGATTGGTTAGGTTATGGGCCGCAAAGGAATGTAGCCATTGGATTGTGTCAATCGGATTGGATTTTGAATATTGACGCGGATGAAGAAATTTCTCCAAAATTGTATGAAAGAATAAAAAATATCATAGAAAGACCCGTGACTAAAAAAGTATATAAGGTTTCTTTTACTACGGTTTGTTTTGGAAAAAAAATATACCATGGTGGATGGAGTGGAGCCAAGAAAGTAAGACTTTTTTATAAAAATTCTGGAAAATTTAATAATAATACAGTACATGAGGAATTTGAAACCAAAGAAGAAATTGAAAGTATAAAAGAAGAAATTTACCATCATAGCTATGTAAATTTGGAGGATTATTTTCATAAATTTAATCGCTATACCACAGAGGGAGCAAAGGATGCTTTCCAAAAAAGAAAAAAAGTTAGTGTGTTAAAAATTGTATTGGAACCTTTTTATAAATTTATTCGTATGTACTTGTTGAGGCTTGGTTTTTTGGATGGCTTAGAAGGTTTTGTTCTAGCCAATACAAGTGCTATGTATAGTATGGTAAAATATTATAAACTATATGAATTATATCAAAAAGAAAAGGAGAGTCATGGATCATCATGCAAGAAATAAAGAGGATTATTGTGGCAAGAACTGATAAAATTGGAGATTTAGTCTTGTCTATTCCAAGTTTTTATATGTTAAAAAAAATGTATCCTAAAGCAGAGTTGATTGTTCTTGTTCGTAAATATAATTATGATATTGTAAAAAATTTACCATATATCGATAGAGTTCTCAAGATAGATGATTTTAAAAAAGAAGAATTGTTAATGAAAATAGCGTATTTTAAGGCAGATGCATTTATTGCTTTGTTTCATGATGACTATATTGCAAAATTAGTAAAAGCAAGTAAGGCGAAAATTAAAATTGGACCTATTTCCAAGCCATCTTCTTGGTTCTTATATAATAAAGGAGTTTTACAAAAACGCTCTCTTTCTATGAAAAATGAGGCAGAATATAATTTAGATTTGGTGAAAAAGTTGAATCCGCTACGTTATCAAGCTTGTTATGAATTAAATACAGATCTTGTGCTTACGGAAGAAAATAGAAAGGTAGCCTCTTTATTTTGGGAGCAAGAAAAGCTAGGAAAAAAAGTACTGGTGTGCAATCCTTTTTTAGGAGGGTCTACCAAAAATTTACGGGATGAAGAATATGGAAAAATTTTAAAATATTTACTGTTACGAGAAGAAAATATAGACATTATACTTACTTGTCAAATTTCTGAAGAAGAAAGAGCTTTAAAATTAAAAGAATACATTGGAATGGAAAAGATTCATATTTTTGCCAATGGAGGAAGCATTTTAAATGTGGCAGCAGTCATCGAAAAAGCACAGTTATATTTTGGAGGTTCTACCGGACCAACTCATATTGCCGGGGCTTTGGGACAAAAAATTGTAGCTTTTTATCCTAGCAAGAAGACACAAAGTAAAATAAGATGGGGAATTTTTCGAAAATATTTGGAGGATGTTCACTATTTTATCGTAGATGAGGAAAGCTCTGAGAAAGAAAATTATGAAAATCCTTATTTTGATTCTATGAATAAGGCAAAAGAAGAAAAAATTGCAAACTTATTATATGAGGCTTTCTTATGAAGATTTTGATCATACATACAGCTTTTATTGGAGATATTGTTTTGTCAACTCCTATGATAGCAAAAATTGCAGACACATACCCAAAAGCTCAGATTTATTATTTAACAGTTCCGGCCGGAGCGAGTATATTGCAAAACAATCCTCATCTCACAAAAATTATTTCTTATGATAAAAAAGGAAAAGATAAAACTTGGAAGGCATTTTTTGACTTAGCAAAGGAATTACGAAAAGAAAAATTTGATAAAATTTATTGCCCTCATCGTTATTTGAGAAGTATGTTGCTCAGTTTATTGGTTGGAGCAAAGGAAAAAATCGGATATAGAACAGCTCCACTTTCTTGTTTTTTTTCAAAAAAAATACCATATCAGAAGAACTGTCATGAAGTGGAAAGATTGCTTTCCTTTATTGAAGGAGGTAGTAAGACTCGATATGAGATAGAGCTCTATCCCGGAAAGGAAGAAGAAAATTTTTGGAAAAAGTTACAAGAAGAAACGGCCACTTATTCTTGTATTGTAGCAATTGCTCCCGGAAGTCGTTGGGAAACGAAAAGATGGCCTTTGGAATACTTTCAAGAATTGATGGATAAACTTTGTGAAACGGGGAGAACAGCTATTTTACTCATAGGGGGGAAAGAAGAACAAAATCTTTCTTTTAAAATTCAAAAAGGAGTTTGGGACTTACGTGGGAAAACAAGTTTGTTAGAACTCACTAAGATTTTGCAAGAAGTCGATTATGTGGTAACAAATGATTCTTCTCCAATTCATATTGCTTCTTCGTCTTCAAAAGCTAAAATTATTGCTATTTTTGGTCCTACGGTAAAAGAGATTGGTTTTACCCCTTGGTCTAAGAATAGTGTGGTCATAGAAAAAGAGGATTTGGATTGTAGACCATGTAGCATTCATGGAAGCAATCATTGTCCTCAGAAACATTTTCATTGTATGAAAGAATTGAAACCTGAAATGATTTTACAGGAGATAGCAGAGTATTCTAAGGGGGAACGATGAAAGAGAAGATATCCTCACAAGAAGTTCTATATTTTTCTTCAAAGGAAGCGTTGACTCTTTTTGAATTGTGGAAACAAGGAAATTATAAAATAAAAAAGACTTTAAAAGATAGCAATCGAAGTTATGTGTTGTTGTTAGAAATAGAAGGAAAGTATTTTGTTTATAAAGAGCCGAGAGAAAAAAATCGAAGAAAATGGCAACAATTTCTATCTCTATTTCGAGGAAGTGAAAGTAAACGAGAGGCCTTCCAAATGTTAGAAATAGAAAATCATGGTTTTTTAGGACCCCAGTTGCAATTCGCTTATGAAAAGAGAAAATTAGGAAGAGTGATACATTCTTTTCTCTTGTATTCTTATATTGATGCAGAAGAAATCACAGTCGAAACAGCTGAAAAAGCATTGTCTTATCTACATAGAATTCATGAGGCCGGTTTTTTGCATGGTGACTCTCAAATTTCAAATTTTTTAATCCACGAAGAGGAAATATATATCATTGATTCCAAATTTCAAAAAAATAAATATGGAGATTTCGCTTGTGCTTATGAGGAATATTATTTTGAATTAAGCTGTCCAATTTGTTCTTTTTTAATTGATAGAAAACGAATACCTTATCGGATTGCTAAAAAATGGAAGGATTTAAAAGAATGGTGGGTAAAGAGGAAAACAAAGAAGAGAGAAAAAAAATGAGAATATTAGTGATTCGATTAAGCTCTATCGGAGATGTCTTATTGACAACTCCTGTATTGAAAGCTTGGAAGGAAAAATATCCGGACTCTATTTTGGATTTTGTTGTCTTAAAACAATTTCAAGCAGCTATTCAAAATTGTCCTTATATTGATAATATTCATATTTTTGATAAAAAACAACATGACGGTATAAAAAATATTATAAAATTTTCAAAAAAATTAGCAGAAAATCAATATGATTATGTTTTTGATTTACACAATAAGTTTCGTTCTCAATTGATGAGATGGTCGATGCGAGTCCCTTATTTTGTTTATCCCAAAAGAAAATGGTGGAAATCGATTCTTGTGAATTTAGGCTTGATTTCTTATCAAGTAGATGATACGATTATAAAAAATTATTTTGCTGCTTTTAGAAAGTTTTCTTTGTCATATCAAGGAGAAGACTTATATTTTCATGTCAGTGAGGAGGACAAAAAGAAGTTTGAATCTTATCGAAATTTTCCTGTATTAGCTCCGGGAGCATCGAAAAATACAAAGAAATGGCCAATAGAAAATTTTGCTCTTTTAGCGAAATTATTATATGAAAAATATTCTTATCCAAGTATTTTAATTGGTGGGAAAGAAGATGAGGAAACTTGTCAAAAAATTATAGAATTAAGTGGAGGAAAGGCAATTTCCTTTGCCGGAAAACTGAGTTTACAAGAAAGTGGAGCCTTGTTATCACAAGCAGCTTTTTTAGTAAGTAATGACTCAGGCCCTTTTCATATTGCGAGAGGAGTGAAGTGTCCAAGCTTTGTGATTTTTGGACCTACCAGCCCAGGAATGTTTGAATTAGGAAAGAGAGACACCCTGCTCTTTGCAGGAGTAGATTGTTCTCCTTGTAGCTTGCATGGAGATAAAGAATGTCCTAAAAAACATTTTCGTTGTATGAAAGAAATAACTGCAGAACAGATTTTGAAGAAGATAGAGGAAAAAAATTCAAAAGAGGGAGTGTTTAGTCATGGCGAAAGCAAAAGAAAAAACAGTTGAGTTAACAGCAAAACAAAAAGCCTTAGAAACGGCTGTAAAAGAAATAACAAAAGATTTTGGAGAAGGGGCTATTATGAAATTAGGAGATAATAGTCATATGCAAATTGAGGTTATTCCAACAGGAAGTTTAAATTTAGATGCCGCTTTGGGCTTGGGAGGAGTTCCAAGAGGAAGGGTTGTGGAAATCTATGGAGCTGAAAGTTCCGGAAAAACAACGATAGCTTTACATATCATTGCAGAAGCACAAAAAATGGGTGGAATTGCTGCCTTTATTGATGCGGAACATGCTTTGGATCCTGTGTATGCAAAGGCACTGGGAGTTGATATTGATGAGCTTTTAATTTCTCAACCGGATTTTGGAGAACAAGCTTTAGATATTGCAGATACTTTAGTACGATCCGGAGCGATTGATGTAATTGTAGTAGACTCTGTGGCGGCCTTAGTTCCTAAAGTAGAAATTGATGGGGAAATGTCAGACCAACAAATGGGATTGCAAGCAAGATTGATGTCAAAAGCTTTACGAAAGTTGACAGCAACTTTAAACAAGTCTAAGACAACCATGATTTTTATTAACCAAATTCGAGAAAAAATAGGTAGTTTCGGTTTCGGACCTCAAACCACAACAACCGGAGGAAAAGCTCTAAAATTTTATTCTTCTGTACGAATGGAGGTAAAAAGAATTGCCTCTGTGAAACAAGGGGATGATGTCATTGGAAATGAAACCGTTGTCAAAGTAACCAAGAATAAAATTGCTCCTCCATTTAAAGAAGCGTCTTTCCAAATTATGTATGGAAAAGGAATTTCTAAAGTTGGAGAAATTTTAGATATTGCTTTAGCAAAAGATATCGTGGCTAAGTCTGGAGCTTGGTTTAGTTTTGGAGAAATTCGTTTAGGACAAGGAAAAGAGAACGTAAAAGCGAGATTGGAAGAAGAGAGTGATTTGTTGAATGCTATTTATGAGGAAATCAAGAAATTGGAAGCTCCGATAGAGGAAGAAATCAAAACGGGATTGTTTGGAGAAGAAGAGAGTGAAGAAGTTTCAAAAGCATAGGAATAAACTTATATTTGATGACGGAAGTCAAATTTTTGTGACAAAGGAAATGATACAGAAATTTACTTTACAGGGGAAAGAAATTTTGTCGGAAGAAGAATATGAAGAGCTGATTCGTTATCGAATACGTTTGAGTGCTTATACTTGGCTTTCAAAAAGAGATTATTCTGCCAAAGAGCTAGAGATGAAATTAAGCCGTTATTGTTCTCAAAAACAATGGATTTTAGATTTGATAGAAGATTTGCAGGAACAAGAATATTTGGATGACTATCACTATGCAGTGCAGTGGATACAGTCTAAAAAATATGGAAGAAGCAAAATGGAATATCTATTGTTACAAAAAGGACTTTCTAGAGAAATTGTAAAAAAAGCATTAGAAGAAACATATGAGAGTGATTTGGACGAAATTGTCAGAGTATGGAATAAATTAGGTGAAAAAGCAAAAGAGAAAAAAGTGATGGCCCTTTTACGAAAGGGCTATCGCTATTCTGAAATTAAGAAAGCATTAGCAGAGATTGAGGAGTAGGGAGAGAAAGTTATGATTATATTAGGAATTGAAAGTTCTTGTGATGAAACATCCATTGCAATTATTCGAGATGGAAAAACAATTTTATCGAATTATATTTCGTCTCAAATAGATATTCATAAAGAGTATGGAGGAGTTGTACCGGAAATTGCTTCCAGACAACATATTAAAAATATTGCAGCTATTTTGGAAGAAAGTTTAACAGAAGCCGGCATTACTTTAAAGGAAGTGGACTATATAGCAGTAACTTATGCTCCCGGTCTTATTGGAGCTTTGTTAGTAGGAATTTCTTTTGCAAAAGCTTTAGCTTATGCAAATCATATTCCTTTGATTCCGGTTCATCATATCAAGGGACATATTTATGCGAATTTCTTAGAACATGATGTAGAATTACCTTGTATCAGCTTAGTAGTTTCCGGTGGACATACGAATATTATTTATATGGATGAGAAACACGAATTTCATAATTTAGGAGGAACATTAGATGACGCAGTGGGAGAAAGCTGTGATAAAGTGGCTCGTGTTCTTGGATTAGGATATCCTGGAGGACCGGTAATTGATAAAATGTATTACCAAGGAAATCCTCAGTATTTAAAACTTACCAAACCAAAAGTAGGAAAGTATGAATTTAGTTTTTCCGGAATTAAAACAGCAGTGATTAACTTTGATCATAAGATGAAATCTAGAGGAGAAACTTATAAAAAAGAAGATTTAGCAGCTTCTTTCTTAGGAACAGTTGTCGATATTTTAACGGAAAAAACGATTGCAGCTGCAAAAGAGAAAAAAGTAAAACATATTTTATTAGCCGGAGGAGTGGCGGCGAACTCGCTTCTTAGAAAACAATTGGCAGAAAGGGCAGAACAAGAAGGAATGAAGTTACTATATCCAAGTATGCGACTTTGTACAGATAATGCTGCTATGATTGCAGAGGCTGCCTATTATAAAATTCAAAATGGAGGAAAACCAGCAGACTATAATTTGAATGGAGTTGCTACTTTGGATATTAATCAAGATATTTAGGAGGAAAGAATGAAGAGAGCCTTCTTATTTCTATGTTTATTTTTATTATCTTTTTCCAGTTTTGCAATCCAGATTACTGGAAAGACAATGTTGGATAAGGTGCAAATTGGACAGGTAAAGATTGATTTTATCGATGCAGAGAATCATTCTTATTCTACGAAAAGCAATTTTTTAGGAGAATATTCTCTTCATTTACCAGAGGGATATTATCGCATTTATATAGAAAATGAAAATTATCGGATTGCAGAAAGCCATAATCAGGTCTACTCTTTTTCAAAAGATCGAACTTTGAATCTTTCTCTAGAGAAAAAGAAACAACAATTGGAAGGAATGATTTTAGATGAGAGTGGATATGGAGTGGCAGATGTTTCTCTGGAAATAAAGCAGAATGGAAAAACGTATCAGTTACAAAGTGATAAATATGGAAAGTTTCAGTTTCCTATTGATTGTGGTTTGTTGAGTATCTTTGCTCAAAAAGAGGGGTTCTTAGAGGGTGGAGAAGTGATATTGGTTCGAGAGAAGCGTCCTGTAAAAAATTTACAAATTATACTAAAAAAAAGATATTCCTATATTTTAGGAATTGTAACGGATGGGGTAAAAGCTCTACCTGGAGTTACCGTTCGACTGCGGAATGAAAATTTAGAAACCATAGATCAGGTATTTTCCAATCCTTTGGGGTATTATCAATTTCGAAATATTGGGAATAACCAAAAAGTAGCGGTTTCTGTTTATGAAGAAGGATTTCAAGAATATATCTCTGACTTCTTTTTCGTAGATAAAAATTATGAAAAAGAACATATTATTTTAAGAAAAAAAGAGAAGAATATGTTATAATATAAAATAACTTATTTTTAAAGGAGAAAATGATGGTAGAGGCATTTCAAATTATCGGTGGAAAAGATTTGGCAGGGGAATTAGTAGTAGAAGGATCTAAAAATTCTACTTTGCCAATTATGATTGCTACTTTAGTAGCAAAAGGAAAATATGTGTTGAAGAATGTACCTAATTTACGAGATATTAGAACTTTGGTAAAGTTATTGGAAAGTTTAGGTTTACAAATTACAAAATTAGATGATCATTCTTATGAAATTATCAATACAGGACTGACCAATTTAGAAGCTAGTTATGATTTAGTAAAGAAAATGAGAGCTTCTTTTTTAGTCATGGGTGGAATGCTAGCACATTCTAAAAAAGCAACCGTTTCTCTACCAGGAGGTTGTGCGATTGGATCTAGACCGGTAGATTTACATTTGAAAGGCTTTGAACAATTAGGAGTCAAAATTCATATTGATCATGGATATGTGTATGCAGAAGCGGAAGAATTGATTGGGAATGAAATTATTTTAGATTTTCCAAGTGTGGGAGCAACAGAAAATATTATTATGGCAGCTGTGAAAGCCAAGGGGAAAACCATCTTAGAAAATGCTGCAAAAGAGCCTGAAATTGTAGATTTATGTAACTTTTTAAATAAGATGGGAGCAAAAATTACAGGAGCAGGAAGAAGTCGATTAGAAATTGAAGGAGTAGAAGAATTACATGCTTGTGAACACAGTATTATTCCGGATAGAATCGTTGCAGGAACTTATATTATTGCAGCTATTTTATTCCAAGGGAAAATTACAGTGCGTGGAGTGGTTCGAGAAGATTTAGCTAGCTTCCTTTCTAAATTAGAAGAAATGGGATTGAAATATCAAATAGAAGATGATGTTTTTACTGTACTTTCCAAATTAGAAGATTTAAAACCAGGGAAAATTACAACAATGCCACATCCAGGGTTTCCAACAGATTTACAATCTCCCATTATGACTTTAATGTGCTTTATTAAGGGAACGAGTGAAATTAAAGAAACTATCTTTGAAAATCGATTTATGCATGTTCCAGAATTAAATCGTATGGGAGCAAAAATTGATATTGATGGATCCAAAGCAACGATTACAGGAGTGGATCATTTTTCTTCGGCGGAAGTGATGGCAAGCGATTTAAGAGCGGGAGCTTCTTTGGTGTTGGCTGCTTTAAAATCTCCGGGAACCAGTATTGTCAATCGTATTTATCATGTGGATAGAGGTTATGAAAGCTTAGAAGTGAAGTTACAAGCCTTAGGAGCTAATATAGAGAGAATTAAAGTAGACGCATAAGGAGAAAGAATGGAGAGAGTGATAGGGATCAATCCTGTCTTGGAAGTTTTACAAAATAGAGAAAAAACAATAGAAAAATTAGAAGTATATAAAGGGGTACGAGGAGAAGTTTTACAAAAGATTCAAAGATTAGCTTCTGAAAGAAATATAAAGATTTTCTATACCAATAAAAAAATAGAAAACTCGCAAGGTTTTTGTATTTTTTTAACAGACTATGATTATTATCGAGAATTTGATGAAATTTTGGAAAATATGGCGAGAAAATCACAATCAATCATTTTAATTTTAGATGAAATTCAAGATCCTAGGAATTTTGGTGCCTTAATTCGAAGTGCAGAGGTATTCGGAGTAGATGCTATTATTATTCCGGAAAGAAATTCTGTTAGAATCAATGAAACTGTTGTAAAAACTTCTACGGGGGCGATAGAGTATGTTCCGATTGTAAAGGTAACTAATTTATCAAATACAATAGAAAAGCTAAAAAAAATTGATTATTGGGTATACGGGGCTGCCGGAGAGGCGGAATCTTCTTCTGCAGAAGAACAATATCCACAAAAAGTTGTTTTAGTTCTTGGAAATGAAGGAACAGGTCTTCGAAAAAAAGTGAGAGAATATTGTGATAAATTGATTAAAATTCCAATGAGAGGAAAAATCAATTCCTTGAATGTATCTGTGGCTGGAGGAATTTTATTATCTGAAATTGCAAAATTTCATAAAGAGTAGAAAAAATATAATTTAGAATATGGTAGAGGTGAATGGCTTTGAAGGAGTATGTTTTTAAAGAAGTAGAAAAAAAATGGCAAGAAAGATGGGAAAAGGATCAAGTATTTAAAGGGAGCAATACAGTAGAAGGAAAAGAAAACTACTATGTATTGGAAATGCTTCCTTATCCCTCTGGGAAATTACATGTAGGGCATGCAAGAAACTATACGATAGGAGATGTGATTGCTAGATATAAAAGAATGAAAGGTTATAATGTTCTTCATCCTATGGGATGGGATTCTTTTGGATTACCAGCAGAAAATGCTGCGATTCAAAATGGAGCACATCCTGCAAAATGGACAAAATCAAATATTGAAAATATGAAAAGACAATTAAAATTATTAGGATTTTCTTATGATTGGGATAGAGAAATTGCTAGTTATACTCCAGAATATTATAAATGGAATCAATGGATTTTCAAAAAAATGTATGAAAAAGGATTGGTATATAAAAAGAAATCTTTGGTAAACTGGTGTCCTGATTGTAAAACAGTATTAGCTAATGAACAAGTAGAAGATGGTAAATGTTGGAGACATAGCAAGACTGCTGTGATTCAAAAGGAATTAGAACAATGGTTCTTCAAAATTACAGATTATGCAGATGAGTTATTAGAAGGTCATGAAGAACTTAGAGGTGGATGGCCTGAAAAAGTTTTAACGATGCAAAAGAACTGGATTGGAAAATCTTTTGGAACGGAAGTCGTATTTCAAGTTGTAGAAAATAATACAGACTTACCTGTATTTACTACAAGAGTGGATACTATTTATGGAGTTACTTATGCTGTTGTTGCACCGGAACATCCTATCGTAGATGAAATTTTGAAAGCAAATCCAGCGATCAAATCTGCTGTTATGGCTATGAAAAATATGGATGTGATTGAAAGAGCAGCGGAAGGAAAAGAAAAAAATGGAATCGATACAGGTTGGCATGTAAAAAATCCATATAATGGAGTAGAAGTTCCTTTGTGGATTGGGGATTATGTGTTGATGAATTATGGAACAGGAGCTGTTATGGCGGTCCCTGCTCATGATGAAAGAGATTATGCCTTCGCTAAAAAATATAATTTAGAAATCAAATCTGTTATTTTCCCAAAAGAAGGAGAAATTGCACTTCCTTTTGTAGAAGATGGATTGGTACAAAATTCGGCAGAAGCTTTTAATGGAATTCCAAACCGAGAAGCTCTTGTAAAAATGGCTGAATTTGGAGAAGAAAAAGGTTTTGCAAAAAGAACTTTTAAATATCGATTAAAAGATTGGGGAGTTTCAAGACAAAGATATTGGGGAACTCCAATTCCAGTATTGTATTGTGAAAAATGTGGGGAAGTTTTAGAAAAAGATGAAAACTTACCAGTAATGTTACCGGAAGATATTCAATTTTCAGGAAACGGAAATCCACTAGAAACATCAGAATCTTTTAAAAATGCTACTTGTCCTTGTTGTGGAGGGCCAGCTAGAAGAGATACTGATACTATGGATACTTTCGTAGATTCTTCTTGGTATTTCTTACGATACTGTGACGCTCAAAATAAAGATTTGCCTTTTGATAAGAAAATTGTGGATGGATGGACTCCGGTAGACCAATATATTGGAGGAGTAGAGCATGCTGTTATGCATTTATTGTATGCAAGATTCTTCCATAAGATGTTACGAGATTTAGGATATTTATCTTCGAATGAGCCGTTCAAGAGACTCTTAACCCAAGGAATGGTATTAGGGCCATCTTATTATTCGGCAGCAGAAAATCGTTTCTTATTTGCAGAAGAAGTAGAGTTAAAAGGGGAGAAAGCTTTTTCTAAAAAGACAGGAGAAGAGTTAGTTGTTAAAGTAGAAAAAATGTCAAAATCCAAAAATAATGGAGTGGATCCGGAAGAAATGATTTTGAAATATGGTGCTGATACCACAAGACTTTTCATTATGTTTGCTGCTCCACCTGAAAAGGAATTGGAATGGAATGAAAATGGATTGGCAGGGGCTTATCGTTTCTTAACAAGAGTTTGGAGATTGGTTTTAGAAAATCAAGACCATATTTCTTTAGAAAAAATTGATTATACAGCAATCAACAAAGCAGATAAAGCTTTAATTATTAAATTGAATCAAACGATTAAAAAAGTAACAGAATCCATTGAGGATGATTATCATTTCAATACTTCTATTGCAGCAACGATGGAATTATTAAACGATGTACAAGCTTATCAATCAGATTCGACACAATATACGAGAGTATTAGGAGAAGCATTGAAACAAATCGTAATTATGTTGTCTCCATTTGTTCCTCATTTCTGTGATGAACTATGGGAAAGTATTGGAGAAACAGGATATGTTTCAGAGCAAGAATGGCCAGTCTACGATGAAAAATATATTACAACTGATGATGTTGTGATGGCAATTCAAGTCAATGGGAAAATGAGAGGAAGTATTGAAGTAGAACGGGAAACTTCCAAAGAAGAGATTGAAAAACTTGCCTTAGCTGTTCCAAATGTTGTGAAGCATATAGAAGGAAAAGAATTAGTAAAATTAATTGTTGTGCCAAATAAAATTGTAAATATTGTAGTAAAATAGAAAGGAAAACTATGGCAGATATTGTCTGTGATACGAGATCGCAGAAGAGAAAAAAACCTTTGGTAGTGGTTGTGACACATGGCGATGCAGATGGCTTAGTGGCAGCTGCAATTGTAAAAGCGTTTGAAGAGAGAATCAATCCGGAGCAAAGTTTTTTAATTTTTAGTGGAATGGATGTAACGGAAGAACAAACCGAAAAATTATTTGATTATATCTGTAAATATAATGATTTAGGGATACGAGATAAAATCTATATTTTAGACCGACCGATTCCCCCTTTGGGATGGTTGTCTATGGGATATGTATGTGATGTTCCTATGATTCATATTGATCATCATATTACAAATCATCCGGATACTTATACTTTTGATGAAAGAGGAAAGTATATTTTGCATCATTGGTCTGAGGAAGAAAGTGCTGCTTTTCTAAGTTTAGAATTTTTTAAGCCTCTTCAAGAAAAGGCAGAAGTTTTTAAAAAACTTTATAATACTTTTTATGATTTGGCAAAAGCAACTTCAGAATGGGATACTTTTCATTGGAAACAATTAGGAGAGACTACAAATGATTTACTTTGGAAAAAGAAGGCTCTCTCTATCAATGCGGCAGAAAAATTGTTAGGTAGTGTTGGTTTTTATAGAGCAATCCAAGAAAGAATAGGAGAAGAAGATTACAGTCAAGATTTATTCACTTATTTTTTTCGATTACAAGACGCTTATGATCATCAATTTCAAAATGCTTATGAGTTTGCAAAAAGAAGTGTAACAGAATATATTTTTAAAAGTCATAGGATTGGAGTCATCTATGGAGTAGATGTAAACTATCAATCGATGATAGCCGATTATCTTTTTTTAGATAAAAAATATCATTTTGATGTCATTGCATTCGTAAATATATATGGAACCGTTTCTTTCCGAGGAAAAGGAAATTTTGATGTGAGTATTTTAGCTCAAAAATTGGGAGAATTTTGTGGACATTCTGGTGGCGGACATAAGAATGCTTCTGGTTGTAAAATCTATAATCGAGATCGTTTTAAAGAAAATTTGTTAGAACTTTTCTATGAGTCTATGGATGCATTAAAATTAGGGAATTTTTAATAAAAAAGGAAGGGGACCAAAAAAGTCCCTCTTTTTTATTAAAAAAAAGTATACAAAAGGTAAAATTTAGAGTATGATAAATAGGTTAAAGACTTTGTAAAATAAAGGAATCAAAAATGAAAAAAGCAATTTTTTTAGATAGAGACGGAACACTAAATATAGAAAAAGAATATCTATATCAAGAGAAGGACTTAGAGTTTGAAAAAGGTGTCATTGAGGCTCTTAGTATTTTTAGGGACTTGGGATATCTTTTGATTGTGGTAACAAATCAGTCCGGAATCGCTAGAAATTATTATACAGAAGAGGATTTGGAAATATTTCATCAAGCCTTTCAAAGAAGATTATCTTTTTTTGGATTAAAAATAGACAAATTTTATTATTGTCCTCATCACCCTGAAAAGGGAATTGGAAAGTACAAGCAAGATTGTTTTTGCAGAAAACCGAAACCCGGTATGTTGGAAAAGGGAATTGCGGAATTCGATGTGGATAGAAATTTATCATATATGGTAGGAGATAAGTATGCAGACATTCAAGCGGGACGAGCTGCCAGAATATCCCCTATTTTGGTGCGAACAGGGTATGGAAAAGAAGAAGAACAGAAATTACAGCTGGGAGAAGCAAAAGTATTTGACACATTATTAGCTTTTGCTCATTATATAAAACAAAGGGAGCGTTTATAAATATGGAACGATTATGTCAGTTGCTACAAAAAAAATTTCCGTCTTTACCAAAGATAAAAATTCAAAATGTAGTTATGGATAGCAGAAAAATTACAGAAGGATCTCTGTTTTTTGCCATTCAAAATGGAAATCAATATGTGCAAGAAGCCTTGGATAAAGGAGCAAGTTTAGTGATTGCAGATCGATATTCTGGAAATCATGAAAAAGTCATCAAGGTAGAAAATACGATTCTTGTTATGCAGGAATTGGCTGAGGAGTATCGAAGATGCTTAAAAACAAAAATGATTGCCATTACAGGAAGTAATGGAAAAACCACTACCAAAGATATTATCTATGCTATTTTATCGAAGACTTTTCAAACGAAAAAAACATTAGGGAATTATAATAACCATATTGGGTTACCATTCACTATTTTGAATTTAGAAGAAAAAGATGAATTTGCTGTATTGGAAATGGGAATGAGCTCTTTTGGAGAAATTGATTTATTAGGAAAAATTGCTAGACCGGATTATGGGATTATTACAAATATTGGGGATTCTCATTTAGAATTTTTAAAAACAAGGGAAAATGTATTCAAGGCGAAAACAGAATTATTGCCATATCTCCCAAAAGAATGTTTTATTACCAGTGGAGATGATGTATTTTTAAAAAAAATTCCTGCCATCCATGTTGGATATGATGAGAGGAATGATTATCGAATTTTTGGCTACCAAAAAAAGGATAGAAGAAGCTCTTTTCAACTAAATGATAAACAATATGAAATTCCTTTGGAAGGAAAACATAATGTGATGAATGCTGCTATGGGAATTGCAATCGCGGAAATGATAGGAATGGATAGTAAGACGATTCAACAAAATCTATTACAAATTGAATTAAGTCCTATGCGATTCGAGCGAAGTGAATATCAGGGAACAAAATATATCAACGATGCTTACAATGCCAGTCCTATTTCTATGGGTGTAGCTTTAGATAGTTTAGTAGAGACGACAGCAGAGTGTAAGATTGCAGTTTTAGGAGATATGTTAGAATTAGGGGAAAAAGAAGTTACTTTTCATAAAGATGTGATTGAAAAGGCAATTTCCTGTTCTTTACAAGCTATACTTCTGTATGGTCCGAGAATGAAAAAAGCGTTACAGGAGTTCTCTAATATTCCGAATAAGGTTCTCCATTTTGAAAAGAAAGAGGAAATAAAAGATTATTTAAAACAATTCCCAAGGAAGACAGTTTTAATCAAAGCGTCTAGAGGAATGAAGTTAGAAGAAATAATAGAAAGAGAGGAAAAATAATGTTATATTTTTTAGCAAGTTATAGTACAGAATTAGGATTTTTAAAATCAATTTATTTACGAGATTTTATCAGTTTTTCTCTTTCCTTTCTTTTGGTTTTGTTTTTGGGAAAACCGTTTATTCATTATCTGCAAAAAAAGAAATTTGGAGAGACAATCCGACAAGAGGGACCGGCAAGTCATATGTCTAAAAAAGGAACTCCTACCATGGGGGGAGTGTTAATTATTTTTTCCCTTTTACTAACGACATTATTCGTAGCAGATATTAGCAATGCTTTTATCGGATTATTGATGATTTCTACTCTAATTTTTGCAGGAATAGGTTTTATTGATGATTATAAAAAATTTACAGTGAATAAAAAAGGTTTAGCAGGAAGAAAAAAACTATTAGGACAATCGATTGTTGCAGTTATTGTTTGGGTTTATATTAAATACATGGGATTAACAGGAGATACTAGTGTAGACTTTTCTGTGGTGAGTCCAAGTAATCCAAGATGGATGTTATATCTTGGTGGAATTGGAATGTTAATTTTTATTTTATTGGTTATTTTAGGAGCTTCTAATGCTGTAAATATTACGGATGGATTAGATGGATTGGCTATTATGCCGACAGTAATTTGTTCAACTATTTTAGGGGTGATTGCTTATTTTACAGGACATATTGAATTGAGTAGTCATTTACAATTATATTATACTTCTGGGATTGGAGAAATTACTATTTTTCTAGCAGCTATTTGCGGATCTGGCTTAGGCTTTTTATGGTATAATTGTTACCCAGCTCAAATCTTTATGGGAGATACCGGTTCCCTTTCCTTAGGAGGGATTCTTGGGGTTGTTGCTGTATTATTAAAGCAAGAATTACTATTACCTATTATTGGAGCGGTTTTTGTTCTGGAAGCTGTTTCGGTTATATTACAAGTTGGTTCTTTTAAAATGCGAGGAAAGCGTATTTTTAGAATGGCTCCGATTCATCACCATTTTGAATTGGGTGGATTAGCAGAGACGAAAGTAACTATGAGATTTTGGATTATAACAATTTTGTTAGGAATTTTTGCTTTAGGTCTTATTAAATTACGAGGAATTTAATCATTAGGGGGAAATATGAAGAAAGCTATGGTCTTAGGAATGGGAATTAGTGGAAATGGAGCAAAAACTCTTTTAGAAAAAGAAGGCTATATGGTTATTGCCGTTGATGACAAATTGGCCATGAGCTCTGAAGAAGCAATGAAATATCTTGATGACATTGAAGTGTTTATTAAAAGTCCGGGAGTTCCTTATACTCCTTTGGTAAAAGCGGTGCAAGAAAAAGGAATCAAGGTACAAGATGAGATTGAGATCGCCTATCAATATATGGTAAAAATAAATCGAAATATGACAATTGTCGCAGTGACAGGGACAAATGGAAAAACAACAACGACTAGTAAAATAGCAGAGCTTTTAAATTATGCAGGAAAGAAAGCAGCAGCAGCAGGAAATATCGGTCGTTCTTTTGTGGATGTTTTGTTGTCGGAAGAAAATTACGAGTATGCAGTATTAGAATTAAGTTCCTATCAATTAGAAAATGTTTATGAGTTTACACCGTACATTTCTTTGGTGACCAATTTAACTCCGGATCATTTAACAAGATATGAAACATTGAAAGACTATTATGACACGAAGTTTCGTATTTGTCAAAATCAAAAAGAAGAAAACTCTTTCTTCTTATATAATATAGATCATGAAGAATTAAGAAAAAGAGAAACATTGATGAAGGGGAGAAAGCTCTCTTTATCAAAAGAGCAAGAAGCAGATACCTGTGTTAAAAATGGAAAAATCATATTTCAAGGAGAAGAAATTATGGGAATTTCAGAATTATCTTTGAAAGGAAGCCATAATTTGGAAAATAGTTTGTTTATTATTACTGCCGGAAAATTATTAGGTCTTGATACAAAGGTAATTCGAGAATTCTTAATGAATACGGAGCCTTTGGAACATAGAATGGAACGATGTTTTCAATATGGAAAAGTCCAATTTATCAATGATTCCAAGGGAACAAATATCGATTCTGCTAAGTTTGCTTTAGAAGCTTATCCGGGATGTATTCTGATTTGTGGAGGCTTCGATAAAAAAGTAGATTTGAATCCTTTAGCAGATATTATTGTAAAGCAGGTAAAAGAAGTTTATTTAATTGGTGTGATTGCAGAGAAAATTAAGTCTTTATTGTTAGAAAGAAATTATCCGGTAGAGAAAATTTATTCTTTAGAAACGATTGAAAATAGTTTGCTGGATATGAAGAAGCGATTTACAAAAGAAGATGAAGAGTTGATTTTATTATCTCCGGCTACTTCAAGTTTTGATCAATTTAAGTCGTTTGAGCATAGAGGGCAAGTTTTTAAAGAATTAGTTTGCAAAATTTTCGGATAAAATGGAGTGAAATATGAAGAAAGTAATTTTAACGACTGGTGGAACAGGGGGACATATTTATCCTGCTCTAGCAGTAGCAGAAGGGCTTAGAAACAAGGGAATAGAAACTCTTTTTATAGGAAGTAGCACAAGAATGGAAAAGGACATTGTACCGAAAGCTAATTTTCGTTTCATCGGTTTGGACATTCACCCTCCGAGAAGTATGAAAACGGCGATGAAGTATTTAAAAAGTTTTGTTCATGCTTATCATATATTAAAAGAAGAAGAGCCTGATGCAGTTATTGGATTTGGAAATTATATTTCTGTCCCTGTACTTACTATGGCATTTCTGTTACGAAAAAAAATATATCTACAAGAACAGAATGCAGATTTAGGATTTGCAAATCGTTTATTTTATCGTTTTGCTCAATTCACTTTTTTAGCTTTTGAACATACCTATAATACAGTACCTATTAAATATCAAAAGAAATTTATTGTTTCAGGAAATCCTTTGCGTTCCGAAATTCATGAAGTGAATTATGAGGAAGCAAGAGAACGTTTGAAGGTACAAAAAGATGAAAAAGTATTGTTAATTACAGGAGGAAGTTTGGGCGCTCAAGAAATTAACAATGCCGTTTTAAAATACTGGGAACATTTTTTTCAAGCAAAAAATGTGAGGGTATATTGGGCAACAGGAAAGCAAAACTATGAAGAAGTACAAGAAAAAGTCAAGAGAGCGAAAATGACAGATACGATTAAAGATTATTTTGAAAATATGATTCATATTATGGCAGCTTCCGATTTAGTAGTTTGTCGTGCTGGGGCTCTGACGATTTCAGAATTGATTGCTTTGCAAAAGCCGGCTGTGATTATTCCTTATAGTTCACAAAAAGTAGGACAATATCAAAATGCAAAAATATTAGAAGAGCGACATTCAGCTGTGATTTATACAAATCAAGAATCAGAACAGGCAATTGAAAAAGTAATTGAGTTATTAAATAATGAAGAAGAATTAAGAACGATGGGAATTCGTATGAGAAGCTTACAGACACCACATGCAGTGAATACGATTATCTCTAATTTAGATATTTGGAGGGATTAACGGAGCGATGGAAAAAATATATTTTGTTGGAATTAATGGAATTGGAATGAGTGGTCTGGCAAAAATCATGAAATGTCAAGGTTATGATGTGGTAGGGGCAGATTTAGCTAGAAATTATGTGACAGAGGAATTAGAAAGTCTAGGGATTACTGTCTATCCAGAACATAAAGCTTGTCAAATGCAAGGAAGAGATTCTTTGATTGCTTCCAGTGCAATCCATTCAGATAATCCTGAATTCCAATATGCAAAACAACATAATATTCCATTGATGAAGCGTGGAGAATTATTGGCGACTCTCTTGAATAATAAAGTAGGAATTGCTGTGGCAGGAACTCATGGAAAAACGACAACAAGTTCTATGATGTCTGCGGTCATGTTATCTTTAGATCCTACGATTGTTGTTGGAGGAATTTTACCGGAAATCGGTTCTAATGCAAAAGTAGGAATGGGAGAATATTTCATTGCAGAAGCGGATGAAAGTGATAACTCTTTCTTATTTATGAAACCCAAATATGCAGTAGTAACAAATATAGAAGAAGATCATTTAGAAACACATGGAAATTTAGAAAATATAGAGAAATCTTTTCGGCAATTTGTAGAGCAAACAGAAAGAAAAGTTTTGGTGTGTACTGACTGTGCTAATGTAAGAACGGTATTTTCTGAAAGTGAAAAGATTATGACTTATGGAATGGACTATGAAGCAAATATTATGGCAAAAAATGTGGAGATTGTGAATGGAAAGACTTCTTTTGAAGTGCTTATTCAAGGAGAAAGTCAAGGAAGATTTTACATTTCTATTCCAGGAAAACATAATATTTTAAATTCTTTGCCTGTCATCTATTTTTCTCTTTTGTTTGGAGTTCCAAAAGAAGAAATTCAAGATAAATTATTACATTTTAGAGGATCGAAACGACGATACGATGTATTGTATTGGGATCAAGAAAATAATCGAAAGATTATTGATGATTATGCTCATCATCCTACGGAAATTCAAGCAACTTTAAAGGGAGTAAAATCGATTGAAAAAGGAAAAATTATAGGAATTTTTCAACCTCATAGATATAGTAGAGTTCATTTCTTATTAGAACGTTTTGCACATTGTTTTGAAGGATTGGATGAATTGATCTTATTACCTATTTATAGTGCCGGAGAACAAAATGAATCCGGAGTTTCTGAAAAAGATATTGCAAAGATTATTCCTACAATTCCTGTGACTTGTATAGAATCAAAAGAGAGAGTTGTAGAAAGAATTATGGAAGAGACAAGAGAGGATAACCATATTTTTATTTTTATGGGAGCAGGAGATATTTCAAAATTGGCACATGAAGTAGCAGATAGATTGCAAAAATAGGAGAGATTGCATATGAAAGTATTAGAGCAACAAATAATGAAAGAATACTCCAATATGAAGATTGGTGGAAAAGCGAAACGATTGATTATTGTTGAAAATAAAGAAGAGATGAAAGAAGCCTATGAAGAGTATGATTCTTTACTTTTATTAGGGAATGGAACGAATTTATTACTGAATGATGGATATTTAGATTATAATTTTGTGTCTACTGAAAAATTAAATAGAATTGAAAAATTGGGAAAGAATCGAGTTTATGTGGAAGCTGGGGTTGATTTAGACACTTTGCTTGCATTTATGGAGAAAGAAAATTTATCAGGAATAGAAAAAATGGCTGGGATTCCAGGTTCTATTGGGGGATTGACCTATATGAATGGAGGAGCCTTTGGGACTGAAATTTTTGATTTTATAGATGAGATTGAAGTACTAACAGAAGGAAATATTATTCAAAGTATCAAAAAGAAAGATTTGTATGTTCGATATCGAAAGACAGAAATTCAAGAAAAAAAATGGATTGTATTAAGTGTTATTTTTCAGTTTCAAACCGGTTTTGATAAGTCAACCGTGGAAGAAATTAAAAAGTCAAGAGAAGAAAAACACCCTTTGGATAAGCCAAGCTTAGGAAGTACTTTTAAGAATCCTGAAGGAGATTTCGCAGCTCGATTAATTTCGGAAGCGGGATTGAAAGGGCGAAAAGTAGGTGGAGCACAAATTGCAGAGAAGCATCCGAATTTTGTATTAAATTTAGGAGAAGCAACGTTTCAGGATATTTTAGATACCTTAGATTTAGTGAAAAAAACTGTGAAAGAAAAATTTGGAGTACAGTTAGAAGAAGAAATTATTATTATTCGATAATAGGGAGATAACAATGAGAATCGCAGTATTTATGGGTGGAGTTTCATCGGAAAAAGAAGTATCAATTCGTAGTGGAGAAGCTATTTTAGAAAGTTTACAAAGACAGGGTTACGATGCCTATGGAGTAGTACTAACAGAGAAAAATATGATTTCCGCTTTTCAAGAGGAACAGTATGACTTAGCATATTTAGCTCTACATGGTGGAGCTGGAGAAAATGGGGAAATTCAAAGTGTTTTAGAGTTGTTGGGGAAAAAATATACCGGGTCAGGAGTGGCTGCTTCTGCGATATCTATGGATAAATTATTGACCAAAAAAATTGCTTCTTTAGAGGGTGTTCGAATGGCAAAAACTTTTACTACGGTGGCAGAAATTTCTAGATATCCGGTGATGGTAAAACCATCAAAAGATGGTTCAAGTGTAGGAATTCATGTTTGTAATAATCAAGAAGAAGTAGAAAAAGCTTTGCAAGAAATTTCTGGCTATGCTATGATAGAAGAATACATACAAGGAGAAGAATTGACAGTTGGAGTATTAAATGGAAAAGCTTTGGGAGTTTTAAAAATTATTCCTCAAGCAGCAGATATTTATGATTATGAATCGAAATATGCTGCGGGAGGTTCTATTCATGAATTTCCAGCTCGAATTGCTAAGATAGCTTATGAAGAAGCTATGGTAAACGCTGTGAAGATTCATGAAGCTTTAGGAATGAAGGGAGTTTCTCGAAGTGATTTTATTTTGAAAGATGACCAAGTTTACTTTTTAGAAGTCAATGCTTGTCCGGGAATGACAAAAACAAGTTTAGTTCCTGATTTAGCGACATTACAAGGCTATACTTTTGATGATATTACTAGAATATTAGTAGAGGACGCATTGGCATAATTGAAGGAGAGTTATGTTACTGAGATTATCTTTTATCAGTTTAATTATTTGGTTTATTTATATGATACCCAGCCAATTTTTAAATTTAGATATTTTTAAAATAAAAAAAATAAATATTGGAGAGAATTCTAAAATTCTAAATGAAGAGCTCAGTGCCGTTGCAGAAAAGATTTATGACAAGAGTATTTGGCAGATAGACATGAAGAAATTGAAACAAGAATTGTCTAAAGATATACGTTTGGAGTCGGTAGAAATTTCTCATGATAAAGTAGGAGAATTAAATTTTAAAGTAGAAGAAAAAGAGTTACTCTATTATGCACAAATTGGAGAGCGAATTTATTTGATGGATAAAAAAGGAGAAGTGTTTGGATATTTTAATGAAAGAGATAAAATGTCCTTGCCTCTTTTAGTATCGAAAGATGGAAAAAATGTTTCTTCTTTAGTAGAAGTCCTCTCGAATTTACAAGAATATTCTTTTTATGATTCTATTTCACAAATCTATGAGGTAGACAGGAATCGAATTGATATTATTTTAATCGATGGAACAAAAATTTTTACGAATACTTCCGTAGATAAAAAGAAGTATAAGGTGGCAATGGCTCTCTATTTTGAAATTATTAAAAATAAAAAGATAGCCTACATGGATTTACGCTTTCAAGATTTTATTATTCGATATGTGGAGGACGATAATGGAAGATAATATTACAAAGTTAATTATGGACATTGGAAATTCTCATATTAAACTTTTAGTAGGAGAAGTATCCACAGATTTCACTAAGATAAAAGTATTACAATACGTAGAAGTTCCAACCAAAGGAATGAAAAAGTCAGTGGTAGAATCTTCGGATGAGCTTTCTTATGCAATTCAAAAAGCTCTCAATAGTTTAGATAATCCGGAACATAGAGAAATAGATAAAGTGACTATTGGAGTTGGAGGAAAATACATTCAATCGAAAACAAGAAAACTTTCTATCGAATTTGAGGAAAGGGAAGTGCAAGAAAGTGATTTAGAGCGATTGTATGAGTTGGCAGAAGAATGTTTAGAGCCAGAAGATTTGGTCTTGAAGCGAGAAATGTATAATATTAAAATAAATAATGCAGGGATAGTAAAAAATCCTATTGGATTAGTTGCAAGTCGTTTAGAGGCAAATGTACATTTAATTTATGTGGATCGAGAAGATATTGAGAAAATGACAGATGCTATCGTGGAAGCGGGATTCGATATTGAAAATATTTATTTGAATGCTTATGCTTCTTTAAAATCTACTTTGGTTGATGAAGAATCTACTAAAATGGGAGTAGCTTTAGTAGATATTGGAGAAGGAGTCACAGATATTATTATTTCTAAGAATCATAAGATTATATATTCGAAATCTGCAAATTTAGGTGGAATTCATTTTATGAGTGATATTATGTATCTTTTCCATGTTTCAGAAGAAGAAGCTAGAGAAGTTTATTCCTCTTATATGAAAGGAGAAATGGGAGAACAATATATCAGCTCCAGTGGAAAATGTTTTGTGAAAGAAGATGTAGAAAAAATTATTGATGCGAGAATTGGAGATATTGCCACCTTTATCCTAAATACGATTCAGGAATCCGGATTTACAGGATATTTAGGACAAGGAATGGTATTGACAGGAGGGGTTGCTAGTTTAGATCGATTAGTTGGAAAAATAAATGCTCAAACCGGAGGAATTGTACGGCGTAAGAAACCATTACCAATTCGAGGATTAGAAAAACCGGAATACAGAATGGCGACTGTCGTTGGATTATTTTTAGAAGCCATAGAAGAAGAAATGGAAGCACAACAAAAAAGAATTTATGAAGCAACGAGGGAAGAAGAAGTAGAAGATGATTTAGAAGAGTTATTAGAAGATACAAGATCAGAAAAAAAATCATCTGGGGAAACATTTGGAAAAATTAAAAAGTGGATTTCATATTTTATATAAGAGAAGGAGAAGAGGTGAAAGATATGTTAATAGAGCAAGATTTAGTAAAAATCAAAGTATTAGGAGCAGGAGGAGCAGGGGGAAATGCCATCAATGACATGATTTCTTCAGGAGTTGGAGGTGTAGAATACATTGCGGCAAATACCGATTCTCAAGATTTGAATAAATCTTTAGCAGACTCTCGTTTACAATTAGGGGAAAAATTAACAAGAGGTTTAGGAGCTGGAGCCGATCCTTCCATCGGAAAACAAGCTGCAGAAGAAGATATCGATAAAATTAAACAACTATTGGAAGAAACAGATATGTTGTTTATTACAGCCGGTATGGGAGGAGGAACCGGAACGGGTGCTGCACCGGTTATCGCTAGAGTTGCAAAAGAATTAGGAATTTTAACAGTAGCCATTGTAACAAGACCTTTCTCTTTTGAAGGAAAGAAAAGAAAAAATAATGCAGATTTAGGAGTACGACAATTAAAAGAAACGGTAGACGCTTTGGTGATTATTCCGAATGATAAATTATTTGAACTACCAGATAAGACAATTACCTTACAAAATGCTTTCAAAGAAGCAAATAATATTTTGAAGATAGGAATTCGTGGAGTAGCTGATTTAATGATTGGAAACGGGTTAATCAACTTGGACTTTGCCGATGTAAGAGCTACGATGTTAAATTCCGGAATTGCTGTATTAGGATTTGGAGAAGGAGAAGGAGAAAATAGAGCTATGAAGGCAACAGAAAAAGCTTTACAATCTCCTCTATTGGAAAAATCAATTCAAGGAGCTAGTAAAATTTTAATTAACATTACCGGTTCTCCTGATATTACTTTGATGGAAGCTCAAACCATTTCAGAAACGGTAAGAGATGCTGCTGGAAAAACTGCAGAAGATGTCATGTTCGGATTGGTTGTAGATCCAGAAGTAGGAGATAAAGTTTTAGTTACGATTATTGCAAATAATTTTGTGGATGAGGCTCAGGAATCAGAACCTTTTATCAATTTGAAACCACAAGGAAACAAGGAAGAAGAAATGTTGACCGAAAATAAGGAAGCACATTATAATGATGATGACATTGATCTTCCACCTTGGCTAAGAAGTAAAAAATAACTTGTAAAAGAACAATAATTATGATATACTACATAAGACCCTGCTCAGGACCATTGTGTGTTTTGGGCAAAAACCATAGGGAGGAGGTATTGAGATGAAAAAATACGAAATTATGTACATCATCAGCCCAACTGTTTTAGAAGAAGGAAGAGATGCTATCATTGAAAAAGTTTCAGAATTGTTAACTTCTAATGGAGCAAATATCCTTAAAACAGAAAAATGGGGAGAAAGAAAACTTGCTTATTTAATTGATAAGAAAAAAACAGGTTTCTATGTACTAACTACTTTTGAGATTGATGGAACTAAATTAGCTGAAGTAGAATCTAAATTGAACATTACTGAAGAAGTAATGCGATATATCGTTGTAAAACAAGACTAATTATTTCTAACAATCAAAAGGGAGGTATTAAAAAATGGCAGAATTCAGAAGAAGAAGAGCAAAACTTCGAGTAAAAGCTGAAGAAATCGATTACAAAAATGTAGATTTGTTAAAAAGATTTGTATCTGACAAGGGAAAGATTAATCCTTCTCGGTTGACAGGAGCAAATGCAAAATTACAAAGAAAGATTGCTAAGGCTATCAAGAGAGCAAGAAATATTGCTTTGATTCCTTACACAAAAATCGAAAAATAAGAGCAAATATTTATCAATAAAAAGCATTTATCTACTTTTAGGTAAATGTTTTTTTATTTTTTTGAAAAAATATTGTTTTTTTTTCTTTATTGTTTATAATAATTGTAAATAATAAACTTAAGGAGTGATAAAAATGAGAGTATTATTTTTCGATGCAAAAAGCTATGACAAGGAAAATTTTGATGCTTACAAAGAAAAATATGGTTTTGATATTAAATATTTAAAGGTAAAGTTGAATGAAGAAACTGTAGACTTTGTAAAGGGGTATGAAATTATTAGTATTTTTGTAAATGATACTGTAAATCCTCCTGTGATAGATAAATTAATTGAATATGGGGTTAAATTGATTGTACTGCGTTGTGCCGGATATAACAATGTGGATGTTAATTATATTAATGGAAGAATAAAGCTAGTAAGAGTTCCTGCATATTCACCATATTCTGTGGCGGAATATACAGCATCTATGGTAATGACATTGAATCGAAAAATTCATAAGGCCTATGTGAGAACAAGAGAAGGAAATTTTTCTATCAATGGTCTTATGGGATTTGATTTACATAAAAAGACAGTAGGGGTCATTGGAGCTGGAAGAATTGCAAGGATCTTTATTAAAATTATGAGAGGTTTTGATGCAAGGGTAATTGCCTATGATCCTTATCCGAATGAATCTTTCGCAAGGGATTTAGGTTATGAATATGTGGATTTAGATACTTTATATCGAGAATCGGATATTATTTCTTTACATTGTCCTTTGACAAGAGAAAATACCTATTTAATCAATCGAGAGAGTATGAAAAAAATGAAGGATGGGGTTATGATTGTGAATACAGGAAGAGGTAGATTGATTGATACCATAGACTTGATAGAAGCTTTGAAAGATAAAAAAGTGGGAGCTGCCGCTTTAGATGTTTATGAAGAAGAAGCGGGATATTTCTTTGAAGATATGTCAAGTAGTGTCATTGAAGATGATATTTTAGGGAGATTACTTTCTTTTAATAATGTTTTATTGACGTCTCATCAAGCTTACTTTACAAAAGAGGCATTTCGAGATATTACATTGACTACATTAGAAAATATTCAATCTTTTTTACAAGGAAAAGAATTAGAAAATGAAATAAAGTAAAAAATATGGTATAATAGTATCAGGAATCAAACAAAAAATCAAAAAGGGGGTTGTGAAAAATGAAAAAATGGAAGATACCTGATACGTTTGTCATTATTTTCTTTGTGGTATTGTTGGCAGGTTTTTTAACTCATGTTGTTCCGGTAGGAAGTTTTGACATGAAAGATATCACTTACACCACAAGTGATGGAGCAGAAAAAACAAAGTCCGTACCAGTTGCTGGAAGTTTCCACTATGCCTTGGATGAACAAGGACAACCACTGGTAAAAGGTATTAAAGTATTTGAACCAGGAGGAGAAATTGGTTTAACAAATTATGTTTACGAAGGATTAGTCAGTGGAGATAAATGGGGAACAGCTGTTGGTGTTGTCGCTTTTATCTTAGTCATTGGAGGGGCTTTTGGAATTATTTTAAAAACAGGAGCTGTGGAAACCGGTTTATATGCTTTGATTAGTAAAACCAAGGGATCTGAGATTTTAATTATTCCTCTTGTCTTTATTTTGTTCTCTCTAGGAGGAGCTGTTTTTGGAATGGGGGAAGAGGCGATACCTTTTGCCATGATTTTAGTTCCTATTATTATAGGATTGGGATATGATAGTATTACTGCTTTGATGATTACGTATTGTTCTACACAGATTGGATTTGCTACTTCTTGGATGAATCCGTTTAGTGTTGCAGTAGCTCAAGGAGTTGCTGGAATTCCTGTATTATCAGGTTCAGGATTCCGTATTTTTATGTGGATTTTCTTTACTGCTGTAGGAACTATTTTTACGATGAGATATGCAAAAAAAGTAAAAGCTACTCCAAACTTATCGGTAGCTTATGAAACAGATAAATATTATCGAGAGGATTATAAGGCAGAAGCAACAGAAGGACAAAAATTTACTTTAGGTCATAAATTGGTATTGTTAGTTGTGGTTTTAGGAATGATATGGGTCATTTGGGGAGTAATCAAGCAAGGATATTACTTACCGGAAATTGCAACACAATTTGTCATTATGGGAATTATTTCAGGAATTATTGGAGTGGTATTCCACTTGAATGATATGACAACAAATGATATGGCAAGTTCTTTTAGAAAAGGAGCAGAAGAATTAGTAGGAGCTGCTCTTGTTGTAGGAATGGGAAAAGGAATTGTATTGGTATTGGGAGGAACTTCAGCAGGAGAACCAAGTGTATTAAATACTATTTTGAACTGGGTTGCTACTGGAATGGAAGGAATGCACTCTGCATTCTCAGCTTGGGTAATGTATATTTTCCAATCTTGTTTCAACTTCTTTGTTGTTTCAGGATCTGGACAAGCTGCATTAACTATGCCAATCATGGCTCCATTATCTGACTTATTAGGCGTTACAAGACAAGTTGCAGTTTTGGCTTTCCAATTAGGAGATGGATTTACCAACTTAATCGTACCAACTTCAGGATTGTTAATGGCAATTTTAGGGGTTGCCAGATTGGATTGGGGAACTTGGGTAAAATTCCAATGGAAATTCCAAGCTTTATTATTTATATTAGGTTCCATTTTTGTGATTGGAGCTTCTTTGGTAAATTTCTCATAAGAAAAAAATTAGAAAAATGGGCTGTCTTCTTCTTTGAAAGGGCAGCCTTTTTGTATGTTATAAAAAAATAAAAAAGACAGGCTAAAATCTGTCTTTTTTATTGTTGATATGAATTATTTGCTTAAGTGTTTTTTCAATCTTTCACTTAAAGTAGCTGCATTTGCTTTTAAAATATTCATGATTTCAACTTCTGAAGCACCTTTTAAAGATTTCAAAGTTCTTGAACATACTTTAATTTTAATAGGGTTTCCATTTACTAAAATAGTAGTTACTTGTAGATTTGGTTTCCAAACTCTTCTAGTTAATCTGTGAGAGTGAGAAATTTTATTACCACTGATAATACCAGTACCAGTAATTTCACATCTTTGCATCTTTGCACCTCCCTTTTACATATAACATTTCATAATACAAGCAATTATATCATTAAGTCAAGAAAAATTCAAGCATTTTTTTAATAATAGGAATATTTTAAGAGAAGAATACAAAATAATTCTTTCATATTTAGCAAGCTTTTGTGTTATAATAAAAAGAAAAAAGGGAGAGAAAACAAGAATGAGTATACATAGTCATCGAGTTTTAGAGTTTGATAAATTAAAAGAAAAAGTAATGACCTACTTAGCGATTGAAAAGAATGTAGAAGAAATTATAAATTTAAAACCATTCACCGATTTAAGTTCTTTACAACAAGAATTTGTCTATGTACAAGATTGCATGGATTTTATGCAGTATGATGGGGGATTAGATGTTCGCCATTTAAAAGATATTTGTGCTTTAACAGAAAAAATTAAATTGATTGGAACTTATTTAGAAGTGGACGAATTGTGGGATATCAATATTAACCTACGTTTTTTTAGAATATTTCAAACACAGCTGGAAGATTTAGGAAAATACAAAGCTCTACGAGATTATATGAAGCAAGTTTCTCCTCTTCGTTTGATAGAAGATTTGATTTCAAAAGCCATTGACGCTGAAAAACAAATTAAAGATGATGCTTCTTTAGATTTGCGAGATATTCGAATTCATAAAAAAGTATTGGCTCAGAATATTCGCAGAAAATTTGATGAGTTATTTGAAAAACCTAGTGTATCTGCAGCTTTTCAGGAACGTATTATTACAGAAAGAGATGGAAGAATGGTTGTTCCTGTAAAATTAGATTTTAAAGGTTTGATTAAAGGGATAGAACATGACAGATCTTCGAGTGGACAAACTGTCTTTATTGAACCTTTATCCATCGTTTCTTTGAATAATAAGATGAGAGAGTTAGAAACAAAGGAAAAGGAAGAAATCCGAAAAATTTTGTTGCGATTGTCTGAACAAATTCGGAACCATCAAGATGAAATTTACAAGATAGGAAATATGATCCTGTATATTGACCGTTTGCAAGCGAAAGCAAATTTTGGTTTGGAAGAAGCTTGTCATGTACCTATGGTGCAAGGAAAAGAAATTTTATATTTAGAAAAGGCAAGACATCCTTTTATTCCAAAAGAAAAAGTGGTACCTTTAACTTTTGAAATTGGAAAGGACTATAAAATTTTATTGATTACTGGACCAAATACGGGAGGAAAAACAGTAGCACTAAAGACAGCGGGGCTTCTTACCTTAATGGCTCTTTCCGGAATTCCAATTCCTGCTTCGCAAAATTCTAGGATTGGATTTTTCCAAGGAGTTTTTGCAGATATTGGAGATGAGCAAAGCATTGAACAATCTTTATCTTCTTTCTCTGCCCACGTCACAAACTTACAAGATATTTTAGAGCAAGTTCACAGAAATTGTTTGGTATTATTGGATGAACTTGGTTCCGGAACAGATCCTACAGAAGGTTCTGCCTTTGCCATGTCCATTATTGACTATTTAAAAGAGAAAAAATGTAATTCAATTATTACAACACATTATAGCGAAGTAAAGGCACATGGGTATAATGAAGAGGGCATTGAAACAGCTTCCATGGAGTTTGATACAACAACACTTTCTCCTACCTATCGACTTTTGATGGGAATCCCAGGGGAAAGTAATGCTTTGACGATTGCTAAACGATTAGGAATACCACAAGAAATTATTGAAAAAGCACAAAGTTATATCAGTGAAGACAATAAAAAAATTGAGCTTATGATCAATAATATAAAAAATAAATCAGAAAGCCTAGATAAAATGCAGGCAGAATTAACAGGATTACGAGAAGCAGCCAAAATGAATCAAGAAAAATGGGAAGAAGAACGAAAGGCTTTGGAGAGAGAAAAAAATGAAATCTTGAAAAAGGCTTATGAAGACTCCGAAAAGATGATGAATGAGATGAGAGCCAAGGCGTCTGCTCTGATTGAGAAAATTCAAAAAGAAGAACATAGTAAAGAACAAGCAAAACAAATACAAAAAAATCTAAACATGCTAAGTTCGGCTTTGAAAGAGGAAAAAAATAAGACAATTACGCTCAATAAGACAATGAAAAAGAAAGCACACTTTAAAGAAGGAGATAGAGTCTTTGTCAAAAATATCAACCAGTTTGCAACTGTTTTAAAAATCAATGCTATGAAAGAAAGTGCACAGGTACAAGCGGGGATTTTAAAATTAGAGGTTCCTTTTGAGGAAATTCGAGTGACAGAAGAGAAAAAAGAAAAAACATATCAAGTGCAAGTACATAAAAAAATTGCAGTACGGAGCGAAATTGATTTACGAGGAAAAATGGTAGAGGAAGGGATTCATGAATTAGAAACTTACTTGGATAGAGCTTTATTAAATGGTTATCATGAAATTTATGTAATTCATGGAAAAGGAACAGGAGCTTTGCGAAATGGAATTTTAGAATATTTAAAAACTTGTCCTTATGTGAAAGACTATCGAATTGGAGGTCATGGAGAGGGAGGATTAGGATGCACTGTGGTTACTCTAAAATAAAGAAAAAAATGAGTTTTATTTTAGCTTGTGCAGGAATTGGAAAGAGAATGAAATTGGGATATCCGAAACAATTCTTAGAGTACGATGGGAAACCGCTTTTCTTAAAACCTTTGTTATGTGCAGAACAATCTGAGTATGTAGATGAAATTATTATTGTGAGTCAAGAAGAATACTTAGAGGATATAAAAACTCTTTGTCAAAAAGAAGGTATCCATAAATTAAAAGCAGTTGTCACTGGAGGGAGAGAAAGGCAGGATTCTATTTTTGCTGCCCTAAAAAAGGTAAGTATAGATATGGACTATGTTATGGTACAAGATGCCGTCCGTCCTTTTTGTAAAGAAAAATATATCCGGGAAAGTTATGAACAATTAGAGGCGGGATATATGGGAACAGTAGTGGGAGTGGCTGTGAAGGATACTATAAAAGAGATTACTGAGGATGGTTTTGTAAAAAATACTCCGAAACGTAGCTCTTTATTTGCGGCTCATACTCCGCAAGCTTTTCAAAAAGAAATTTTAAAAGAAGCTTATGAAAAAGCATACCAAGATAAGTTTTTAGGGACAGATGATGCTTCTCTTGTAGAAAGATTACAGCTTTCTATAAAAATTATTGTAGGAGATTATGATAATATAAAAATAACGACTCCTGAAGATTTAAAAATTTTAAATCCCTAGGCAAAATTATGAGAAAATGATACAATAAAAAAGGAAAATAGAAAAATTTAGGAGGCAAATTATGATAAAAATATACAATACCCTAAGTGCATCCCTTGATACTTTTACTCCTCGAAAAGAAAAGGAAGTATCTATGTATGTGTGTGGGCCAACCGTATATAACTATATTCATATTGGAAATGCAAGGCCGGCGATTGTATTTGATACTGTAAGACGATACTTTGAGTATCGAGGATATAAAGTAACTTATGTTCAAAATTTTACAGATGTTGATGATAAAATGATTAAAAGAGCGAATGAAGAAGGAACTACCGTAGAAGATGTAGCTCATAGATACATTCAAGCCTATTTAGAAGATATGAAAAGTTTACATATTAAAGAAGAAGGGATGATACGTCCTAAGGCGACAGAACATATTCAAGAGATGATAGACATGATTCAAAATTTGATAGATAAGGGACATGCCTACGAGTCCAATGGAGATGTGTATTTCCGAGTTGCTACTTATCATCAAGAGTATGGAGCTTTATCGAAACAAAAAATAGAAGATTTACAAAGTGGAGCTAGAATTGAAGTGACAGAGATAAAAGAATCTCCTTTGGATTTTGCTTTATGGAAAGCTTCTAAGCCTGGAGAACCATCTTGGAAATCTCCATGGGGAGAAGGAAGACCAGGATGGCATATTGAGTGTTCTGCTATGTCGAATAAATATTTTGGAAATAGTTTTGATATTCATGGAGGGGGACAAGATTTGATTTTCCCACATCATGAAAACGAAATTGCTCAATCGAAATGTTCTTGTGGAGGAAGTTTTGCTAACTATTGGATGCATAATGGATATATCAATATTGACGGAGTCAAGATGTCAAAATCTTTAGGGAATTTCGTGTTATTGCGAGATATTTTAAAACATTTTTCCGGAAAAGTGATTCGATTCTTTATGTTAAGTGCTCATTATCGAAAACCAATGAACTTTTCAGATGCTGAATTAAGCCAAGCAAAAATTGCTTTAGAAAGAATTGAAAATTCTTTGATTCGTGCTCATGAAATTTCAGAAACAAGTATTGCCCTTGAAGGAAGTGCAGGAGTAGAGTTGAAGAAAGCTCTAGAAGATACGAAGGGAAAATTTATAGAAGCAATGGACGAAGATTTTAACACTGCTCAAGCCATTGGAGTTATTTTTGAATTAGTTCGAGAATTAAATAAGACTTTAGATAGTTCTTACAATCAAGAAGCTTATGTTATTGTGAAAGAAACCGCAGATTATTTATATCATATTTTATACGATGTGTTAGGAATTGAAGTGGAAGTAGAAACAAAAGTAGAAAATTTAACCGTAGATTTGGTAGAGTTTATCTTGGAACTTCGTCGAGAAGCTAGAGCTGAAAAAAATTGGGCTCTATCGGATAGAATTCGAGATCGATTGGCAGAGTTAGGAATTCAAATTAAAGACGGAAAGGATAGTACTACATGGAGAGTGTAGATATTCGGGAAATGAGTGGGCTTGCTTTAGCGTATTTGGGAGACACGGTGTGGGAAACACAGGTTCGTCTTTATTGGGTAAAAAAAGGCTTCAATATTTCTCATTTGAATTATAAAGTGAAAAAATTTGTCAATGCAAAAGTGCAAAGTCATTATTATCAATTATTAAAGGAAGAACTTTCAGAAGAAGAAAATGCAATTATGAGAAGAGCAAAAAATGCAAATATTAGAAGTTTTCCCAAAAGTTGTAGTAACCAAGAATACAGAGAAGCGACAGCTTTTGAAGCTATATTAGGCGCTTGGTTTTTGCAGGGAGAGATAGATAAAATACAAGCTTTTGCAAATCGAATATTGGAAAAAGAATAAAGGAGAAGAAGAATGGCATTCTTTAAATTAAATCGAGGATTGGGAATTGACTTAGGAACAGCAAATACTTTGGTTTATAGTAAAAAACATAAAAGAATTGTATTAAATGAACCATCTGTGGTTGCTGTGGAAAGAGAAACAAAAAAAATATTAGCAGTGGGAAATGAAGCAAAAGAAATGTTAGGAAAGACCCCCGATAGTATTGTAGCAGTAAGACCTTTGAGTGAGGGAGTGATTGCTGATTACGATATTACGGAAGCGATGATTAAGTATTTTATTAAAAAAGTATTTGGTTCCTATAGTTTCTTTATGCCGGAAATTATGATTTGTGTTCCAGTAGACATTACAGGAGTAGAAAAAAGAGCTGTTTTAGAAGCTACAATTTCTGCAGGAGCTAAGAGAGCTTATTTGATTGAAGAAGCAAGAGCAGCTGCTCTAGGAGCAGGAATGGATATTTCAGCTCCAGAGGGAAATATGATTATTGACATCGGGGGAGGATCTACCGATATAGCAGTGATTTCTTTAGGAGGAACCGTGGTAAGTAAGACCATTCGAATTGCAGGGAATAATTTTGACTCCAGTATCATTAAGTATGTGAAGAAGACTCACAATTTATTGATTGGAGATAAGACGGCAGAAGAAATTAAGATAAAAATTGGAACAGCTTTGCCTTTAGAGGAAGAAGAAACAATGGAAGTAAAAGGGCGAGATTTAATGATGGGACTTCCTAAGACAGTGACAATTAGTTCAGAGGAAATTCGAGAGGCTATCATGGATTCTTTGATGGAAATTGTAAGATGTATTAAAAGTGTTTTGGAACAGACACCACCAGAATTGGCTTCTGATATTGTTGACAAAGGAATGGTTATGACAGGAGGGGGCTCTCTGATTCGTAACTTTCCAGAAATGGTAGAAAAGTATACAAGTTTAAAGGTAACTTTAGCAGAAAATCCTTTAGAAAGTGTTGTAAGAGGATCTGGTTTAGCTCTAGAACAAGTAAAAGTATTAAGAAAGATTGAAAAGGCTGAAAGATAATGTTGGAAGATTGGATTCGACAAGATATTTCGAAGAATAAAAAATCTGGGACTTATTTATTTTATGGGGAAGATAGCTCGCGTCTAGAAAAAGCAGTTCTTTCTTTTGCCAAAGCTCTTTGTTGTCCGGAAGAAAAAGATTATTATTGTGATTCTTGTAGTGTTTGTAATCGGATTCAAAAAGGAGTGTATGCAGATGTTCATGTCTTGGAAAATTTAAAGATTGAGGACATTCGGGAGGCGGAGACCAGTTTTCATGAAAGTTCTTATGAAGGAGAACGGAAAATTTTTATTCTGCCCAATATTCAAGACCTACGAAAAGAAAGTGCAAATGCTTTATTGAAATCTATTGAGGAACCGGGAAATGGAACTTTTTTCTTGCTATGGAGTACTCGAAAAAATATTTTGGCAACAATACGTTCGAGAGCAATTCAAGTATTTGTTCCTAGAGTAAATTATCAAGAATTAGGAGTAAGTAAAGAGTGTTATCATTTTTTTGAAGGGAATGAGCAGGATATTTTGAATTGTTTAAAAGAAAATATCAATTGGCAAGAGCATCAATCCTATAAAAATATTCAGAAGAATATAGTATCATATCTAGAAACTCAGCAAACTTCTTCTAAAGTCAAAGTTTATCAATCTTTGATTGATTTTTTAGAAGTGAAAGAAAATTTGAGTGTTGTGGAAATATTATGGTTTATCGAGGAACTTGTAGGAAGTCCTTGTGAACGAAAAGATTTTGCATGGATTTTTCACTATTGTCTTATGCAAGAACGTTATCAAGGAAAGTTAGAGGAGAAACTCATGCTTTCAAAAATGTTAAATTTTCCAATCAATAATAAAGTATTATTTGCAAATTTATTTTTAAAATAAAAAAAACTTGCATTAAATAGTAAAATGGTGTATACTACAAAGGTATC
>UMHQ01027313.1_pt1 | contig 37969 bp, 24 predicted proteins | sample 1965531 | NCBI WGS metagenome assembly UMHQ01 (sample SAMEA4836098, study PRJEB28245) | human gut metagenome | biome: gut microbiome; material: fecal sample | place: Denmark | collected 2008 | reverse complement strand
GGGGGTTCCCGTCGAGCATCCTGCTCCGGGAACCCCATTTTTTTATCCCTGAACACAAGTAGGGCGCAAGCGTTTTATCGCAATGGGTTTATAGACTGGGCAACTATGCATTACTTCGTACCCAAACGTTGCACCGAGTCGAACAAGATCATGTATCACGACAAGGCAACGGCTCAGCAGGCCGCCGACCAGAGTTGGCGCGAACGCGGCACTGAGCTTTGGGTATACCGTTGCGATTTCTGCGGTACTTGGCATCTCACGCATCGCGATCCACAATCCAGCTACATGCATGTTCCGCTTAACCAGCAGCTCAAGCCACATTCCCGCAAGAAGGGCTACAAGCCCCGCAGAAGGTAATAGCAGAGCAATAGCAGGGCATAACAGGACAATACCGAGAACAAGGCAACATATAAAACCAAGGCCCGGCGGATTCATTGCAATCCACCGGGCCTTGTGTTGTATCAGCTTCGTATCAATGATACGAGCGCTGCCATGTATCTACCGCTCCAAACGGAAGCCCTGTCGCTTCGCCTGCACGGCAACGGCCTTGGCGTTCACGCCCTCGTCGATCGCATTTGCCGCAATCTGGTCGCTGAACGCGTCCACCGGCCGTTCAGTATCGCGCAAATCGTAATACTTGTGTACTTCGACGTCGAACGAATCCAAGCCGGACAGCAGCTTCTCATCGCTACTTGGATACTCGTTCTCGAAGAACTGCATGGAACGCGGCATACGCGGCTTGACGGCCGGCTCCTGATCGGGCTTGCCGATCGCAATGCCCAGCACCGGGTACGTGTATTCGGGCAGATTCAGCAGGTCGATCAGCGCGGGAACATCGTTGAGCAGCGAGCCGAGAATCACGCAACCCAAGCCGAGCGAGTACGCGGCCGTCTCCATCGCATGCAGTGCCAGAACCGCGTCGTTCTGCGCCTGCGTGAAACGATAGCTGCCATTGAGCGTGAACGCGTCGGACGCCACTTCCACGCCCTTGCGTGCGGCGATCGCGGCATTGCGATGCTCGTCCAGCACGAACACGTACAGCAGCGGCGCGGTCGCGATATACGGCTGCCCGCCGATTTCGGCAAGACGCTTCTTGGTGGCTGGCTCGGTGACGCGGATGGCGGACCAGTCGTTCAGGAACTGGCTGCTCGCCGCATGCTGCGCCACGGTCTCCAACGTTTCGACGACGTCGTCCGGCAGCGGCTTCGGCTTGAATTTGCGGATGGAACGACGCTCCAGCAGAGTGTCGACGGTTGCGTTATGAAGAATGTTGCTCATACCGCCATTGTTGTCCGCGCGGCGCGATTTTGCAAGGGAATCGGGCTAAATCCGTCTCCCTGTGAGAACATATCTACTTGAGACTGCTTTGCGATATTTGCGACGTATTTACTTGCGATGCGCCTGCCGTGCGTGCCGCCTGTCCACAATCGCCTTCGACCCGCGGCCGGACAGTTGCGATACGAGCGCGCCGAAACCGGCGGAAACCACGGCGAATACGATGCCGAGCGCCGCTTCCGCAGCCTCGTTCTTGGTACCGTCGGCACGGACGGCCTTGCGGCCGACGCTTTTCTTCCACACCATCTCGAACGCCTTGCCGAGCACCAGTCCGGCCAACGTGGGCACGACGGACTTGAAAATCTTATCGCCAAATGAATCGGGATCGTTCAGTCTCTGGTCGCGCATCGCATTCACCTTCTCGTCGACGGTGTGCAGGGCCGCCACCACGCGGTCCGCACTGGATTCCATATTCGGCATTTCACTCATGAAACCAGTGTAACGCGTCGGAAAACATGCCGGAATATGTGCGGGACACGTGGCGGAATGGGATGAAAACGCAGCTTGCGTCGGCTAGAGTAGAGACATGACTGAAACTCAACTGGGAGGCAATGCCGCTTCCGCAATCACCCCTGGCCGCTTGGTGCTGCTGCGTCACGGGCAGACCGTGTGGAGCGAATCCGGACAGCACACCGGCCGCACCAATATTCCGTTGACTGACATTGGCTGCGATCAGGCTCGTGCCGCCGGCGAACGGTTGCGTGAGGCGTTTCCCCAGGGTTTCGCGCAGGGGTGCATGTTCGCCAGTCCGTTGCGCAGAGCCCAGCAGACGGCGCAGCTGGCCGGATATGGCGATTTCGATGTGCTCCCTGAAATCGCGGAATGGGATTACGGCCGTGCCGAAGGGCGTACGCGCCAGGAAGTGAGTGCGGTGGGCGGTTTCGCTTGGGATGTGTGGCGCGACGGTCCGCAGGCACTTCCCGAATCGTTGGAAGGCGATTGGATTGAAACTTTGCCGAACGGCGAGCAGGTGCCCGTGCACAACGGTCCGGGTGAGACGGTGGAGGAAGCTGCGGCGCGCACACGTGAGGCGATCGCCACGGTCAAACCGTTGCTCGACGCTGGAAACGATGTGCTGCTGGTGGCGCATGCGCACGTTCTTCGTATCTTGACGTCGCAATGGCTCGGTGTTGATCCGCATTTCGCGCGGTTGCTGCGATTGGACACTGCGCATTATTGTGTATTAAGCCAATATAAAGGTGACAATGTCATCGAACACTGGAATTGCTGAATTATCGAACGGAACTGTTTGATATCGCTGAATATTATGGCGGTCCCTCCTTGGAACCGCCTTTTTATTGCATGCATGACTTGCCACTTTGCTGCGGCGTGTCGCAAACGCTTGCATAAAAGTATACTCTCTAAAAGTATTGAAAATAAACGATTTTCGGGATTTCTTTCGATGGTGTGACGTCTGATTTTTGAATTCATTTTGCCTACGTTTGCAAAAATCGGGGAAATGCGGCACAATAGTGGTTGTTAGGAATCGTGATGACGCGATACCGCAAATTGTTTCCCAACGAGAAGCTGGGAACAGGAATGGAAGAGAAAGGTTCGATGATGAATCGTACTATTAAGGCAGCAGTTGGAATGGTCGCTATCGCGGCAATGTCTGTTGGCACGTTGGCTGCTTGCGGTGGTTCTAGCTCAAGTTCCGATAACGGCAAGGGCAAGGTGTACTTCCTTAACTTCAAGCCGGAATCCAGCGACGAATGGAAGAAGCTGGCCAAGGATTACACCAAGGAAACTGGTGTTGAGGTCAAGGTCCAGACCGCTGCTTCCGGTACATACGAACAGACTTTGAAGTCCGAGATTGCCAAGTCCGAGGCTCCGACCTTGTTCCAGGTCAACGGCCCTGTCGGCTACCAGAACTGGTCGTCCTACACCGAAGACATGTCCGATACTGAGCCGTACAAGCAGCTTATCAACAAGGATGTCGCCCTCAAGGATGGGGATAAGGTCGTCGGTGTTCCGTATGCCATGGAGACTTATGGCCTGATCTACAACAAGGATCTGCTGGCCAAGTACATTGCCACTGACGGCGCCAAGATCAAGAGCGTCGATGACATCGACAACTTCGATACCTTGAAGGCCGTGGCCGATGACATCCAGGCTAAGAAGGACCAGCTTGGTGTCAAGGGCGCGTTCACCTCCGCCGGCTTCGACTCCAGCTCCGACTGGCGTTTCAAGACCCATTTGGCTAACCTGCCGCTTTACTATGAGTTCAAGGATGACAACGTCACCAAGCAGCCGGAGACCATCAAGGGCACCTACCTGCCGGAATATAAGAACATCTTCGATTTGTATCTGAAGGACTCCACCACCGAGCCGACCCAGCTGAGCTCCAAGACCGGTGATGATTCTACCTCCGAGTTCTCCCTCGGCGAGGCTGTGTTCTATCAGAACGGCACCTGGGCATGGTCCGATCTGCAGAAGGCCGGCATGAAGGCTGACAGCGTTGGCATGATCCCGATCTACATCGGTGCCAAGGGCGAAGAGAAGCAGGGTCTGGCCACCGGTTCCGAGAACTACTGGTGCATCAACTCCAAGGCTTCCGACGCTGACAAGAAGGCCACCAAGGACTTCCTGAAGTGGGTCGTCACCAGCAAGACCGGCATCAAGTCTCTGTCCAGCGACATGGGCTTCACCACCCCGTTCAAGTCCTTCAGCGACGTCAAGTCCGACAATCCGCTGGTCCAGGCTGCTGTTGATGATCAGAACTCCGGCAAGACCGCAGTCTCTTGGAACTTCACCATGATGCCGTCCGAAGAGTGGAAGAACAAGCTTGGTTCCGCCCTCCTCGAATACGCTCAGGGTACCGGTGACTGGGATGCCGTCAAGACCGCGTTTGTTGACGGTTGGAAGACTGAGTACGACGCTGTTCACTGAGATTGTGTTGCACCATGAGTTGCAAATCGCAATTCAATAACTGAATAAGCTAGCTGAGGTCGAGGATTTTTCCTTTCCTCTCTTCGCCCCAGCCGGTTGTGGAGACAACGGAAGGCCGTCATCGCAATGTTCTGCGATGACGGCCTTTCTGTGTTTCGTACGTTTGCCGTGTGCGCAATGTGCGGCAAACGTCAGTGACGCAGTCTGGCGGTGGTCGATCGGACGATTAGCTGTGCGGGAAACGTCTTGAACGGCTCGTCAAGCGGCTGCTTGTCAATCAGGGCAAGCGTCATACGGGCCGCCTCGTGTGCCATCTCGACCGGTGTCTGACGGATGGTGGTCAAACCGAGATCGCGAGCGTAGGTGCTGTCGTCGTAGCCAATGATGGAGATGTCGTTCGGTATTGTGAAACCGTTGCGTTCCAGCTGGAACAGTAGCGGAATTGCGATGCCGTCTTCCTGACAGGCAATCGCCGTGGGCATGTGGTCCGAGCTGAGCAGCTGCGTGACGACTTTGCTGATGTTGTTCTTGCCTTCGTCGGTAACGAACACGCGCGGTTCGACGCCATTGGACTTGCAGCACGTCATGAACGAATCGAAACGGCCCTGCACGCTGAAGTGCAGCGTCACTTCACGGTCGGTACGGATGTAAGCGATATCGCGATGGCCAAGCGTTATCAAGTGGCGTGCGGCCAATTCGGATCCCTGCTTGTCATCGATGCGCACGGCGGCGTTGAAGCCGCGCTCTTCCGGCAAGCTCGAATTGATGCCGATGATTGGCACATCGACTGACCTGAGTTGCCTGATTTCGTTGCTGTCGATGTCGAAGGAAATGACGATTACGGCGTCGACATTGCGGCGTACCGGCAGCATGTCGAAGAACGCGCGGCGTTCCTCGGCGCTGGACATCTGATAGATTGAGATGTCGTAGCCTTCATCATGGAAGGATTCGTTCAGTCCTTCCATGATGGACGAACTGAACCACAGATTGAGTCGGCCGGAAATCAGCACCGCGATTCGTAGCGCGCGGCCGGTTTTGAGTGCTGCAGCGGAGCGCGAGATGGAAAAATTTAATTCGTCGGCGGCTTTCATGACTTTGTCACGCGTGGCTTTCGACACAAGGTCGGGACGTGTGAAGGAGCGAGAAACCGTTGAAATGGAGACGTGCGCAAGTTGTGCCACGTCTTGAATGCTGCTTTTCATGGTGACCCCTTGTATAGTAGAACTACTGGATATTCAGCATACTGTATTGAAACACTCTTGCAAAAGTTGGATTACAAACGTTTTCATTTGTGCCACAGTTGTTGCGGGGCTGATATTTACAATGCTTTCAGGCTGTCAATACTATGACAACGATGCAGAATATATGATTTATGACATGTAAAAATGACAACGTTTGACATTTCGCGTCGCGCTGTTTATTATAACAACTGTAAAAACTAAAAAGGCGAAAAACAATGCAGTGATTCGCCGATTTGGGGCAGTTGGTTTTCCATGCCGCGTTGCTGCGGTGTTGGAATGGAGAGGAAAGAAAGCAGGCAAGCTATGATCAGCATGGCCGGCAAAGCGATACGAAAGTGGTGGGCTCTGTTTGCGCTACCGACGTTCGCTGCATTTATCATCGGGTTTGTAATCCCGTTCATCATGGGTGTGTATTTGAGTTTCTGCAAGTTCACAACTGTGACTGACTCGGAATTCATTGGACTTAAAAACTATCAGAAGGCACTTGCGGATAAGGAATTCCTGCATGCGTTAGGTTTCTCGACGGCGCTGACCATTGTCACTACGGTTGTGATCAATGTGGTTGCGTTTGCCATCGCATATATGCTTACCAAGGCCATCAAGGGCTCCAACATCTTCCGTTCGGTGTTCTTCATGCCGAACCTCATCGGTGGCATTATCCTGGGCTACATCTGGATGCTGCTGCTCAACGGCATTCTCGCTCACTGGGGCCGCGCGTTGACGTATAGCGCAACCTACGGCTTCTGGGGCTTGGTCATCTTGGTGTGCTGGCAGCAGATTGGCTATATGATGATTATCTACATCGCAGGCATGCAGTCGCTGCCGACCGACGTGCTCGAAGCGGCTTCCGTGGACGGCGCAAACGGCACCCAGACCATGTTCAAGATCATCATTCCGCTGATGATGCCGTCTATCACCGTATGCTCGTTCCTGTGCGTCACCAACGGCTTCAAGCTGTACGATCAGAACCTTGCATTGACCAACGGCGCTCCGTCGAACATGTCTGAAGGTCTGGCAATGAACATTACCCGCACGTTCTACGGCCGTATGGGCTGGGAAGGCGTCGGCCAAGCGAAGGCAGTGCTGTTCTTCATTCTGGTGGCCATCGTGGCGCTCATCCAGAACAAGCTCACCACGAGCAAGGAGGTGGAGGCATGAACTCCGGAGAAAAAGTCAAGCACGGCGCACTGTGGTCCGTACTGTTCGCGGTGGTTTCGCTGGCGTGGATCTTCCCGATCGTGCTGGTGATCATCAACTCTTTCAAGCAGAAGGCGTATATTTCTCGTAACGCGTTCTCCCTGCCGACCGGTAAGGCGTTCGTTGGACTTGAAAACTATACGCGTGGCCTCGATACCACGAACTTCTTTGCCAGTTTCGGCTGGACCCTGCTCATCACTGTCGGTTCCGTGGCGCTGATTCTGGTGTGCACTTCGATGTGCGCATGGTGGATCGTCCGCGTGAACAACTGGGCCGCGAAGCTGCTGTACACGTTGTTCCTGTTCAACATGATCGTGCCGTTCCAGATGGTCATGTTCACCCTCTCCAAGCTGGCCGATATGTTGAAGCTCAACACCCCGTGGGGTCTGTGCTTCGTGTATCTGGGCTTCGGCGCTGGTCTGGCCGTGTTCATCTTCACCGGCGTGGTCAAGGGCATTCCGGAATCGCTGGAAGAATCCGCCATGATCGACGGCGCTTCCGTGCCGCGCATCTTCTTCCAGATCGTTGTGCCGATCATGAAGCCGTCCATTGTGTCCGTGGCTATTCTGCAGGCCATGTGGATCTGGAACGACTACCTGCTGCCGTACCTGACGCTCGACCTGGGCAAGTACAAGACCATTTCCGTGGCCGTGCAGTACCTGAAGGGCGGTTATGGTTCCGTGGATATGGGCGCCATGATGGCATGCCTGGTTATGGCCATCATCCCGATCATCATCTTCTACCTGATCTGCCAGAAGTACATCGTCAAGGGTGTTATGGCTGGAGCCGTTAAGGGCTGATCTTCGATCAGCCCTTAGGGAACAGCGCAGTGCGCTGTTCCCAGGCTCCAGCCCGAGCGGCTATGTCGCGAGGGTAACGTTGAGCCCGCGCGTAGCGCGGTCCTTAATTGCAGGGCCGAAGGCGGCGCGGTGAAGGGCTGATTTTCACCCAGAAAAATTTAAGGGACTGATGCGAATCAGTCCCTTTTTTCGTGCCTAATTACTTGCTGATGTACTTGCGGAAGACATGCTCGAGGATCGGCGAATGCAGCATCAGCATGGTGCCGTAGCCGAGCACGAGCAGCAGGAACAGGCCCTGCGGCATGTAGAACCAGCTGGCCACGAGCAGCGCGACGTACACCGCGTCAATCGCAATCAATGCCAACGTGTGCCCGATGTTGCTCACGCTGAACACAAAAGCGTTGCCGAGCGTGCGCCAAAACGAGTTTTCGAAACGTGCCTGCAATGCCCAAACCCATTCAAAACCGATCAGCCATACGATCGTCAGCGCGAATTTCGGAATCAGCAGCGGCGTGATCTGCAGCACGATCCACGAGTAGACGCACAGCGCGCCGGTCGTGCCGAAAATCAGCCAGTAGCCGGTTGATTTCGCGAAATTCGAGCGGAAGGCGGCGAAATAGTTGCGCGTCGCCGTGCCTTCGCCGGACAGCGTGCGGCGGGTGGCGTCGTGGCCGGCGGTCAGCGCCGCGCCGATCGTAATGATCGGAATACTGGTGATGAGCATCAGAATGTTGATCCAGATCGCGTCGACGGCGTCGCTCAGGCCGCGCATAAAGCCGGAATCGGGGGAGAGGAACTTCATAATCGCCTTTCGTATGGCATCCGTATAGCAACGTATGCAAGTCGAATCTTCTTGCGATTCTACTCGACGCACGTCATCTTGCGATTGGCCGGTTTGCGCCGTGCGGTCGATCGTGTGGTCGGTCGGTTTGTGCGGCGCGTTCGGCTGTACGAACGGCGATGCGGCTGACCGGTTTGTGTGGCGCGGTCGGTCGTGCGGTCGGCGACACGATCTGATGGTTTGCGCAGCGCGAACGACGGCACGAACGATCGCACCGCCGGCCGGTCTGCGCAAACGGAAACGCGATTGCCCGCGCGCCCCCGCAGCAGACGCCCTGCAATGCTATCGTTGTCAGCGGTACAACGGTTGCAGGCACAGACGAAAGGGGCATAATGACCGCGAACAACATGCGTGACGATTGGTGGAAGCAAGCCGTCGTCTACCAGATCTACCCGCGCAGCTTCAAAGACGTGAACGGCGACGGGTTGGGAGACATCGCCGGCGTCACCGAGAAAATGGATTACCTGAAGAATCTCGGCATCGACGCGATCTGGCTGAGCCCGTTCTACCCGTCCGACCTGGCCGACGGCGGCTACGACGTGATCGACTACCGCAACGTGGACCCGCGCCTCGGCACCATGGCCGATTTCGACGCGATGGCCGCCGCCGCGCATGAAGCCGGCATCAAGGTGATCGTCGACATCGTGCCGAACCACACGTCCAACAAGCACAAGATGTTCATCGAGGCGCTCGCCGCCGGCCGAGGTTCGGCCGCACGCGACCGCTACATCTTCCGCGAAGGCCGCGGCGAGCACGGCGAGCTGCCGCCGAACGACTGGCAGTCGCTGTTCGGCGGCCCGGCGTGGCAGCAGGTCGATGACGGACAGTGGTACCTGCACATGTTCGCCAAGGAGCAGCCGGATCTGAATTGGAAGAATCCGGACGTGCACGAGGAATTCAAGAAAACGTTGAGATTCTGGTCCGACCACGGCACCGACGGCTTCCGCATCGACGTGGCGCACGGCTTGGCCAAGGACCTCGATTCCGTGCCGCTGGCCGACATGGATCCGGCCGCGGTGCAGCATGTGCTGCCGGCGGACGGCGCGTTCAGCCCGCTGTGGGACCGTCCGGAAGTGCACGACATCTACCGCGAATGGCGTCAGGTGTTCAACGAGTACAATCCGCCGCGTTTCGCCGTCGGCGAGGCGTGGGTGAAGGCCGAATCGCAGCATCTGTACGCGTCCACCGACGAGCTCGGCCAGGTGTTCAATTTCGAGTTCGCCGAAGCCAACTGGTTCGCCGACGAGTTCCGTACGGCCATTGCTGACGGCTTGCGCGCCGCCGAGGAAACGCACGGTTCCACCACGACGTGGGTTATGAACAACCACGATGTGCCGCGCAGTCCGTCGCGTTTCGGTCTGCCGCAGGTGAAGGATGCTCCGTACCACCAGCTGGCGCACGATTGGCTGTTGCGTGACGGAGAGACCTACCGCGAGAATCGTGAGCTCGGCACCCGTCGCGCCCGCGCAGCCGCGCTGATGGAACTGGGCCTGCCGGGTTCCGCCTACGTGTATCAGGGCGAGGAACTGGGCCTGTTCGAAGTGGCGAACATTCCGTGGGATCGTCTTGAGGATCCGACGCCGTTCAACACCCGTCGCAACTTCACCGACAAGGGTCGTGACGGGTGCCGTGTGCCGATGCCGTGGAAGGCTGCCGATTGCGGCGAACCGGCTTCGTGGAGCCCGGACTTCATCACCGGCGGCACGTTCGGTTTCGGCCCGGAGCAGGGCGATTCCGCCGACGCGCACCTGCCGCAGCCGGCCTGGTTCAAGGATTTCGCGGCCGACGTCGAGGCCGATGACAACGGTTCCATGCTGCACTTGTACCGCAAGCTGTTGCAGTTGCGACAGACGGTGCTGACGGCAACCGGAGACACGTCCGCCGACCTGCTGGACATGGGCGATACGGTGGTCGCCTACTCGCGTCCGGCCACGGAAGGCCGTCGATTCCTGTCCGTCACCAATTTCGGCGACGAGCCGATCGCCCTGCCGGACGATGCGGTCGCCATCGCCAATTCCGTGCCGTTGACGGACGATGGCAAGCTGGATAGCGACGCCTCCGTATGGCTGCTGCTGGGCTGATCGACCGCTGAATCTGGCCGTTGCACTGCTGGCTGAGGTTGCGATTGTTCTCAGGCGGCCTAACCGCTCCCAAATCGCCTTGCATATATGAAAAATTCCGGCCCTCCACAAGGAGGACCGGAATTTTGGTTTGTAAGGAAAGGGGAATGGTAAGTCTAAACGCTACTTCTCGCCGTTCATGATGGCGGCAAGCGATTGCACGCGCGGCAGATCGAACACTTCATCGGTGTGCACCACCTTGAGGTCCGGGCCTGCCAGCGGCACACGCCAGTTGGAGTATTCACTGGACGTGCCCGGCTGGTTCTGCGTGCGCGTCTCGCCCACGCCATCCACCAGCGCGGCCTGCAGCAGCACGGACGGCGACTTGAGCAGCATCTTGTGCATCGCCTCGACGATTTCCTGGATGTGGCCTTCCACATCGCCCGCCACTTCCGGCGTGATCAGGCCGGACTCCACGAGACGGTCCATCATCGCGTCGCGTTCGGCGGTGGCGGAAGCCTGGAACTCCTCGACCGGGCCGGACAGCAGGTGCAGCTGTTCGCGCAGCTTGACGTGCTCGAACTGCAGGTAGCCGGCGGTCGGCGGCAGGTCGTGCGTGGTGACGGAAGCCAGCGCGTACTTGCGGTACGTGGACGGATCGGCGTACGGGTCGCCGGCGTTGGGGGAGTCGTCCACGCGGGCGAACCATTCCACCATGCAGCCCAGCAGGCCGTGCTCGCCGAGTACCGTGCGTACGTAATCAGGCACGGTGCCCAGATCCTCGCCGACCACCAAACCGTTCACGCGGGACGCTTCAATGGTCAGGATCGCGATCATCGCCTCATAGTCGTACGTAACGTACGCGCCACCGCGCGCGCCTTCGCCCTGCGGAATCCACCACAGACGGAATAGGCCGAGTACATGGTCGATGCGCACCGCGCCCGCGTGTGAGAACATGTTGTGCACCATCTCGCGGTACACGCCATAACCAGTTTTGGCCAGATAATTCGGATTGAACGGCGGCTGGCCCCAATCCTGACCCTGCTGGTTGTAGAAGTCCGGTGGGCAGCCCACGGTTACGCTGCCTACTGCGAAACGTTCCGGATTCCACCACACGTCCGCGCCGAGCGAGTGCACGCCCACGGCCATATCCTGCATGAGGCCGAGTGCCATACCGCTGTCACGGGCGGCGTTCTGCGCGGCTGTCACCTGCTCGTCGGCGATCCACTGCAGCCAGCATTCGAAATCGACCATATCGGCGTGCTCGCGCATGAGCTTCACCACTTCAGGCGAATCGCGGTTCGTGTCCTTGAACCACGTGCCTTCCCACGGCGCGCCCCACACCTGGAACGCCACCGACCATGCGGCGAACGCGCGCAGATCCGGACCCGCGGCCTCCTTGAACGCGTCGAACGCGGCCTGACGCTCGACGGAACGCGGCACGTTGTACACAAGCTGCAGCGCCTGGCGCTTGTGCCACCAAGCGGAATTGATGTCGAGCGGCTCGATACTGTCGTTGGCTGGCGAGGCTTCCGCGTGCAGACGCGCCACTTCGGCCTGGTCCGCCTCGTTGAGTTCCGCATATTCAGCGATATCCTGCGGACGGATGTACGTCACATTGAGAAAACGACGCGATTCGGGAAGATACGGCGACGGCTCCAGCGGCGGCACCGGCGCGGTGGCGTGAATCGGGTTGATAAGCATGAAATCGGCATGCGATTTCGTTGCCGCGTCGGACAGCAGCAGCTTCAGATCGCCATAGTCGCCCACGCCCCAGGATTCAGCGGAACGGATGGAATACATCTGTGCCATCCAGCCCCAACGTTGCTTTTCCGCTACTGCTGGCGGCAGTTCGATGCGTGCCGGTGCGCAGATCAGCGCGGCTTCGGCGTGCATCGGGCCGGCATCGACGGCCAGCGTGTGGTAGCCGGCGGGAATATCGTCCGGCAGCGTCAGTTGCAGCGAGCCGTCATCTGCGTTCGAGCCCGTCAGATACGCGGTCAGATCGCCCGCATATTCCGTGCCGTCTTCCAACGTCAGCTTCAGCGCCACGTCGTTTCCTTTCGCGCGGATTGGCGTGACGGCTTCCTTGCCGATGAACTTCACGACGGTCGGCTCAACAAGTGTGTCTGCGATGCGCTGCTGGGTCGCCGCATAGGAGGCGGTGATCGCTTCGTCGCTGGATGCGTCCACGCCGAGTGCGGCCAATACGGAGACGAGCACTTCGTCGCGGATTTCCACATAGGTGCCGAGCTGGTCGATATACGACGTGGAAATGCCATTGAGCTTGGCGAGCTGGATAAGAGGCCGTGCGATGCGTTCTGCGCTTTCGGTCTGCTGGGTCTGTGTCATAGGTCCCTTCTTTCCGCGCCGTTTGTGACGGCTGACATGCTACATTGCTTGCGATTGCCGCAGCTTCGATGCTGGTGGCATTCGCACCAAAGATAACTATATCACGGTATGATATCGTTTTCAAAGCGTGTTTTGCGGTAAGAGAGTGTTGCTATATTGCGATTTTGCTCTAATTTCAGGAATATAGATAACCGGAATTGTTTTTCCATATTGACTATCGTTTGCAATACGAAGGCGCAGCGCTCCGCATTGCAAACGATTATTCCAACGGGGCATTGCTCGTCTGCTACTCGGCTTCGAGAATTGCAAAGCTTTGCAGACCTAGACGCAGCGAAGTGCCGCTAATTTCGTTTTCGCCGATGCTGAAAATCGTCCGATAACTACCATCTGGTAGCTGCAAAGCTTTGCAATCGCGGCTTGGATTGACGGCTATGATCAGCTTCTGCAGGTGGGTGGAACGCTCGAAAACGAACACTCTATCGCGTTCGATTGCATGGAACGTAGCCCCCGACCGCAAGGCGTCGCATTCCCCCTTGACGTGGAGTATGGAGCGCACCGTATGCCACAGTGATTCGGCGTCGGCCTGCTGTGCGGCGACGGTCGGGGCGTCGGCGGACGGGTCGGCGGGCAGGTAGCTGCCACCGGTCACATCGCCAGCCCGAGTGTCCGATTCTGCAGAATCGGACACGTGAAGTGCTCCGGATGCGTCGTTCGCACCCCACTGCATCGGTGTGCGCGAACCGGTGCGCACGTAGCCGCCTTCTTTGCCGGGCAGTGCGCGGTATCGCATGCCGATTTCGTCGCCGTAATACAGGAACGGCACGCCCGGCATCGCGAACAGCGTGCAGTATGCCAGGGCGATTTCGCGCTGCGACAGTCGCGGCGCCACGCGTGCGGTGTCGTGGTTGCAGGTGATGAAATTAAAATTTCCGTCGGCCGTTTCCGCTTCGCGCAGACGCGGCTCGTACTCGTCCAGGAATTCGCTGATCGGCGTGCCGGAATCGGCGTTGAAATAGCTCTTGTCGCCCTTGCGGCTCAACGGGTCGTCCACGTTGCGCAACAGCATGTTGTAGCCGTTGGGAACGCCGTCCCAACGCCAATCGAGATAGAAATCCATGTCGAAGCCGGCGGCCATCGACTCCTCTGGCCGTCCCCATTCCGAAACGAACGCGGCTTCGGGGAAGGCCGGGCGGATCCGGGCGAACATGTACTGCCAGGTGCGGATGGTGTAAGGCTTGCCCTCATCGTCCTTTTTGACGAGGCTGTCGGCCATATCCACGCGGAAGCCGTCTGCGCCACGGGAAAGCCAGAACCGCATGACGTCCACCATCGCGTCGCAAGTGGCCTTCGCGTCCGGACCAAGGGCTGGCTTCTGCCAGCTACGTTCGGGGTGCGCGAAACCGTAGTTGAGCGCCGGCTGGCATTTGAAGAAGTTCAAGATGTAGGTACCGTTGCGGGGCGATTCGCCGCCGATGAATGGCAGTCCGTCGCCACCGGAGATCCATGAGTCTGTCCAGATGTAGCGGTCGGAATAATTGTTTCGCTCGACCTTGCAACTGCGGTGGAACCACTCGTGTTCCTCGCTGGTGTGGCCTGGCACGAGATCGAGGATCACGTGCATGTCGCGCCGGTGGGCGGCGTCGAACAACGCAATGAGATCGTCGTTGGTGTCGTAGCGTGATGCCACCTTTTTGTAGTCGCGCACGTCGTAGCCGGCGTCTTTGAATGGCGAGTCGAAACAGGGATTGAGCCAGATCGCGTTGCATCCGAGATCCTTGATGTAGTCCAGTTTTAAAGTGATTCCGGGGATGTCTCCGATGCCGTCGCCATTGGAGTCGACGAAGGACTGTGGATAGATTTCATAAAAAATTGCGTCGGCAAGCCATTTGGGGTGGGGGTGTTTCGCGGGGGGAAGCATGAGGGTGTGTCTCCTTGATATTTCGCGGTTTGCGGTGTTTCTTTGAAACAATCATAACGCTGAATTGCAAACGTTGGCAGAAACGTGCTACACTAACAACCACTGATACATTTTTGGTGGCCCCAGTGTTGTTGGTAATCATCCAAGAACGATGATGTGAACGTATGCAGGGTTTTGGTCCGTACCATTTAACCGGAGATGTTGAGGAACACAAGGTTATGTGAGGAAAGGAAGATCAATGAAGATCGATTGGAAGAAGGCAATCGGACTTACTGCTGCCGTTTCTATGCTGGTTCCGCTCGCTGCGTGCGGTGGCTCCTCCGACGGTGGCGATAAGAACGCTTCCGGCTCCACCGAGGCCGTCACGCTGAGCGTGTGGGCCCCGCAGGAAGACCAGGCCAAGGACACCAACTGGCTGGGCAAGGTCGAAGAGAACTTCGCCAAGGCGCATCCGGAATACAATATCACGTGGAAGAATGACGTGGTCTCTGAAGGCGATGCTTCCAAGCAGGTCAGCACTGATCCGTCCGCGGCGGCCGATGTCTATATGTTCGCTTCCGATCAGTTGGGTGTTCTAATGGACGCCAAGGCCATTGGCCAGCTGGGCACCGACGCTGAGAAGCAGGTGAAGGAACAGAACGGTGACCTCGAAGTCAACTCCGTCACCGGCACCGATGGCAAGCTCTATGGCGTGCCGTACACCGACAACACGTGGTTCATGTACTACAACAAGTCCAAGATCACCGAGGATGAGGCCAAGGACTTCGATACCATCCTTTCCAAGGCCAAGGTCGCGTTCTCCCTGCAGAATTCTTGGTACATCAACGGCTTCTATGATGGCCTGAGCCTGTTCGGCGAGAAGGGCAATGATGCTGACGCAGGCATGGTCTTCCCGAAGGACGGCGCCGATATCACCTCTTATCTGGTTGATGTGGTCGCCAACCCGAACTTCTCCAACGACGATGGCGCTTCCGGCCTCGCAGCCATCAAGGATGGCTCCGCCGACGTGCTGTTCTCCGGTACCTGGTCCGCTAAGGACGTGAAGGAGGCCCTGGGTGACAACTACGCCGCCACCTCTCTGCCGACCTTCACCGTGAACGGCCAGAAGAAGCAGATGAAGTCCTTCGCCGCCACCAAGGCCGCTGCTTACAACCCGAACGCCAAGAACCCGAAGGCCGCCGCTCAGTTCGCGGCTTACCTCGGCTCCACCGAAGCTCAGAAGCTGCACTACGAGATGCGCGCCATCCCGCCGACCGACAAGTCCCTGTCTGATCTGACCACCGACGACGTCGCAGCCAAGGCCCAGTCCGACACCATGGCCAACACTGCTCTCCTGCAGTCCGGTCTGTCCGGCATGAACGATTGGTGGACTCCGGCCGAAACCTTCGGCAAGGCCCTGGTCAACAAGGAAATCACCAAGGACAACGCTGCCGCCAAGTACCAGGATTGGGTCAAGCAGGCCGGTGGCAAGATCGCTGAGTGAAATCAGTAATTCTAAAAATCCAATAACTGAAGAATGCAGGTGGTTGGCACTGCCAAATCCCCCCAGCCATCCTGCAGCTTTGAGAGACGCTTCGAGTCGCGGTGTCTCTCTCCACTTTGCATAGTGGCTCACTCCTCCTCCGAGCTTTGCATTCCCGGGCAAGGTTTTTAAATTCTCCTTCCCCTTGTCCGGGAGCAAAGCTTTTTTTATCTTTCAATATCCATATGAGAGGGCAGTCGAAATGACAGCAACAACTCTTTCCCCACGGGAGATGAAGCGCCTTCGGAAGCAGGGTGCTGATTATGTTTCTCCGTCGCCTTACACGGTAAGGGCGGCGTTCCGGCGTGGTGACCTGTTCACTAAGCTTTCCGCAGTGGTGTTTGGTCTTGGCGATATCGTGCGCAAGCAGTATGTCAAGGGCATTGCCATGCTGGCGCTGGAAATCGCATACTTCGTGTTCATGGCAATCAATGGTGTGGACTATCTTTCCAAGTTGCCGACCTTGGGCACCAATGCAGGCGGCAAGAAGCTGGTCGACGGCTTCTGGGTCTACACCGAACCTGACCGTTCCGTGGTCATCCTGTTGTACGGTGTCGCCACTCTGGTTATCACCGCTGCCTTCATCGGCCTGTGGGTCATGTCCGTGCGCTCTGCATACAAGTCCCAGGTGCTGCTCGAGGAGAACGGCAAGGCTCCGAGCTTCATGGACGATGTCCGCGAGCTGCTCGATGCCAAGGCGCACGTTCTGCTGATGTTCCTGCCCACGCTGGGCATCGTCGTGTTCACCGTGCTGCCGTTGATCTTCATGATTTCAATGGCATTCACCAGCTATGACCACAAGCACCTCGTGCTGTTCCACTGGGTCGGCTTTGAGAACTTCGCCAAGGTTTTCTCCAACAGCGGCGGCACTGTTAACGCTGCACTGTTCGGACGCGTGCTGGTGTGGACCTTGGTCTGGGCTTTCTTCGCCACTTTCCTGAACTTCTTCTTCGGCATGTTCGTGGCCATGATCATCAACCGCAAGACCACCCACTTCAAGGGTTTCTGGCGCGCATGCTTCTCCATGTCCATCGCCGTTCCGCAGTTCGTGTCCCTGTTGGTCATGCACACCATGCTCCAGCCGCAGGGTGCGGTGAACCGCATGCTGCAGACGTGGGGTTGGATTGACGGCCCGTTGCCGTTCTTCACCAACGCCACTTGGGCCCGCGTCACCGTGATCATCATCAACCTGTGGGTCGGTATCCCGTACACCATCATGCAGATCACCGGTATTCTGCAGAACATTCCGGCCGACCAGTACGAAGCGGCGAAGATCGACGGTGCCAACTGGTGGCAGATCTTCACGAAGATCACCATGCCGTACATCATCTTCGTGCTCACTCCGTACCTGATTACCACCTTCACGGGCAATGTGAACAACTTCAACGTCATTTACCTGCTGTCCGGCGGCGATCCTACGCCATTGGGCGATTCCGCAGGCTCCACTGATTTGCTTATCACCTGGCTGTACAAGCTGACCGTGGACAAGCAGGATTACAATCTCGGTGCCGTGATCGGCATCATGACCTTCGTCGTGTTGGCCATCGTTTCGCTGATCACCTACCGCAATTCCGGCTCCTATAAGAATGAGGAGGCATTCCGATGAGCAACAAGCATTCCGCAACCAAAGTGGAAAGCCACGGCCTTCTGCACGACCAGAAGATCCGCCGTATCACCGGCGACGTGTTCGCCCACTTGTTCCTGGCCATTCTGGCCGTCATCTGGCTCGTCCCAATCGTATGGGTGTTCGCGGAGTCGTTCAATAAGAACACCGCCCCGTACACCAGCTCCTTCTTCCCGAAGGAGTGGACTCTGGACAACTATAGGGTGCTGTTCACCGACCGCAACGTGTTGGACTTCCCGAAGATGTTCGGCACCACGTTCATCATCGCCTGCTTCACCTGTGCGATTTCTCTGATCTTCGTGCTCTCCGTGGCATACTGCATGAGCCGTATGCGTTTCCGTGTGCGCAAGACTTTCATGAACGTTGTGCTGATTCTTGGCATGTTCCCGGGTATCATGGCCGTCACCGCCATCTACTTCATCTTGAAGGCCTTGGGCCTGTCAAGCGGCACCATGACTACCGTGGCGTTGATTCTCGTGTACTCCGCCGGTTCCGGCGCTGGCTTCTACGTGATGAAGGGCTATATGGACACCATTCCGACCTCGCTGGACGAAGCCGCCCTGCTCGACGGTTGCACCCGTTTCCAGGTGTTCCATAAGATCATCATCCCGATCTGCAAGCCCATGATCGTCTACCAGGCCATCATCGGCTTCCTGACCCCGTGGCTCGACTTTGTCATGGCCAAGGTGATCTGCCGTACGCAATCCAACTACACCGTGGCATTGGGCCTGTGGCTCATGCTGCAGAAGGAATATATCCAGAACTGGTTTGCCCGCTTCGCCGCGGCCGCGGTCGTGATCTCCGTTCCGATCGCCATCCTGTTCATTGTGATGCAGCGCTTCTATCAGGAGTCCATGTCGGGCTCCGTGAAGGGCTGACGGAAAGGTAACGCAATAATGACGCTCGTAGACAACTTTGCACAGCCGAACACGAGCGTCGCCGAACCGTTCCCGCTTTGTTTGGAACGGCCTCTGGGTGCCGTGGTTGCTCAATCCGGCACCCAGTTCGCTCTCTGGGCTCCTTCCGCACAGAAGGTGACCCTGAGACTGTTCTCGCGTGGCTCCATGGGGGAAAGCGGCGACGCTCTGATTGGACAGTACACGATGCGTCCGGAATCCGATGGTTCCTGGACGTACGATTTCGCCGACAACATGCACGGCGTGTATTACGACTTTTTGATCGAACGCGATTGCGGTTCCGTCGACCGCGTCGCCGACCCGTGGGCGCGCGGGGCCGGTGTGAACGGCCGGCGCAGCATGGTCGTGGACTTCAGCCGCACCAATCCGGATGGTTGGTACCGCGACCATATGCCGGACGTGCCGCTTGCGCAGACGGTGGTCTGGGAAACCCATGTGGGCGATTTCAGCAATGATCCCGCCGGCGGTTTCCCCGAATCGCATCGGGGCAAGTATCTGGCGTTCACCGACGACGGTACGTCTCTGGACGGGCATCCCGACTTTCCCACGGGCATCGCATATCTCAAGAAACTTGGCGTCACCGCGGTGCAGCTCATGCCGATTTACGATTTCGGTTCCGTGGACGAAGAGACCTGCGATCGCTACAACTGGGGGTACGATCCGGTCAATTACAACGTGCCGGAAGGCTCGTATTCCACCAATCCGTTCGACGGGTCGGTGCGCATCCGCGAAGTGAAGCAGATGGTGCAGGCGCTGCACAACGCCGGCATCAAAGTGATCATGGACGTGGTCTACAACCACATGTTCTCGCCCGATAATTGGTTTGAGCGGTTGGTGCCGGACTATTTCCTGCGCCGTAAGCCCAACGGCGCGCTGGCCAACGGATCCGGCTGCGGCTGCGATATGGCCACCGAACGCAAGATGTTCCGCCGGTTCATCGTGGAATCCGTGACGTTCTGGGCGCGCGAATACCACATGGACGGCTTCCGTTTCGACCTGATGGGTCTGATCGACGTGGACACCATGAATGCCGTGCGTGCTGCTCTGGATGAGATTCCCGGCCGTGGACGCGACATTCTCATGTACGGCGAACCGTGGTCCGCGGGCGCCACCGCGCCGCTGCCCAGCGACACCGTGCTGGCTGACAAGTCAGGCCTGTCGAAGCTTGACAGTCGCATCGGCCACTTCTGCGACACCACGCGAGACACCATCAAGGGCCATGTGTTCTTCTCGGACCGCCCGGGTTATGTGAACGGTGGCATGCACGAGAACGTAGCGGCTGCGCGTGAGGCCGTGGACGCGTGGCGTCGCGGCAAACATTCGGAAGGAGTGGCAGGCCAGGTCATTCAATACGTGTCCGCGCACGACGACCTCACGCTGTGGGACAAGTTGTGCGCGAGCTTTGCGGCTGGTTCGTTGGGCAGCACCGTGGCCGAAGGTGTTAACGAAAATACCGTGGATGTGCCAAAAGTCATGTATGACGCCGATTTCTCGGCGGAAGGGCTGGCCGGTGTCGGTCCGCAGATTGCGGCCGCGCTGACCGACGTGATGGACGCCAACAAGCTGGCTGTGGGTATCACGCTTACCTCCGCTGGCATCCCGTTCATGCTGTCCGGCGAGGAGTTCGCACGTACCAAATTCGGCAGCTCTGATTCTTACGATTCCGCCAAAGAGCTTAACTGGCTCGATTGGAACCGTGCATGGCAGAAGCGCGATTTGATTGAGTATTACGCGAAGTTGATTGCATTGCGCAAGTCTGATCCACAGTGGTTCGACGGCAATCGCAATATCGTCGATACGGAAGGCGACGAACTCGTGTTCCGCGTCGGCGATTATCTGATGGCCGCCAATCCAGGCAGACACGTCGGCGTTATTGACGTGGCCGTAACGGGTTTGGAACCGATTGGCGGAATACGGAGATACTGGTGTGGTCTCGGCTCGTCCGTCAGTCCGGTGGAAGGCAATGTGAGCGCAGGTGATGGCGATTATTTGATTGTTCCACCGCATACGTTTGCAATCTGGCGGTTGCAGTAATACTCTCAGTAGGGAAGCTACAAAACGGCGACCGCAAAGCTGCGGTCGCCGTAACCGATACGGCAATGGGGCCGGAAAACCAGAAAGGATACGAGAAGTGGGAGCCGGAGCTCATAATCCACGATATGAGGTGGTATTTTTCGACCTCTACGGGACGTTGATCGACATTCGTACAGACGAACAGAGCGAAACCGCCTGGCAGGCGCTATATGACTGCGTTTGCGAACTGGGTGCCGACTACGAATCGGTCGACGAAATGCGCGAACGCTTCGAAAAACTTGAGGCCCGCGAAATGGTCCATCAAGCCGATCGTGCAATCGTCCGTAACGGATGGGATGAATTCGATATCCTGCCGGTCTACCGGTCGCTGCTGATGAACCGTAGTGAGGAGGCTGAAAAGAAACTGGCACTGCCGCAAGCCGCGCTGAAAGCCGCATGGGCGTTCCGGCAGGGCAGCACCAGCATGATCCGCCTGTATCCGGGCGCACTCGACATGATCGAAGCATTGCAGGAGGCCGGCGTCGTCGTGGCGCTGCTAAGCAACGCACAAGCCTGCTATACTCGCCCCGAACTGGAAATGACCGGCTTGGCGAACGTACTGGACGACGTGATTATCTCCAGCGAAGAGAAAATCCGCAAGCCTGCCCGCGACTTGTACATGCTGGCTCTCGACCGCGAGTTCGTAATCGCAAAAAACGCGCTCATGGTGGGCAACGATGAAGCAAACGATATTATCGGAGCCAATTCCGCCGGTCTCGACGCAGCATACTTCCGTACGGAAATTTCGCCGATGAGCGACCCGCCCAAGTCGGAGCATGCGGTATGTTCGTTTACCGGTGCCGACTACGACGGTCTGCTGAAATTCGTGCTGAACGCGTGAAACGCGCGTAGGTTGCGTCTTGGGCGTACTGGGCGTCTTGGGCGCACGAAAGGCCGTATGCGGAACTGAGGAGGACATATGGAAAGCTATGCCGAGCAGGGTGCTGGAGCTGATTCGATTGAACAGATCGGATTCGGCGGCGCTCGCCGTACCAAGAAGAAGCACCGCGGACTGACGGTGTTCCAGCTCAAGGTCATCGGCGCTGTGGCGTTGGCTCTGTCAGCTGGTAGCACCACCATTGTGCCGCTGTTTTTCGGTTCCGACGTCAATAATATGACGTCGCTCACGGCGATGGTCTTAAGCGAGGTCATATCTTGGTTCGCCATTCCGATCTACGCGTGGCTGCTGGTGCAGGGTTTCCGTGAAACACATAGTCGCGTCGCGTATGGTCTACGGCTGTTCATCCTCGCCGTGGTGTGTGAGGTGCCGTACGACCTCTGCACGTCGCATAAGGCTTTCGATTTTGGCTCGCAGAACCCTGTTTTCGGTCTGTTCATCGCGTTCGTTGTGCTTGTCGTGTTGGATTGGGTGGCGGCGCGCTACCAGAAGTCAATGAAGATTGTGTTGTCGGTCGGTCTGGTGTTGATCGGACTGTTGTGGGATCTGCTGCTGCGCGTCGGCCTGCGCCAGCATATGATGAGCGTCGGCGCGGTGACGCTTGGTTTCGTGCTGATTTTCACGTTGATGCGCCAGCATGAGAATTCGATGATGTTCACTGCCGGCCTGTTTGGCGCGGTGATGATGATTATGCCTGGCATTGGCGTTGCATTCGTGCATTATTACAACGGCGAGTTGGGTTATAAGCGGCAGTGGACGAAGTGGGCTTTTTACGCGGCTTATCCAGTTATTTTGATATTTTGTGCTATTGGTGCAACATTAGCGTGATTTTTGACAACGTTCGCAGTATAATAGTAGCAATATGGGAGAGCATTGCCGCTCGGGCAAGTGTTTCCAAGGCTGGGAACGTTTGTGATTATGATGCAGAAACCGCAAAGGGGTTGAGAGATGGATAGAGCAGGCATTCGCGAGGTGGCCAAGGCCGCGGGTGTGTCGATTTCCACGGTATCGCGCGCGTTCACGCGGCCGGAACTGGTGTCCGAACGTACACGTCGCAAGGTGCTGGAAACTGCCGACAAGCTTGATTTCAACATCTCACGTTCCGCGACATCGTTGAAATCGGGCCAATCGTACCGTGTGGCGATGCTGATGAATGAAGAGATCACTAGCTGGTTCAATACGGAAGTGTTCGCTGGAATCGAATCCGTCATGCATAATGCCGGGTATGACGTATCGCTGTTCCAGCATGTCGACACGGCCGAGAATCGCAAGGAATTCTTCACGAATCTGCCCGTCCGCCGCAACGTGGACGCCGTATTCGTAACGTCGTTCGGCGTGGATCCGAAGGAAATCCAGCAGCTCAAACGCATCCACGTGCCGATCATCGGCATCAATACGCCGACGCAAAACGGCTTCGACGCCACCATCTCCATCGACGATGAGGACGGCATGTTCACCGCCGCCCAGCATCTGATCAATCTGGGGCACAAGAATATCGTGTACGTGTGCTCCGATGCGGTCGATTCCATTAATTCCTCCATCGATGCGCGAGGACAGGGCTTCGTCCGCGCCTGCAAGACGATGGAGGCCTCCCATGACTTCAAGTGGCGCGTCGTCTCTGTGCCGCGTGGCAAGACCTTCGCCGACTCGGCGTTGACCGCGCTGCTTGCGTTGGACGAGTTCCCGGACGCGATTTGCTGCCAGATGGATATGATGGCGATTCCGCTGGTGTTGCGTTTGGAACGTTACGGCCACCACACGCCGAGTGACTATTCGATTATCGGCTTCGACGATTCGCCGTACGCCGACACTGTGAGCCTGACCACCATGCGCCAGGATCCGTATGCGATGGGTCGCGCGGCCGCACAAAAGGCCATGAAGCTTATCGAAGGCGAGCCGCTTGAGAACGCGCATGAGATTGTGCGTGCACAGCTTGTGCTGCGTGGCACCGATTCCGTGTATGGCACTGGCCGCTGAGAGCCGAGTCTCATTGTCCTTCCGCAGCCCGTCAATGCCGACGGGCTGATTGTGATGGCCTGGGGTGGATTGATAAGGGATACCCCCACTGTAGTCATGGTGTGTGGCATACGTTTTCAGGAAAAAAATGAAACAATTTGCAGTGATGTGTTTCATGACACGCCAATCGGGGGCTGATGAATGATGAATTTCATTCAATGATCAGCATGTGTTTTTGATTTTGCAATCGTTGACAAACCTTTGAATATCAGGCTTTAAAGCGTTGTCCCCGTGAGAGGGGACGAAAAAACGTATCGGGGGAGGGGTGTGGGTTCTTTCTGTTTCATTTTGTTTTCATAACTGCAAAGGTTATCATAGTAAACCGTAGGTCAGAGAAAAAGGGAAAACAGAGGTTTCCGGCTGTGTTGCCGGAGATGGGAACAGCGCAGAAGCTATACGTAAAACAGAAGTGATAACGGCATTATGCAAAGGATATCAACCCTCGAGTTGAGGGGCTCAGAAGGGTGAACACTTTGCGGATAGGGGACAAGATGAGGCAATGGCGTAATGGTGCCGGCAACGCACCACGACACTATGCAGGAACGCGATCGGCATCCGGTTGCGCGCTTTCGCGTACCCGCTCGCTGACCGCCGCCGCCATAGCGGTAGCCATGATGGCCACCGTAGCAGTAACTTCCCTCCTCCCCACCTACAATGCCAAAGCTGACGAAAGTCACAATGACGGCGCAATCTGCACGCCTACCAGCATTTCCCTTGGCACCGATACCGGTAGCGGAACTGTGGATTCCGGAATCGCCACATATGTTGGCGGTGATATGTATGTAGGCCAGAAAGCCTCATCCGGCAATATGAATAACGTCAATGGGCCGTCTGGTTCATACGCTGCCGAAGCCGAGGGCTTGACCGCGGTGAACGGCAAGCTGCTTATGCATCCGCTTAAGGGGCTATGGACTTCGTATTACACGGATAAAGATGGCGTGAAGAATGGTTATATAAAAGACTACAAGGGCTTCCGTTTTGGCATTGTGGGCTTTGGTGGTCAGTATCGTCCGGCAACAGGTTCCTCCACGCTTGAGGTGAGGGGTAATAGCTCCGATAGCGACATCAGTTGGGTCGGCGGTGCGCAGGCTTGGGGTAATGCCGGATGGGTCGGCCAGACCAAGACTTCGGAGCCACGTTATACGGCTAACATTGCTGGCGCTCCAACCACCGTGTACGGCGGTTCGTCCAATGACATTCTCGGTGCGTCTTCCGGCTCGCAAAATACCAATAAGGATAAGTACACCCAGCGCAATTCTGTTTACGTGCCGAGCGATACAAGCGGTACTGTCAACTGGAATCAGAATGATGATCAGATAGGTTCCACCGGTCAGACATTCACCGAGTTCGGCTCCTATATCAAGACGCTGTCGGGGAATCTGAGCAGCCTCAGCAAGCAGCAGTCAAGCAGTGTCTACGTGGCTGATGCGACAATCTCGTCAGATAACGAAAATCAAAACGGCCTTGTTCGCACGAAGTTCGATGGAAGCTATACCTTCACCATCGACAGCGTGCATGAGAAGATCATCAAGTTTGTAGGCAATGGCACGTCCTCCATGCAGGTGTTCAATCTGCCGGCAAGCATGCTTAACGAGTCCTCGTCGTATACCGGCGTGAGCTTTAGCTTCTCGAATATTCCGGACACCTCTTCTGTGGTCATTAACGTGACCGGGGGAAACGTGGATTTCCACAACGGCTGGCGCTTCTGGTGGACTGATATGAATAATCAGACCAGTGAACTGAGCGGCTCCTACACCGACAACGCTTACGCCAAGCGCGCTCAGCGGATTATGTGGAACTTTGCGGATGCGAGCAATGTAATCATCCGCGGTGGTCAGGGTTCGGGTACTACGACTCGTAATGTCGAGAATTCTGCAGCTGAGGGGAATGATGGCGTGTGGGATGGCTCGTTCCCCATGAAAACCAACGATGACCCGGCTGCGGGCATGCTCGGCAGCATTCTCGTACCGAACGGCAGCTTTGAATCGCATGTGAGTACCAACGGCCGCGTATGGGTCGGCGGATCTTTCGCCATGTACAACCCTGATGCGGTGGGCAATACTGGTCAGGACGGCAAATTCTATCTGTTCATCAACTACGAACGTAGCCATTCCGCTTCCGCATTGGATATGGATCAGGAGCGCCACAATCTGCCTTGGAATGGTTCGTATTCCACCTCCTGCGCCGCGATCAAATGGGATAAGGTCGATGCCGAGGGCAAAGCCCTGAAAGGTACTTCGTGGACGGTGTACGGCACGAGGGATAATGCCGTGAATGGCACGAACTCCATCACCACGGTTGCTGATGGCGGCTGGAATGATGCGGATGATGCGGATAACGGTAGCGTCACCCTGGGTAGCTTGGCGAAGAACGCCACATATTATGTGAGGGAAAGCGGCACTGGCAGCAGCCAGTATGCGTTGAACACGAACATCTATCGCATCGTCACGCACGACAGTACGGATACTGTTTCAACCATCGACAAGGTGTACGATGCCGACGGCACTGAAATCACCGATGACACCGCCAAGCAGCTGAACAATGGCGCTATTGTCAACAAGAATTCAGGTACGTCCATCGCATGGTCGAAGGTCGATGGCACTGACGGAAGCACGTTGCTCGCGGGTTCCACTTGGGAATTGACCAAGAAGGGCGATCCCGACCAGTCGTGGACCATTACGGACGATGATTCAGGCAGCGAGGTTGCGGGCATCAAGGTCACGGTTAATGGGCAGGAAGTCACTTCGTGGCGCTTTACCAATTCGACTCCTGCAAGCATCACCCACGTTGCCGTGGATAAGGATGGCAAGGAGCTCGCCACGAAGGTGCAGTGGAGGTCCGAGGATCCGGCCATTGCCACCATTGCCAATAATGGCACGCAGCTGCAGCCGAACAGCAGCGTCTTCACGAACATCGTGTTCACGGCAGGCGACAAGACCGTGACATTCCCCGTTACGGTAAGCGGTGTAACCGTGGAAAGCTCCGTGAGCATCGGTAACTATACCGAAGGCCAGAAAATCAGCCTGGAACAAGGTAAGACCATGACGCTGACGGCTACCGTGGCACCTGAAGGCAACACGGTGAACTGGTCTTCGAGCAATACGGATGAGGTTTCCGTAAGCCCCTCAACCGGTACTGCTGTTACGGTAACCGCTAAGAACGCGACTTCAGGCTATGTGACCATCACTGCCATCGAGCAGCGTAGCCAGAAGAAAGCCACCCTGAAAATTAAGGTGACAAAGCCTGCTGCGACCACCACCACTGTGTATTTCAAGATGCAGGATGACTTCAACCAAAATAACGGTCAGAAGCTATTTCTGGAATGGAAGTACGCCAATGGAAGTTGGCCTGCAGACAAGGGCGATCAACCGAACCGAAAGCAAATGACCACCGCAAGTGGGTGTGGCGAATACGTCTCCTACACCATCAATTCGGTGATGCCATCTGATGCCATCTTCCGAATTCGCAGGGATAAGGCTAACTGGACCACTCCTCAATCCTTCTATCGCCCGAATACCGATGGCGGATACTCGTTCAACGGTGGAGACGTGGTGACGCTGGAAAGCAACACTAACGTGTATTACAGCGCACCTTCCGGCTGCACGGTGACCAGCGCATATGTGGAGAATCGCTCCCATCGTTCCACGGTGAAGAACGCGGTGTTCTATGACCAGCCGGTGGTCCGCGCTATTACCAATACGACTGCCAAGGCAGCTGACACGCGGCAGGATGAGGATCCGAAGGGCGGCCAGTTCAAGGTGTCCGACCTTACGGATGGCACCTACACGCTGAAGGAAACCAGCGCCCCGAACGGTTTCGATGTCAGTAAGACGAAGACTTACACCATCGTTATTGAGAATGGGCAAGTCACGAGTTCCGGTCTTCCTAGCGCGGGCAACATTGAGAACTCGCGTCTTACCGGTACGGTGAACTGGAAGAAAACCGACGAGACTGACACCAGCAAGCTGCTGGCCGGTTCCGAATGGAAGCTGTACAAGACTAGGAACTTCTCGTGGGATAACGGCAACGCGGTTTATACCGAGACCGGCAGTACTGATCCGGTCGCAACCATCAAGGATTGCGTGAACAGCAGCGAGAAGACCTGCTCCGCGCAGACGGGACAGTACACGGATCGTGACGGCGAAGCCGGCAAGTTCTCCATCGTCGGCCTTGAGTGGGGCGAATACCAGTTGGTCGAGTCCAAGGCTCCTGACGGGTACAACATCGATACGACTCCGCACGTGTTCCGCATCGGGCCGGCCGAAGGCGCGAACGTGAAGGGCGAGTGGTATACGTCTTCCGGTTTCAAGCCGGAGACTACCGCCGGCTATCAGAAGTCTGCCGCATTCACCGTTGACGGTGGTTCCATTACCAACACCCCCGGCGTCGTTCTGCCTGGTACAGGCGGCGAGGGAGTAAACAAGATGTACGCTGCGGGATTCCTCGCAGTGGCGATTGCCGTGGCCGGTCTGGCCTTGAGCCTCAGGAGGCGGCAATGATGGAAGCGTCTAGGAGAAGGGGGAGTGGTCCGTAGCGTAGCGAACTCGCTGCCCTCTAGGCAATAACTGAATACGAATAACTCAAGATTCCAAAAATTTCAAACAAGAAAGAAAGGGAGAACAATGAACAAGGTTCTCAAAGGCCTCGTAGCCGTGGCAGCCACCGCGGCAATGGCCGTCGCCGGTTTCGCCGGTGCCTCCACCGCAACCGCCGAGGAGTCTACCTCTGCGAAGTATCAGATCACTGTCCCCGAGACTGATACTCACACCTATGATGCATACCAGATCTTCAAGGGCGATCTGAATGATGCTGGAACAGTGCTCAGCAATATCACTGCTGGTTCCGACTTCAAGGAAAAGAATGCGGCCGGCACTGACGGTGCTAATCTGACTGCTGCTCAGGCTGCCGAACAGATTGCTACTGGTACATATGCGGATGACACTGCCAGGCTGGCGGCAATTCAGGCTTTCGCCAAGCTGTCCACTGTGTATGGCTCCGTTTCTAAGGACAGCCCGCTGTCTGCCGTACCGGGCTACTACCTGTTCAAGGACAAGGATTCCACTGCAGACAAGAATGATGCAGCCACGCTGTTCATCGTCAAGGTTGTTGGTAATCAGGAAATCGAGCGTAAGGCCGATCAGCCTTCTGTCGAAAAGAAGGTCCAGGATACCAACGATTCCGATGGAACCACTTCCGGTTGGCAGGATTCCGCCGACTATGATGTGACCGACGAGGTTCCGTTCCAGCTGACCGCCACTCTGCCGACCGACGCCGCTGATTTTGCGGCATATAAGACCTACAAGCTGGTGTTCCACGATAGCCAGTCCGAAGGTCTGACTTTCAACAATGACATCACTGTCAAGTACGGCGATAAGGTCGTTTCCTCCGATTCCTACACTGTTGATACCACTGGTCTTAACGAAGGTGAAACCTTCCGCGTCACCATCAACGATGTGAAGACCGTCAAGGATACGGATGATCAGCCGATTGCTGTTATTGCAGGCGGCAAGTTCACTGTTGCATATTCTTCCACTCTGAACGAAAAGTCCATTATCGGCGCTCAGGGCAACCCGAACAAGGTCTCGCTGGAATACTCCAACAACCCGAACGTGGGTGGCGAAGGCGAAACCGGTAAGACTCCGGAAGATACCGTCATCGTTTTCACCTACCAGCTGGATGTCAACAAGAACTTCAACGCTACTGTCAACGACAACGATCTGCCTGAGTTCACCCTCTACAAGAAGGTTGGCGCTTCTGACGACTACACCAAGAAAGTCGCTAAGGTCAAGGTTGTCAAGAACTCTGATGGCAAGTACGTCGCTTCCTTCCCGCGCGTGGACGACGGCCTGTACAAGCTCGTCGAGACCAAGGTGCCGGACGGCTTCAACAAGGCAGACGATACCTACCTTGAAATCAAGGCTACCCATGATGAGACGGCTGAGAGCCCGGCTCTGAAGAACCTGACTATCACTGTCAAGAATGTGGAGACTAAGGGTGACACCGCCACTGGTACCGTTGCCACTAGCGTCGTGAACAAGAAGGGCTCCAACCTCCCGTCCACCGGTGGCATGGGCACCGTGCTGCTGTACGTGGCTGGTATCGCCGTGTTCGTGCTTGCTGGCGCGACCCTGGTGATGGCTCTGCGTCGTCGCAACGCCTGATCCTCCGGATTCCATAAGAATCTGAAGTAACCATGCGAAACCCGTGAGCCGCGTTGACGCAAGTCAGCAGCGGCTCACGGGAATCGCAATACATAATTTAAAAACTAAAAATTAAATAATAACTGAACCCACATATGCTGGGCTGGACCACCTCAATCCCTTGTACACTGCCTAATTTTCTTGAGTATCCAGCCTGGCTCCATATATTTTCCGGTTTGCCGTTGGGGGCGAATCAAACATGCTTACTTTCCAATCCACAGAAGAGGGGTCGGCAATGAAGGAACGCACGATCGCAAGCCGCGTCATCGCCGCATGCTGCGCAATCGCCGCCACATTCGCCGCGGCAGCCTGTGCATTCACTACTCGCGATGCCGTCGCGGCGCCAACAACAGACTCTGCCAGCGGCAGCATCGCCATTTCTTACCAACACAAAAGCTCGGACTCCGAAACTGGCGACGATTCTACCAACTTCGCCATTTCGGACGCCAGCTTCAACCTCTACAAAGTCGGACAGATTCCAGCCAGCGGCGGCGCCACATTCGAACCCGTCGCACCGTTCACCGACTCCACCGCCTACCCCGTCGACTGGTCGAAGATGACCGGCAAGGACGCGCAGGTGTGGCGAGACATGGCCAACACGCTCGCCGGACTCATCGCGGTGAACCAACCCGACGCCACGGCAACCGGTGTCACCAACGCTTCCGGACATCTGACCTTCACCGGACTGTCCGACGGCCTGTACTTGGCCGTGTCCGACAGCGTTGACGTGAAGGTCGCCAACGCCTCCGGAAAGAACCAGACATGGACGTGCTCTTCCGGCAGCATGCTCGTCGCAGTGCCCGAAGACGGCGTCTCCGGCGGGTCGCGTGTGCTGAGTATCGAACCGAAAACCGAATGTGTGGCGCAACCGCCGAAAACCGTGGAACGCACCGTGCGCAAAATCTGGAATGACCGGAACAATTCCGACGGCAAGCGCCCCGAATCCATCACCGTGAAACTCCTGCGCGACGGCGAGCCCGTGGAAAACGTGAAGCTGAACGAGTCCAACAAGTGGACGCACACGTGGGCGGATCTCGATGCAGACCACGAATGGACCGTGGTCGAAGCGGCGGTGCCCGACGGCTACACCACCATCTCCGATGTGGAAGGCGACTCCACTGAAATCACCAACACGCACACGCCACCCACCACGCCGGACCAGCCGCACACCGGCGCCGACGTGCAGCAGGCCGCTTGGATTGCCGTGGCCATCTTGGGCGCGGGTTTGGTGCTGCTGATCGTTGCCAAGACGGCTTTGCGGAAGCGGGCGTAGCATAAATAACGTGACGGATGAATCGGACGCCAAGCCAGCTGCGCAAGTCGAATTGGATGCGCAGGTTAAACCGGGTGCGCAGGTTAAACCGGCTGCCAAGCATAAGAAATCGAATGCGCTGCTCAATGTGATGATTGCCATTTCCGCAATCGCCATGATCGGTGCGCTGGGCCTCATCGCGTATCCGACATTCAGCGACTGGTGGAACCGCATGCACCAGTCATACGCCGTGGCAGGCTACGTGGAACAGACCAAAGACATGTCCGGCGCCGAACGCAAGGCGATGCTCGACGCGGCACACGCCTACAACGAACGGCTCGCCACCAACAGCGACCGCTGGCACATGACCGACGCGCAGAAGCGCGAATATGATGAAACGCTCGACGTGACCGGCACCGGCATCATGGGATACGTGACCATCCCGCGCATCAAAGTGAAACTGCCCGTCTATCACGGCACCAGCGACGGCGTACTGCAAATCGCCGCCGGACATTTGGCCGGAACCTCGCTGCCCGTAGGCGGAGCGACCACGCACGCGGTGGTCTCCGGACACACCGGACTGCCATCCGCGCGACTGCTCACCGGCCTCGACGAACTGAAAAAAGGCGACACGTTCGCCTTCCACGTGCTCGACGAAACCTACACGTACCAAGTGGACCAGATCTCAGTGGTGCTGCCGAGCGAAATCAGCAAGCTGAATATTGAGTCCGGGGCCGATTACGCGACGCTGATCACGTGCACGCCGTACGGTGTCAACTCACACAGGCTGCTCGTGCGCGGGCACCGGATTCCGAATCCGAAAGTGCCAGACAAGACGCAATACGACGAGCCGGGCGAAATGACAGCCGTGGCGGCTGCGGTGATCGGACTGCTCGTGTTTGTGGCTGGCTGCGCTTTTGTGGGGCTCGCGCGGCTATGGCGACGCTCCTGGATTGTGCGGCACGGGTTGTGCGCCGGGGCCGGCGCACACCATTCGTCTGGTGTTCGGGGGTAGTGTCTAGCCTAGCGCCGCCGCAGGCCGGTGACATCGCTTCTCCGGTGTGCGGGGGTGTGCGTCTGGTCGTGCTCGGTATGTGGTGCGTGGTGTTTGTGTGCTTGTGGTACGTGTTGCGTTTCAGTGTGTGTACTTGTGTTTGCGTGCGTGTGCATGTCTGATGTTGCGCAGGGGTGTTGTTGCGGTGCGCATATGGCCTGAATCGTGCTGAAGCATGGGTTGTGAGCGGATGGGGGTACGATTCTGGATGTTTCGGGCTGTTTTGATGTTGGGTGGCCTCCCTTTTTGCTCACGACTTGTGAGTTGGGCTGGTTTTGCTTGTCTGTGAGCGGATGGGGGTGTGATTCGGCCTGTTTCGGACGCTTTTGATGCCCCTTTTCGCTCATGACTTGCGATTTTGCCGGTCCGCGCGCGGTCGTGTGCGTACGGGGGTGCGGGCAATGGGACTTGCGTGGTTGTAGGCGTGCGGGTGTGCCGGTGTAGGCGTGGGTGTGGGCGCGCGGGTGTGCCGGTGTAGGCGTGGGTGTAGGCGTGCGGTCGTGGTTTTGGCTGGATATCTGGCTTATAGATGGCGGATTCGGCCGGGCGTCCGGTGGTATCTCGCTTATAGGTGGCGGGTCGGTTTGGGCAATAGATCGTTAGGGGGTAGCATGCATGCCCCCCTAGATGTCTTGTTTCCGCAAGGGGCCGCCATCTATAAGCGAGATACCATCCGTCGATCCCGCGAATCCGCCATCTATAAGCGAGAAAGCGCGTGAACCGGGTGCTGCGGCGGCGAAATCGCAAAATTATGGAATCGGCTGATTGCTGCGCGCGGCAGGTGGGTAGTATCGGGCGCGGAAGACGTGGAAGGAGCTGCCATGTGTGATGAAGGGGAAACTGCGGATCGGGCGGATGCCGTACGAACGGAATCGCAAAAGATGGAATCGCGAGCGGGGGAGACGGCGCTTGACGGGTCGGCGCGCAGCATCATCGTGCTGATTGTGGTCGGCATGCTGGTGGGCGTGCTGTCGGGCACGTTCGGCATCGGCGGCGGCACGGTGATCGTGCCCGCGCTCGTCTGGCTCGGCCTGTCGCAACGCAACGCGGCCGCCACGTCCACGCTGGCGATCGTGCCGACCTCCATTTCCGGCGTCATTTCGTACGCGACCGGCGGGCACGTCGACTGGCTCGCCGCAGCTCTGCTGTTCTGCGGCATGTTCATTGGCGGACAGATCGGCAGTTGGCTGCTGTCACGGCTGCCGGAACTGGTGCTGCGGTGGATTTTCGTGGCGTTTCTCGTGTTCGTGGTGATCAATCAGGTGAGTTTTGTGCCGTCGCGCGACCACCAGATCGTCATGACGGTGGTGACCGGCATTGGCTTGGCGTTGCTGGGTGTGGTCATCGGCACGCTGGCGGGGCTGCTGGGCATTGGGGGTGGTGCGCTTGCGGTGCCGTCGCTGTCGATGCTGTTTGGCGCGTCCGACCTGGTTGCGCGCGGCACTTCGCTGCTGGCCATGTTCCCGAATTCGATCACGACCAGCGCGGCGAACTTGAAGCGCAGGCTAGCGCATGTGAAAACCGCGCTGATTATTGGCGTGACGGCGGCTGCGACCGCGCCGCTCGGCACGTGGATTGCGGGGGAGGTTTCGCCACGAGTTGGGGCGATTATGTTCGCCTGCTATCTGTGCGTGCTGCTGGTGCGGTCCGTGTTCGTGGCCGTAAAGGCCACGCGCGCGGCGCGGGTTGCGCGGGGCTGAGTGGCGCGGGCATTTTTCCCAGTGGCTGGATGATTTAGTCGCGTGAGTGGTGCGTCAGAGGTGGTTTTTATCCAGTCACTGGGATTTTTGGCGTGTGAGTGGGGTCTGAGAGGTTGGATTTATCCAGCCAGTGGGGGATTTTGGTTTGTGGGGTGCGGTGGGGGTGTTGTTTGACGGAATATGGCGATTTTATTGGCCGTATTCCCCCTGTTCATGCGGTGGATATGTTGCGGTCATCATATGGCGATGAGTGTTCATCTGCCGTTCTTCTGTAGTGCGGTGTGCGTTGGCTTGCGGCGCATAGCGTGGGCGGTGGCATCGAAAGATCCAAGCAATGCAGCCGCGGAAAGGTTCCGCGCAGCCGGAAAACATGGTCGAAACGGGCGTTACCTAACGGGCGCAACCGAAACGGCAGGTTGGACGGCACGGAAGAAACTGCATGGAAGAAAGAAGAAACATGAGCAAGCACAAGGCTCTCACGGGCGCAATCGCAGCACTCGCCTCCGTCGCAACGCTCGGCGCGCTCGCCGCACCGGCGCTCGCAGCTGACACCACCTACAGCCCCAACGGCAAGCCGGTCGCGGAACTCGCCAAGCATGGCGGCGCGCAGCGCATCGCCACCATCGGCAACAAGAACGCGAAGAACGTCATCCTGTTCCTCGGCGACGGCATGGGCGATTCGGAAATCACCGTCGCCCGTGACTATCTGAAGGGCGCCAACGGCCACTTCGACGGACTTGACGCGGTCGGCCAGCCGAGCGCGCTTGGTGACGTGCAGGCTGGTACTGGCCAGTACACCACCTTCTCGGTCGGCAACGGCAGCAAGGACAGCGCTGTCGGCAAGGATGACGACGGCAAACTGGTAGCTAACCCCAACCCGGGCAAGCTTACCCCCGTAACCGATTCCTCCGCCTCCGGTTCCTCCTGGGCCACCGGCACCAAGACCTACAACAACGCCGTTGACGTTGATATTTACGGCAATCCGCAGCTGAACCTCTTCGAGCTGGCCAAGGCGGCCGGCAAAGCCACCGGCAATGTGACCACCGCCGAAATCCAGGATGCTACCCCGGCCGTGCTGGAATCGCATTCGTCCGAACGTGCCTGCTACGGCCCACAGGGCAAGACCGACGGCACGTCCAACAATGCCTCCAAGCAGTGCCTCATCAACCAGCTTAAGGAAAACGGCGGCATCGGCTCCATCTCCGAGCAGCTGCTCGACACCCGCGCCGACGTAACCATCGGCGGTGGTTCCAAGTATTTCCGTCAGACCGTGCAGGGCGGTGAATACAAGGGCAAGACTGTGTGGGAGCAGGCCAAGGAAATAGGCTTCCAGACCGTCGAGAACGATCCGGCCGCGATGAACGCCCTGCAGTACAAGGACGGCCAGCCAGTGCTCGCCCTGATGAGTGACGGCAACATGCCGACCAAGTTCAACCCGTCCAAGGCCACCGCCAAGGATCCAGCTAAGGACGCCAACCCGACCGTGTGCACCCCGAACGCCGACTGGCTCGGCAATCAGGGCTCCTCGCTCAAGGACATGACCAAGAAGGCGCTCGATTTGCTGAATGACAACCCGAACGGCCAGAAGAACGGCTTCTTCCTGCAGGTCGAGGGCGCCTCGATCGATAAGCAGGACCACGCAGGCAATGCCTGCGGCCAGATTGGCGAGACCGACGACTTCGACCAGGCCATCGCCTACGCCATGCAGAACGTGGACCTCACGAACACGCTGGTGATCGTCACCGCCGACCACGCGCACACCTCCCAGATCCTCAATGCCCAGCCGGCCTACGCGCTGTCCACCGTGCTGAAGACCGCTGATGGCAACAACATGGTCGTCTCCTACGGCACCGCGCAGGAAGATTCCCGTGACACCGACGGCGGCTACAACGGCGGCGACATGGAGCACACCGGCACCCAGCTGCGTATCGCGGCTTCCGGCCCTGGCGCGCAGCGCGTCATCGGCCTGACCGACCAGACCGACAACTTCTACACGATCGCCGGCGCCTTGGGCCTGGCCACTTCCACCGAATCGCAGAAGGCACTGTCTGACAACGGCACTGTGAAGGTCTCTGCTGCCGACGGCAAGTTCACCGCGGACGTCGACGGCTTCAACGGTGACGCTGTGCTCAGCTACGAGCTGAAGGACAAGAACGACAAGACCGTGGCCGCGTCCGATTCCTCCACTCCGCTCTCCGGCGTGCGCGTCAAGACCGCACAGACCACTCCGATCGCGCTGGACGGCGTCACCGAAAGCTCCGAATACAAGCTCACCGTCACCGGCCGCCAGTCCGGCAAGGCCGTGACCGTCGACTTCCAGGCTCCGGCCGCCAACTCCGCCGACAAGAACAACGGCAAGCCAGGCGTTGGCGCTGTGGGCGCTGACAAGGACGGCATGATCGCTTCCGGCAAGGTTTCCGACAGCGCGCAGGCCGGTCCGTTCGGTGCCGCTCTGCTGGGCAAGACCGGTACCGCGGTACTGGCCGTGGCGATTGCGATTGCCATGCTGGTTGCCGTCGCGATGCTCGTCAAGACCGCGAAGGCCGCCAAGAACGACCGCTGATTGGCTGAATAACCTCCGATAATCCCCAAAACCGCCGACGCTGAGATGCTCCCCAGCGCCGGCGGTTTTGGGTTTTGCGCAAAGTTGAGTGAGGTGTGCTCAAGAATTTTTGCGATTTTGGGAATAATAACTTGCGATTCAAAGTTGAGTGGTGTAGGCTCAAGTTTTGGAAAGCATGAGAGACGGCAATCCGGAAACGGCGATCCGAAACTCGAGCGAAGAACGAAAAGAACGTATAGCGAACCTATTGCAAAGGAGACCAAATATGGGACGCGCAGTTGGCATCGATCTGGGTACTACCAATTCCTGCATCGCAACTCTTGAAGGTGGCCAGCCCACCGTTATCGTGAACGCCGAAGGCGCTCGCACCACACCGTCGGTCGTGGCTTTCAGCAAGTCCGGCGAGATCCTGGTCGGCGAAGTCGCCAAGCGCCAGGCCGTCACCAACGTCGACCGCACCATCAGCTCCGTCAAGCGCCACATGGGCACCGACTGGACCGTTGAGATCGACGGCAAGAAGTGGACCCCGCAGGAGATTTCCGCCCAGGTCCTGATGAAGCTGAAGCGCGATGCCGAGGCATACCTTGGCGAACCGGTCACCGACGCCGTGATCACCTGCCCGGCATACTTCAACGACGCCCAGCGTCAGGCCACCAAGGACGCCGGCACCATCGCAGGCCTGAACGTCCTGCGTATCATCAACGAGCCGACCGCAGCCGCACTGGCCTACGGCCTTGAAAAGGGCAAGGAAGACGAGCGCATCCTGGTCTTCGATCTCGGTGGCGGCACCTTCGATGTGTCCCTGCTGGAAATCGGCAAGGACGACGACGGCTTCTCCACCATCCAGGTGCAGGCCACCAACGGCGACAACCACCTGGGCGGCGACGATTGGGACCAGAAGATCATCGACTGGCTCGTCGGCGAAGTCAAGAACAAGTACGGCGTTGACCTGAGCAAGGACAAGATCGCCCTGCAGCGTCTGAAGGAAGCCGCCGAGCAGGCCAAGAAGGAACTGTCCAGCTCCACCAGCACCTCCATCTCCATGCAGTACCTGGCCATGACCCCTGACGGCACCCCGGTGCACCTGGACGAGACCCTGACCCGTGCCCACTTCGAGGAAATGACCTCCGACCTGCTGGGCCGCTGCCGCACCCCGTTCAACAACGTGCTGCGCGACGCTGGCATCAGCGTCTCCGACATCGACCACGTGGTCCTCGTCGGTGGCTCCACCCGTATGCCGGCCGTCAAGGAACTCGTCAAGGAGCTCACCGGCGGTAAGGAAGCCAACCAGTCCGTGAACCCGGATGAAGTCGTGGCCGTCGGCGCAGCCGTGCAGTCCGGCGTCATCAAGGGCGACCGTAAGGACGTCCTGCTTATCGACGTGACCCCGCTGTCCCTCGGCATCGAAACCAAGGGTGGCATCATGACCAAGCTGATCGAGCGCAACACCGCCATCCCGACGAAGCGTTCCGAAGTCTTCTCCACCGCTGAAGACAACCAGCCGTCCGTGCTCATCC
>UMHQ01067994.1_pt1 | contig 37978 bp, 39 predicted proteins | sample 1965531 | NCBI WGS metagenome assembly UMHQ01 (sample SAMEA4836098, study PRJEB28245) | human gut metagenome | biome: gut microbiome; material: fecal sample | place: Denmark | collected 2008 | reverse complement strand
TAATAATTGTAAGTTATCCTTTATTCATTATTTTCAGGTAAGGTCAATAATACATTTCTGTTAACAAAATACGCTACACAGTTTACATTCAACTGGTGTATGTCTATGTAGTGCTTAATTTCATTCTAAGAAAAAAGTATTAAGACTTAACTAAATCTATATTTCGGGTACATAATATAAAAATATTTATAATCACCCTTATGGTATTAATTATAACATAATTTGATAAATATTTAAATAACTTTTACGCAAATCAGTTATAAAATTTCACACGGTATTTTTATGTATTTTGCATAATAGAATCTTGTTCACTGCTTTATAAACATACTTTTATGCAAAATAAATCTAGGCATTTGAATAGACTTTCTTTGTTTTCTATTGCATAATAATTTTATTAAATATAAGGAGCTATATGCGATGGAAATAAAAAATGTACAAGCAAACAATCTAACAACTGATTATCTAAACTTTTGCCTTTCAAGAAAAAATCTTGATCAGAAAACGATAAAATCATACACTATTGATTTAAGGCAGTATTTTGAATTCACTATGAAATCTGCTATTGAATGGACAAACAAAAAATCCATTGAGCAATACATAGATTTACTGCATTGTAAGTACAAACCCAAGAGTGTTAAACGAAAAATCGCTTCGCTAAAAGCATTTTTTCACTATCTTGAAATTGAGGAACTTATAGAAATTAACCCATTTCATAAAATACAAATAAAATACAAAGAACCATTTATTCTCCCAAAAACTATTCCCATAAATAATATTGAGCAAATTATTAGGTTTGCTTATCTACAACTTACCAAAGCTAAAACTGACTATACTAAGAAAGTTGCTCTGCGGAATGCACTCATACTTGAGTTACTGTTTGCCACCGGAATGAGGATTTCAGAATTATGCACACTCACGACTGAACAAATTAATTTTAATGATTACATAATCAAAATTTACGGAAAGGGCTCAAAAGAACGCCTGATTCAAATCTGCAATCAAAATGTTCAGGAGTTGCTCAAAAAGTATAATCAATCATTTAAATTTGAAATAGCAAACAACAAATTTTTCTTTATAAATAGACTAGGCAACCGTCTATCTGAACAATCTGTTCGTAATATGATTACCAACTATGCAATCGGTGCAGAAGTACCGCTGCACATTACTCCGCATATGTTTCGTCACTCTTTTGCAACTCTACTGCTTGAAGAAGATGTTGACATACGATATATTCAACAAATGCTGGGTCACAGCTCCATTACCACAACGCAGATTTACACGCATACGAGTATCAACAAACAGAAGAATATTCTGTCGTCCAAACATCCGAGGAATAAACTTGAAATTGGGATATAATAAAAGCCTTGTGGGATTTTTTAACTCACAAGGCAATCAGAATATTTTATTCATTTTTATCAAAATCATTTTCTATTACATCAGAAATAAGGTTTGAAAAGTCAACAGCATTTTTTGAAGTAATAACAGGTTTTCCTGTTCTGTCCTCAATATCTTTTCGTGCATTTCCGGCGACTTCTCCGCCCTCCTTTGCAACACTTCTGTTTTCAGAAAAAGACTGAGGATTCTTCTCTTTGGAAATCTCAGTTGTAGTAGCTTCTGCCAACATATTTAGTACCAACTCAAGCGTACTCATATTATCTCTCAGGTTTTCCTTTTTCAATCCTTTGAGATTTTTATACTGGCGGGTTGTCATTCCTGACCAAGCTTTTGTAATTTCATCAGTCAGAATTGCATATTCTACACCTTGTTTCACGCCGTGAGAATCCCATTCGTCAGTAAGTTCTTTTCTCACCTGTATAGCTTGAAGTCGTTGATTTATCCACTCTCTGCTATATCCTTTTTTCAGATATGTTTCAAGGGCTCTCTCTATGGTAAGTTCAGGATCTATGGTTTCATCAATTCTCTCTCGACCAACTTCTGCAAGCCACATTTTGAAAGGTTCTGCTTTTGGTGACGGAATAGATTGAATTATTCTCAAAAGTTGCTCTGTATTTGCAACATCCGTCTTGTAATTTTTACCATCCTTAGGAGATTGCATTTTCAGTTGTACGATATTTTCGTACAACTGGTTTGCTCCTTCAGCTTTAAGCTTTCGCTTAAGATCGCTCCAGTAACGACGAGGTTCGTTACTGTCAGTCAGAACTGAAATTACATCAACTATGGAAAAATACCATTCTTCTTCCGACTCATTCCACGCAGTACGAATCTTTTTATCTTCAAAAATTTGTATCTTATTTTCTTCGCTCATATATATTCACCCACTTCTAAGCTGAAAATATTATAGCAGAATAAATTTGTAAATTCAATCTATTAGGCTTTATAGAGATAAGAATTGTTCATAATTAAGGTCGAATATAATCTCTAATTCATAACCTCGTGATACTTTCACTTCTCTTATGAGCTGACAGGCTATCATTTTCTTCTGCTCCATTGTTGAATTGTCAAATTCGTCTGCCCAAGTTCTGAATTGTGAGTAATAAAAATCAAACTTACCCATCGCATTTTGCTGATTGGCAAGTTTGAACTTTATATCACTTAATTCAAATTCTTTTTTATGGAGTAAATCGTTTGTATTGTCAATAGAAGCTGACAGTATGTCTGGAGTAAAGCGGCTTTCGCCGAGTAAAGAGCGTCCTATTTCGGCGGACAATTCAACCACCTGTCTTTTAAGCTTTTCAATTTCTTTTTCAAGCTTTGTCTGTTTTCTCCTATACTCCGATATTTCGGAGTTGTAGCGTTTTTCGAGTGCTATATCTTTTGGTGTTGATTTGATTTTAGCGAGATAATCCCTCAGCGTTGCAAGCACGGCACCGTCAATTCTGTGTGCCACATAAGCCGACTGTCCGTCACAAGCACCTCGTTTCATTGCTTTATTTGTGCAAATGTATCTCTGCCTGCGAACCTTATACTGACTGCCATCTGCTCTATCATATTTATCAATGTAACTTGTTGATACCATCTTTTGACCGCAATGAGCGCAATAGATATTTCCGGAAAGTAATGTACTGCCTTTCGTAGTTCTTGCTATCTGTTGCTTTTCCTCATTCTTTGATGAGCGTTGTTTCAGTATAAACTGAGCTTGGTCGAAGATATTTTCATCTATGATATGTAGTCTTTCTATATACGGTGATTCAACACCGCCTGACACAAGATAACCGCAGTACAGCCTGTTCTTTAGAATACGATTAACTGTATTACATTGGAATTTACTGTTATTATGAGTTCGTATACCATGACTGTTCAAAAAGTCAGCCATTCGATATGAACCATAACCCTCTTTAACTGTCATCTCAAATATCTTCTTGACTATCGGAGCCTCATCATCGTCAATAACTATGTCCATAAGCTCTTTTCCCTTTTTATTGATTTCGCCGCTTTTGATAAGTTTGTAGCCGAATGGTGCAACACCTCCGGTAAATTTGCCGTCTAACGTCATTTGGTTAAGGCGAGTTTTAACACGTGCTGACGTTTTCTGACTCTCACCGTTGGCTTGCCAAAATCGTATGTAATTCATAAGCTTGTCCACATGATTATCCATACGCTGTTCGCCCTCATTAACGCTCCACACCTCTATGCCGTGTTTGATGAACCATTCGACGACAAACGGGGTTTCGTCATCAATTCTGCCTATTCTGTCAAACATAAAGACAAGGAGTACATCAAATTCTTTCTTTTCTGCGGCGGCTTTTAAATCCTGAATAGCATCTCGGTCACTTGCCGAAACCTTAAATCCCGACACGCCCTTTTCCTGAAATTCTTTAAGAATAGTCCAGCCGTTGCGTTCAGCGAATTCTCTGCAAGAGGTTTTCTGCATTGGAATATCATCTTTATCAACCTGACCTTTGGTTGATACTCTGTACAAGCAATATACTCTTTTCATTTTATCACCCATTCATACGATTTTTGCAAACCAACAATACTACATAATTCCTATAATATCCAGCAAATCTGAAAAATAACTTAAAGAAATTCAGCATCCAATCTGAGATTTCATTCTGTTCTCAAATGTATCCAAAAGATTTTCGAGAATATTCCTTTCAACATGGTTATTTCTGTTTTTAGAAAAGCAGATTGTGACCTTACAGTCATTTATAACAGATTCTATTTTGTGTTCTGAATCAATGTTATTTTCATTTATATAGTTTTCGTTCAAATTACCACCTGTTCCTTATTTTTTGTTTTTGTCGTTTATATGATCTTCCATCTGCTCATCAGCTTTTGCCGCTGCATTGCACAGGCACATAATGCATACGCCAATAAATACTCCTATAAAAAGTCCTATAATAAATCCCAATTAAAACACCTCTTTCATAAAGTTTACTTTTCACCGCCCGACAGCAGAAGATTTTTAATTTTCTGCTGTCGGGATAACATCAATCGTTTTGGATAGTTCTAAATTTCACACTATCCGATTGTCGCTATTTATACTCAATGCCCTGCGACAAGGAACACATCAAACGGCTATTGCATTTAGCTCCATTGGAATTTCACCACCGTGAGGATCTCCCACGGCCGCCATCTTTGGTTGCGACGGTTCTATCACGCTCGACTTTTGACTTAACGGAAGTATCATTATCCCATCTGCCTGTCATCGCCGTCATTGAATTTGCCTTTCAATGTCTGAGTCCTGAAGATATATAAAATATGTTCGCTCATGTGGCTTGTCCGTTCCGAACAGCAGAAGGAAAGTATCTGATGTGCTGATATTTTATTTTCAAAGAACAATGCCTGCTCTATTTTTGGCGAGTATAGAAAACAGGCAAAAGAGAAATAATCCCTTTCACCTGTTTCCTCACTTAAAAGCTAAAACACACCCCTAATTTATAAATTTTTTAAAATATTTTTGATTTTTTCTACTGCACGATAAACCGATCTTTGCACACATTAATAAGTACAGCCTTCTTCAAACGCTATTTCGTCAAAAGTTTTTTCTTCAAAATAATACTTTTTCAGTCTGCGTTTCTGCACTTCCGGCAAATTTTTTATAGCCATGTGCAAATTTTCCATATCCTGAGTATTATCCAAGTATTCTTCCATACATTCAACATTTATAGCGCCTCTTTCGTGTAATGTGCTTTCGTATATTTCAGAGTGTTCATAATGCCTGTCGTATTCATTCATCCAAGAAATATCTTCAAGCTCAAATTTATTAAAACTATCAAATATTTTCTTAGATATTAAAACTTTTTGAATACAATTATTAGCATCTGTAAATGAGATATAGTACTTTCCCTTTTCTGTATGTAATGTGTAAGGATTATACTTATCCTTTCTTCTTTTGGGACGTTTGTTGTCCATATTTTGTCCTCCAATCAATCTGAATTTAAAAAATCAAATTGACTGGAGGACTCCTGCTCTTGTATAACAATAAAGTCCTTTCTGCTTTCAATGCAAAAAAGAGCATAAAAATGCCGACAGGTAATAGCATTAAAAGCTAAAACCTGTCGGCATTTAACAAGCACATATTAAATATCTTCTTATTTTTTCTGTTTTTGTTATTTCCCGTTCTCAAACACATACAGATACAAATCCTCAAGGGTTGCTTTTACGGATTGTATTTTATAGTTTTCAGGTGGGATATCAGTTACTAATCTTACAATGATTTTTTCGTCGTTATGATAGAGATTTGACACACGGTAATTATCTTGAAAATATTTAAGTTCTTCCTTATTAATTTCGACTTCAAATACCTTATTTTCAATTTCTTTTGTAAGGTTGGTACAGGTATCATGCGACACAAGCTGACCGCTTTTGAGTAATATAATCTCCTTTGCAATAAACTCAATGTCCGACACAACGTGGGTTGAAATCAATACTATTTTATCCTCCGCAATTTCGCTTATAAAGTTGCGGATTCTTATCCTCTCTTTCGGGTCAAGCCCTGCTGTCGGCTCGTCGAGAATTAAGATTTCGGGATCATTTAAAAGGGCTTGTGCAATTAAGGCTCTCTGCTTCATACCACCGGAGAACGAGCCCAATTTTTTATGTGCCGACTCTTTAAGATTGACGGTTTCAAGAAGTGAAGCAATTTTTTGTTTTGCCTCTTTCTTTTTCAGACCTTTTAAAGCCGCCATATACCACAAAAATCGGTTGAGCGTAAAGTCATCGTACAAGCCCTGTTGCTGTGGCATGTAGCCGAGAACTGTTCTGTAGTCTTTGCCGAGTTTTTTAATTTCCTCGCCGTCATAGAGAACTTCTCCGCTGTCGGCGTTCAGGTTGTCGGTGATGATATTCATAAGGGTGCTTTTGCCTGCGCCGTTTGGTCCGAGCAAGCCATAAACGCCCGGCGTTAAGGTCACACTGAAATCATCAAGTGCCTTAACTACACCTTTTTTATATGTTTTACATAAATTTTTTATTTCAAGCCTCATTTTTACACCTTCTCATAGCTTTAAATTCAATATTAGAAAAGTTAAATACAATTATAGTTAAACAAATCATCAGCAGGAATACGCATAATACTATCAAACTCGGGACAAGCCACATCCAACTGCCTTTTTGAAAGCTTGTGTATAATCTTATATCGGTCAAATTCATACATAACAGGCACGGAAATAATACTATCACCGCCCCGACAATCATAGACAATATATTATTCTTTAATACTTGAGAAAGCATAGCAACCGCCGTCATAACCGAGACAGCCTCCGCTATATGCACTGCCGCCGTAATAAAAATCATACTGTTTACGGAAATTGTACTGCCAATATTTGCAAAGTCCTGCATAAATACAACAGGAGTGTTTAACGACTCTGTTCCGAAGGTTTTTATAAAATTTATATAATAAGGCAAATAAATTAAAGTATATGATATAAGCGTGGTAAGCGAAAGTGTCATTACTTTTGAAAGTACAAGCCTCAGCTTGCCCTTTTTTGTGCAGCGAATTAGATCAATCATATGCTTTTTATGCTCATATGCAAATATATCGGACGATATAAATATTATTACTGCCATAAACAAGGTAAAATACTGCCATTCTCTTGACGGATTTTGGGCAAGTCTTTTATAAACAATATAGTTAATGAATATGGGAGTAATATGATAACGCTCTCCGACCTCTTTTATGTACGAGGCTTGATTTGAAATCTCCTCAAAGGCGGCGCCCTTGGTTTTCAAAATCGAATCTATAGCCGTTATCCTTATTTCTTTTTCTTCAGCCGATAAGGACATATCAGTTGAAATGGTGTTAAGCTCTTCATTCAGTCCGTCAAAATAATCCTGCTGTCGCCGCAAATAATCTTCTTTTTCCTGCGTAAGCTCGCCCTCAAGCTTATCAATATACGCGCTGTATGCGCTTTCCTGAGCCGAACTGTATACAACCGAAATATCATCAGTAGCATTACCGTAGGCGACAAAAACAAGCAGAATAATCGCTATTATTGCCATTGAGCCTTTGTAGTGCTTAAAACATTCGCCTTTGAATATTGAAACGCCGCCTTGAATTTTATAAAACCTTCGTCTGAATTTTTCAAGCATTGGCGTAAATATATTGTTTGTCCTTATTTGCGCGGATTTTACAAAAGACATGCAAATTACCGTTACGGAAGCAATAGCGATCAATATCATAGCTATAACGTAAATCATGGTAATATTTACAGTATGTGAAAAAATATTGATATTAAGATAATTTCCGAAAATATTATTTCCGCTTAAAAAGTATAAAAAGTTTATATACTTAAGCTGATTTAGGGGAGAGTTGCTTCCTATTGCAAGATAAAGAACTCCTTCAATGAAAACCCAAAATGCGGTAACGACAAAAACCATTCCCGTATTTTTTACTAAAACAAATATAAACGCGATAAAAAGGGCAAGCACGCACATCGTGATTATTTTTGATAAACCCCACAAAACAAGATATTGCCAAATTTGCAGCTTTAAATTACAATTCATAAAAAGCTCGCAGGACTGAATATTCCTTGTCATATCGCCGAAGCCGCTGTACAATCCGCAGAGTGCAATATTTGAAGAATAATATACTGCGCATATTAAAATCGTAAAAAAGATAAGGACGAATAATTTTGAAATAATAAGCGGCATACGTCCGTATTTTGCGGTTCTGATAAGCCCGTATAATTCCTTGTCCCTTTCCAATGTAAAAATATAGATGCACATTAAAAATACAAGCGCAAATACGAGCAAATCGGTCAGAACAAATGTTGTTGAATTTTCTACGGCAAAATTGTTTCCGATTTTAAGATTTGTATTATTAACATCTTTAAAATCCTCGGCGGTTTTTAATATGTTGTTGTATGAAAACGAACCTTCTTCCGCAAAAACCGAGAACTTTGTCTGCATCTGCGCGCGCTCATCCATATCGCCGATAAAAGAGCTATAATCAAATAAAGACTTGCATTGATTTACCAAATTTGAAAGATAGGTTTGTTTATCAAGAAGCTCTTGTTTTGTATAATGTAACGCCCGCGCCTTTTTGTATTCCTCCGGGTTCTCCGCCTTATATTGTTCGGTAATTCGCCCAAGATTTTTTAGATCATCGCCGTTGCTGTTATCTGCCGTTCTGTCAAATTGAAGAGCGATTTCAACTGTTTTTAATTCGCTTTCAAGTTGTCGTTGTGCTTCAGTCGGCACATAATCTGAATATTTAGATATTATATTCTCATAATCAGATAAATTAGTATGTACTGTTTTTACTTCAAGATTATTTGATTGAGTGTAAACCAAAAATATTGAATTTGCAGTAAAAAACAAAACAAGGCATATTAAAAGCAGTTTTTTGCTGAACAGTTTGTAAATCTCGAACATAATCAATTTCATATTGTTACAACCTTAATTAAATGAGTAGATTTCTCCGCCAAAATCAGTGCTGTTAATTGGCGAAATAGGTTCATTTCTTATAATAGAAACTAACATATCTTTAATTTCTACGGGAATTTTATCAACAGATACAAAAGCTACATATTGACCATTTACAAAAGAAAGAGGATTTTCTTTAACGAATTTTTCGGCATTAGCTGCGGTTTTAAATTTCAATATTTGAAAATTTGCAGTATAATTACCTCCGTCACCCACCCAAGATAAAGTTACTGAAAAGCCACTATTGACTTCATCAGAAAGCGTTTTGTCATATGATGTTGAAATCTTATACAACTTATTTTGTGTATTTTCAAAAACATTTTTCAATTCATTATCATTAGTATCAATTTTTTCATTCTCATCTACTTGGCTTAATGCGTTATTATTTTCAGCCTCGACATTCACGGAACTTAATAATGTTTTATATTCCACTGTTTGTCCTGACAGAGATTCTGTTTTTGACTTATCAACAAAATAAATCTCGCAATTCATATTATCCACCTGTTGAACAAATATGAAGCAATCTGAATCCTGGGGAATGTTTAACACTGAACATTCAAAAGGTATTAAAAACGAACTTTTTTCATTAAATGAAGCGTCAAGAGACTTAACATTATCTCCGTCACTTTCAGTTGCTGCGTTTTCATCTGTATCTTCACTAAAGTTCTGTAAATACAGCTGTGATTCATTTGCAAACAAATTATCGCCGTAATTCATTTCCGTTAAAAGTTTGGGATTGCTTCCGTCGAGTTCACTTGTAAAATATTTAAACTTACCGTTAGTATCCGAATTATCAATGAGATATGTTAGCTGTCCATTATAGAAAAACGGCGAGCAAACATCACCTTCATCATTTCTAATTTGGTTTATTTTTATCTTATTGATATTAATCGAATAAAATTCCTGATACGTAGAAACTGTTACCTTTCCGCTTTCCTCCTGCTTTTTAATTTCATCTTCTGAAATAGGAAGAACCGGCACATAAATATAGTCATCATATGCGGTAAATTGGAAAGTACTTCTAAGATTATCACTGTAATTTTTGCTGTTAAAGATTTCCTCCGGCTTAGATTTAATGTTATTTATTTTATATCTTTTTATCGAAAAGCTGTCATAAACTGAGTACGAATCAATATCATCGGCAAACTTATCCTGTGAGAAATAAAAATAACCTTTATGAATCAGCCAATGCGAAATGCCGTCTTTAAATTCAATCAGTTTTTCCCTTGTTGATCCATCGGGTGTAACTTTGTACAATATATTTCCGAGAAAATTACCCCTAGCATCTTCATCTTTTACAACAATATATAAATTACCGTCATAATATTGCACAACATTAGCTGATTCTCCTGATGCATTTACAAATAAATTAAAGTATGCATTACAATCAACACTGTTATGCGAACAATTAGGCTTGTTACATAGCGGTGTTGCCGCCTGTGATTTACGGTCAATATAGTAAAGGTAATTATTAGGCAAAAACACATAGTACCCTTTTTCTGATTTTGTCACAGGAAAATTTATTCCGTTCAAGTTACTGTAATAATATTGAAAATTTGTTGTGTAGTCAAATGATAATTTATCATCTGAAGTTTTGCTTGCGTCATTACATGCAGACATCAACATCATAGTCGGCAACAATAAAGCAATTAGTAACGCACTTAATAATTTTTTCATCAGCTTACTCCTCTGTATAATAATAATTTACTTTAAACAAAAGTTTATTGATACAACTATGTCAAAATTTACGGATAACATGTTAAAAGTATATAGGAAATGATGTTGCTATTTAATTATTATCCAAGAAATACAACACTTGATTTTCCAGTTACCTGATATAATCCTAAACCTGGACTGTACGCATTTGCATAATTTAGTGCAGCTTTTGTATGTGCTGTTGCATTAGTGCATTTTTTACTCCGTCCTTAATTTTACTTGATAATGAATTTTTGTTTTTCGTTGTAATCAACCTTTTTATTATTTTATCAAAAAAATATTTGCGAATGTTGATTTTTGCAAAAATGGTAATAAATCCGACAAAAATTGCACTCTATAATTCTTATTTGGGGAAGCAGCTTTAAACCTTATTTAAATTTTTCGATAATAAAAGTTTCAAATTTCTGCAACACAAAGCCAAAGTATCATAATGGAATTAACGCAAATACGGCTAGAACATAAAATTCAATACAAATCAAAAATGCTATCCTTTTTCTTGGCATAACGCCTTAAAGAAAGGATAGCATTTTTTAGAATATTTGATTTTAAACAGGTAAAAATAGTGGGTTTTTAGGTAAAAATTCGGTTATCTAAAATTACCGCATATCAAATATTGAAAATGGTTACTCTGTACTAGGTATTGAAACATTTGCTAAAATCTGCAATGCATTAAATATCACACCTGACTATCTCTTATTAAGTAGTTTAAAAAAGTAATAACATTCCTAAAAATATTGTTGACAAACAAATTTTTGCAATGATAAATCATTGAGCCTGATATCAAAAATAATATATAGAGTTTTAACTGAACAGGAATAAAACAGATGACAAATTCTTTTTTTTGAGTTATAATCCTGATTAAGGAGGTATAGCTCTATGAATGTACTGATATGTGATGATGATTTGAAAATCGTTCAGCAAATCAAAAATTTTCTCCTTAAATTATCAAAACAGTCAACCTATAATTTTGATATTACCTGCTTTTCAAATGGGGATTCTATATTGGATAAACAAATTAAAACTGATTTTGCGTTTATTGATATAGAAATGCCCGGTGTTAATGGACTTTCTGTTACAAAACATCTTCAAACACTAAATCCGAATATTATTGTCTTTATAGTTACATCTTTTCAAGGATACCTTGACGATGCGATGGATTTAAAGGTTTTCAGATTTTTATCTAAACCCATTGATGAAAATAGATTTTTTAAAAGCATGGATGTTGCTTTAAATCTGTATAAACAAAGCACAGAAAAAATTATCTTAGACTATTTCGATGAATGTCACAATATATTTACAATTGACATCTTGTATTTAACTATAGAAAATCGCAAAACTAAATTAGTTACGAAAACGCAAGAGTTCATTTCAAATAAAAAGTTTGATTATTGGAAAAATCGCCTAAAATCATACGGTTATTTTGCGCAATCACACTATAGTTACATAATTAATTTAAAGAATGTAACAGACTTTAATAAAAACGAAATCACGTTATCGTTTAATTCTAAAAAAACAACAGTACCTATATCTCGTAGTTTTTATGCATCATTCAAAAAAGCCTTTTATGAATATATGGGAGGCACAATATGATTTCAAATATATGCTATGCTGTGGTTTTCCTAATTGAATCACTCATATCTTTTTATTATTTTAGTTTTAAATTTGAACGAAAAATATCCCGAAATCTTATTCCAATATTTATACTTTTATCAGGTTTGATTCTTTATGCGATAAACTTTATCGAAGCCCCACCAATAAATGCTGTTTGTTTTTATGCTTGCAACTTTATTGTCCTGAAAATTTGCTATAACACAAACATAAAATCTGCTATATTTGCAAATTTCATCTTGTTATTTTTAATGATTATCTCAGAATTAATTGTTGTTTTCTCGTTTTCTGTTGTGTTTCATTTTAGTCTTTTTGAGAGCCAGTCTGATGCATTTATTCTCATAATTCAGGCAATTATAAGTAAATTGCTTTATTTTATTTTTATATGGTGTATTCTAAAATTTTCTGAAAAAGAATCTAAAAGTACAGGTTCTAAATTTTCATTACTGCTTTGCGTTTTACCCATGGCTTCAATAATATTAATGCATACAAATGTATATCTTTGTACATTCTACTCTGTAAATGACAATTATAAAATTGCTATCATTATAGGTAACATTCTCATATTACTGTCAAACATAATCGTATTTTATCTCCATGAAGCAACCATAAGAATAAACCGGAAATACACCCAAATACTGTTAGATTATCAGCAAGAAAAAGATACAATAAACTACTATGAATTGTTGCGAGAACAAAATGAAAATTCAAAAATATTAATTCATGATATAACGAAACACTTAAAAACCATTCAGCAATTATCGAAAAAAGAAGATTCAAATATATCACAATATATATCCGAAATTGTTGAAGATTTTAGTGTTATGAATCCTGTAGATTATTGCAAAAACTCAGTTGTTAATTTAGTAACCCATAGATATTATGAAATATGCAAAAAAAATAAAATTAATTTTACAATAAGCATCAAAAACGCAAATCTTGATTTTATGAAAGAACATGATATAACAGCTTTGTTAGATAATTTATTAGAGAATGCAGTTGAATCTGCATTGTTGACTGACGATAAATTTATTGATTTTTCTATTTGCACAAGAAATTCAAATTTTGTAATTATTAAAATTTCAAATTCTTGCGGTAGAAAGCCTAAATATATAAATGATATTCTCGTGTCATCTAAAAACACTCCCGGTATACACGGGGTCGGTACGAGGAGCATTAAAAAGGTGGTTGCAAAGTATAATGGGAATTTAGAAATGAAATATGATAATAATACAAAAACCTTTACCTCCGTAATCGGAATAAATTCTAATTTGTAAATCAGTCAATCATAATCTCTATATTATTTTAAACAGCAAACTGCTCTTACCGCCCTGTTCACGGTATCTCTGCTTGGTTTCGATTAGTCCAACTTTTTTTAAATCTTTAATAGCTCTTCTTACTGTGGCAGGCGACAGTTTTATGTCGCCTGCTATTGTATTTACGGAGGGCCAGCATTCGCCATTTTTGTTTGCTCGGTCGTGGAGGTAGGTATATACGGCTACGGCTCGGTGAGGCAAGTCCATTTGATACAGAAAAGTTAATCTACTCATTGCTGTTATCCCCCTGTGGTGGTCGCTCGGTTCTGATGACTACTTTTCTTTGCTTGTCTGCGTTCTGTTCAACCATTGAATTTCCGGGTTCTTCTGTTGGCTCATATTTCTGTTCAGAATTGATAGTATTTTCACTGTCGGCTTGTTCCGCATTTGGTGAGGTCTTAAGATTTTCATTTTTCTTCTTTTTCTCACCGCTTGCTTCATCAAAATCCGAGTTGGTAACAGGCTGTTCAAAGTATTGAGGACAGTATGTCTGAATTATGTTATTGAACAACTCCGAACGGTTTGCATAGTGAACTTCACGATTGCCATTTTCCATGACCTCATACTTTTCCTCAAACTTAATACCCCATTTAAAGAACAATTTCAGTTTGACTTTCATCGGATAAAAGCCTGTTTTCATAACAACAAATGTGCCTTTTGGAAGTGACTTCAACTCATCGGGAGTCATCAAAGGTCTTTCTATCATCTGTAAGGATTGTGAGGGGTCATTTTTACTTTTGCTGACGGAGCCACTCATAACGGTGCGACTGCCAAGTGCTTTTGACAACACTTCTGCACTTGTGCTGTTCGGAGCAAAACCGCCGAAAATTGTCAGCTGTGTGTTGTCGATAATTACATCAGCACCCTCTTTGCCGTAATTCTTCTCCAACTGTGCAAAGGATTGTATTATCGGAACTATCTGCAACCGCCTTGAACGAGAGGCTGAAAACATCATTTCTGCTGAATCAATCTTTGGCAAAGTTCCGAACTCATCGCAGAAGAACACACAGCGGTTTTTCAGTACACCGCCGTTTTCATCAGCGACTGAAAGTATTTCACGGTAGAGCTGTTGGATAATGAGTGATACCATAAAGAAAGTGTTGGGATTTTCCTCGGGCATTACAATGAATATCGCGCACTTTTCATTGCAGAATTTTTCAGCGTCTATTTCTGTATCAAAACACAAAAGCTGTTCAAGCTCGGAATCCAGAAAAGCATTCAGCCTTGAAAGTGCCGTACTCATAACGCTTGACATAGCTTGTTCAGCGGTATTTAGAGCCGCCCCTGCAAACCATTTTGCCTTGTGGTCGTCGGGAAGATAGTCCATTAAAAGTTGAAACTGATTTTTGCCTTTCTTATTGGTCGGAGCAAGTAACTCCTGAATGATTTTGAATACCGAAACAATATGCCTTTCTTCAGGTTCGCAGAATTCCGAAACAAGCAGAATGGTTGCTGTTAAAAGTCCCTCTGCCGCATCATAAAAGTAAGCGTTCTGTCCGAATGAAGCCGAGTCCATTCCTGAAATAATAATCGTTTTTGAAATGATTTTTGCATATTTTTCTGCTCTTGCCTTGTAAACAAGCTGTTTGGTATTTGCTTTGTATAAGTCCATATATTTATTTACGAGGTGCAGAAGATTGTTGCCGTGAGAGCGTGTTGGGTTACGCAAATCTATTACTGAAATTTTGTAGCCGTAATACTTTTCTGCAATCGTTCCATAATTCCGAACTACATCACCCTTTGTGTCGGTTGATAAAAATGACATACCCGTTGCACAGGCATATTCAATGCAGGGATATAACCAATAGGCAGTCTTGCCGACACCGGCCGCACCAATCATAAGAGCATGAACATCACCTGTATCAACCATTGCTGTTGTGCCATTTTTTCTATTCTTGCAACCGACAACTATTCCTTGTTCAGTTGGTCTGCTGTCTGGATTATTTCTCCACTCGTTAGTCTGAAAATCAATTCGTTTGTATGTTTTTTTGACTTCCTTTTTGGTCGCCCAACGAGCAGTTCCGTGCTGACCTTGACCGACCGTCTTGTTCTTTATGCGGTTCAGAGAATAGTAATTGCCGACCGTTGAAATAATTATGAACAGTGCAAACATTGAGCCTGCAACAATAATCAGAGTTATAACACCTGATAGCATATTTGTTCATCTCCTTTATCAGGTAAAGTTAAATCCTCATTCCAGTCCTTATGGATTGGAATGAGGATTTCGTTTTGGATATTCATTGAATTTAATTTTTCGGCTATGCGTTTATTTGCTTTCTGACCGACTTCGTCATTATCAAAACACAAGCACACATTTTTGATGTTCGGATTATCTTTCAGACATTGAAAAAGCACCCTGTCCGAAACGGAGCAGGATGCCGCATAGCTGTGACTTTTCCAATTTTCTTTACGCATTGAAATGTAGGAAAGCATATCAATGGGAGCTTCAAATAAAAATATCTTGTTGCTTGTACCGTGCCAATGAAAGCTGAACTCAGGCTGACTGCCTGCGACATTTCCCTTGTACGGATTGCTTGTCACCGTTCCTCTCTTGTGTGCGTGGCGAGGTTTACCGCTTGAATCATAGCCGACAAATACTGCGTTGTGAAAATCTGCCGATTCATATATCATTCGGTTCCTGATAAATTCAAAGAGCACATCCTTGTCAACGCCACGAGTCAACAGCAGATAAGAAAAAACTCTGCTCATTCTGTCATTTCTCGGCGGCAGTTCAAAGGGTTTGTGACTTATTTCTATGGGCGGTGAGGTTATGATTTGACCGCCACAGTTATTCAAAAGCATTTCTACCGCTTCGGCATAGTCCTTGTTGTAAAATCTGCGGACGAAGTCAACCGCATCGCCGCCTATCTGTTCGTACTGATGATACCAGAGGTGACCTCTGATTGTAACCTTTTGCGAACCGTCAAGCCATTCATATTCCGAACCTGATTTCTTGACTTTCTCGCCTTGACCGATTAAAAAATTAGCAAGGTCTGTTCGCCTTGCCTGCTCTCGCTGTTCTTTTGTAAAATGAATGTAAGTTGATATTTTAATCACTTCCTTGTATATATTTTTCTTTTCTGCTATAATATCTTATAGTGGGTAGTTCTTTCTCCTATCACTGTGACAAGAGGCACCTGTCAGTGTTTGGGTGCAGTTGCTCTTTGGTGATAGATGGATTTTTTGATAGACAATTTTATATATATGTGGTAAAATAATCAATAAACTAATCAAAATTTATAGAGATATTCAGTTTAATAAATTTTCAAATTTATTAGCATTAAAAATCGCTAGGAGATTAAATATAATGAAAATAAAACGTAAGGAAAACTATAAAATATATTTATATCAAGAACCTTCTATAATTTCTGATCATAGCAAAAAGCGTATTAAGGACTTGGAATTTACAGGATTGGAATTAATAGAGGCTATTGTGTCTGCAGGGATGCCAGATATATATTTAACAAAGACAGAAAAGAAAAATCGTAGGGAAGAGATATATTTTAAGACCAAATTGTTTGAAACATATGTTGTTTCATCGACAGAAGGTGTGCTTTCTTTTGATACTTCAAAAAAGAAATATTTAGATAGTACGGAGATTGGTGCAATTAACTATTGGATTGGAATGGTGCTTATTACTGTATTAGGAATGAAAAAGTATAATTATGATTTTATGGTACATTTATCTATGGTAGAGTCATTTAGTTCAAAAATATGTCTAAAAAAACGCTCATTTTTATCTTCTACTGGAATAATTACATTTAAATCTCCAGATCTTTTAGCGATAAACAGTTCAAAAAATGAGTATGGTATTTTTGAAGCAAAAGGGTATAGCAATTATAATAAAAAGGCTATGGAGCATGGTTATACACAAGCAAATTCGATAAAAAAAATAAATGGTAAGAAACCTAAAAATTCTTTAGTTGTTATGACTCAAACAGGAACCAAAGAGATAAAGATGATAGAGAAAGATCCAGAAGGTGAAAATTGCGAAATAAATGTAAACTTAGATTTCTTACATATATATCATTTTTTGCCTATAGTTGAGTTGATTATGGAATTGAATCCAGAAGAACGTGAGGGTTACTCATATGGTTCATTAATATATGAAAATGAAAGTTATTCTATCGGTGTCCCTTCAGCTTTATACAAAGAGCTATTGCCAATAGTAAAGGACGAAAAAGAAACCGAAATTAGTGAACTCATTTATAAAAAAATAGATTCTAAAGAAATGTATTTTTTCGAATTAATATCAAATAAATCAAAAGAAAAAATTCTTTGCATAGAATAGTATTAAATAATGTATATTTTTTAGTATATTAAATTTTAATATACTTGAATTGAGAAAATCTGGTTTATCAGCCTTAAATTTTCAACCCCTGATCGTGTTTCTTATCATTAATCTTCTGCTGTAGCTTTTTATCCGTCCTTTGCGCTTTCTGCTTTTCTTCAAAGCGGAGTTGATTCTAAATCATATTGCCGAGGTAGCGCAGGAGATAAAGAGAAGAAACTGCAACGCTGTTGCGGTTGGTTTTAATTGAATAATGAGGATACAGAACACCTTTGTCTGAATCAAAAACTGATTTGGCAGAGGTGTTTTCTTCATATTTAAAGGGACTTGAAACAGATTCATTGTCCGAATTTTCGCTTTTCTCAACCACATCTTCAGTGAGATTTAGTTTCAACGCTTCCTTAATTACAGCGTTCTTGATTGACTTAAATTCCTTGTTTTGGGCAAGCGGAATCCTATCAGGCATTTCATCCGTATAGGTGCGGATTGTATTTTCTTTTTGCTTATACCAAAGGTCATACAACTTTTTAATTCTGCTGTCATTGGCAAGCTCATCAACAATAGAATCCACAAGTGCTTTTACATCAGGTTTAGGATAGCCGTAAACCTTTTTACCTTTCGTTTTTGAAAGTCTGTCGGCAAGCTCCAACAGCTTATGCTGAATTGATGCATTGACATAGATTTCGCAGTTGATATTCGCAACCAAATCCTCTACAATGTCACGAGCCTCGGCACGGAGCTTATCCCTATGCTCGGTTTGCCTTTCATATGTGCACAATAAATCTTGCTGAAAAATATCTTTTGCAAATGACGAACGCAGATTTTCAAGTCCCTTTTGCGTGAGATAGCCTTCGTTCTCCACAGTTGAATACGCAATCAAATGCACATGAGGGTGGTGCGATTCATTATGAAATGCCGCATACCAACGAAGATTCTCCATTGGTATTTTCAGATTTTTCGCAAGTGCTTCGGTCTGAGTGCGGAGCATATCCCGCCAACGAGTTCCGGTATTAAAACCAAGCCGTTCCGCATCCTCTCTGCGAATAGAAATTATCGCAGTCCAGATATTTCCCTTGTGTTTGTCAAGTTCTTCTGTTACTTTACTCAACTGAACCTGCACACCGTCATCTGTGAACAGTCCGTGCGAGCCGAATCTCTCGGCACGAGGACGGGTAGCAATGTAATCAGCATATGCTTTTCTGCCTGAGATTTCATAAGCGTAATCTTCCATAACTCTTGAGATAAAATCAGATGCCGAGCCTTGATTTTGCTTTTCAAGGTAATCGACATATTCAAACATATCCTTGCTGTCGAGAAAATCCTTTAAGATTTTTTCGATTAGATTCTTCTGTTTTTCTGTTGCAGGAGCAAACTTTTTAGTGTCATCAATTTTCTCAACTCCCTCACGGGTGGCAATATATTTTGCATAACCGCCTGCACTAACTTTACGATTCGGCTTGAGATATTTAAACTTTGTAACTAACCTTGCCACAAATAATTATCCTTTCTGCCAATCGTATGCGTCATCAAATGAGAACGAACCGTTGAGCCGTTTGACTTCCTTGACGCACTCACCACGAAGTTTTGTAAGAGTCATCTTGTCAATATCCTGTGACGAGGCAATAATATTCATTGTCATAGCCAGCTCTACAGCCAATTTAAAAATCAGTCTGCTCATTCGGTTGTCGCTCTCAGCGACTATAGACTTCAATGTAGAGGTAACCACATTGGGAAGATACTGACTGTTGTCGTTTGCGGATAGATAGCCAACATAGAAAATGATTGCTTTTTCAATAAATTCACTGCGACTGGAGCAATTATCTTCCTTGTAAATACCCTCAACCATATCAATTGTTGACTGCTTTATCCACAGTGCAAATTTCCGCTTAACTTCTTTTCTGTTATCCGTTTCATTCAAGTGCAAAACCTCCTGTTTTGTCACAACCCACAGTTGCAACTCCTTTATTTTTGGCATTTTATTCGGCTAATCGGGCAGTTAAACCCACAAGTACAACCCCAAGGCTGAAAATTAACCCCTATGGATTTTTGAGGCTGAAAAGCGGGAAAAACTGCATAGCAGTCGGCGTTGCCGTCTGCTGTGAATCGACACGAGGGAGCGACTGCAACCCCGTGTCTTTCTCCTGCTTAAAATTCCACCCTTGAAAAACTGCCCGAATAGCCGTAACTTCGATTTCTCACACCTTGCCACAAACCGCCCGATTTCGGCTTTTATTCGATTTCGGATACTTTCCCGACTTCTCCATTAAAAGCCGACACGGGGCGAATGTGGTGAGAATATTCAAAAGCTATGGAACCGAGCAAAATCTGACCGTTTTCACAAACCTTTATTTGAGAAAAAAATCGCATAGCGTTAAGAAAAGTAAAGAATCCGAAAAAAGAGGATGGAAATTTTATCCACCCTCTGAATTAGTGCGTATGCCATTGAAGATATTTTCAACTTTTTAAAATTTCATTCTTACTAAAACTTAATCTATCAAAAAAATAGGGACTGTTGCAAATTTTACTCATTTGCGACAGCCCCTTAAATATTTAAAGCCTTTGACCATTTCCTGGTTTGGGAAATGGTCAAAATTTACATTAAGATAGAAAGAAGAAGCAATTACGGAGAGTGGCTTTTATTATAGCTACGACGAAATAAGGAAAATGTTTATATTTCAAGACTGCCATATTAATTCAATTACTGTTCCTATGTCAGATTCAACAATATCAATAGCATATTCTTGATTTTCAGATCCTTTTGAAGCTTCTAAAAAATGCTTTCCTTCTATAGGTTTCCAAGCTACTGCGCCATTTTTGTCAGACGTTCCAACAACTTCTGCAATATCTGTATGTGCGCTGCCTTCATTGGCATGCGGTTGAATAACCACATCAATCCCTTCTATAACATTCCCGGAATTATCCTTAAAGATAAAAGTGACTTTATCTTTTGAATAAGTGGCATTCTGTTTTGATGATTCACTTCCGCTTGTATTTTCCGATGATTGAGTTTTTTCTTCGTTAGAAGTTTTAGATTTGGTAGTACTCTCCGGTTTCGTAGTTTCTGCAGTAGATGAATCAGGTTGTGTTGTACTTTCCTGACTTGCTGTTGTTTCATTAGTAACTTTTTCAGAAGCAGTAATTTTAATATTATCTTCTGTTTCTGTCAAATTCGCATTTCCGGAGCAAGCTGTACTTATTAAACAAGCACAAATTAAAACACAACTGAATACGATTATTTTTGTAAATTTTTGCACACGTACAACCATAGACTTCTGTCCTCCCCTATGAATTAATCCCTAAATGATGTAAAGAAATCAAATAAAGATTGTGTTATCCTTGTTCCTGAATTATTTGAAGAACCTCCATAGGCATGAATTGCTATTCCCTGATATCCATATGTAGAATTGTACCAGTATACCGGAGAACCGCTTTGTCCTCCTTCAGTATCAATACTATAATACACTTTATTAGCATTACAGCTTGCAACTTTACCATTCATTTTCCAAAGTTGTCTTATTTTGATCGAACTTCCCGGATATCCCGCTACGGTAATGCTTTTTCCATTTAGTGAGCTTGATGTCCAATGCATTCCAAAATATCCTGTAGAAGTTCCTATGTTTTTGTTTAATTCAAGCAATCCATAATCATAATTAGCATTGGAGGAATTAGTCCATGCAGTGCTGGTATGCATAACTTTAGCATATGCAGAACCATATGGTGTCGTACTGCCGTTTCTACCGGGCCATATAGTTACACTTTTTGCCCAACCGCCTCTGTCTGATGAATATACGCAATGACCCGCTGTTATAGCTATGTCTTTCCAATACATCCATGCTGTTCCTATGGTAGTAGTGCCGTCTTTCCATTTAGTTTCTAAATAACAAATAGCGCTATAAGGGAAACTTGTAGTATTTGTTACCCTCGAACGTCCATCAGAACCGATAATATTTGTAGGTTCAATGCCATAACCATCGTCTGAAATATTGCCAAAAGAACAATCATCCGGTATATATCCAGAAGAAGAACCTTCCGTTACATTGCTTAATGAATATGCATTATTGTTATTTACATTATAATATTTTTCTTCATCTGTTGCTAAATTTTTGCTAATGTAATTAGCATTATTGCCCTCAAAAGTATAAGAATAATCATATTGATTGCTGTTTTGAGCGGCATATGCACCTACGCAGGAAAAAATTAATAAAGCCGATATTAACAAACTAGTAACAGATAATTTAACTTTCTTTTTTGTCATGTGATTTTTCTCCTTTACTTTAATTTGCTGCAAATAATTATGCATTATTTTGTGATTTATTGATTCAAATTAGTTCCCATTGGATTCATCTCCTTTTATGATAATCTAAAATACACCTAAGGTAAAAGATATTAACCTTACATACAAATGCACGCTGTACTTATAACCATAGACGAGCATATTAACCTATGCCATATTTACACATTACTTTGAACACCTTAAATCATCGGGATAATTTTTAAATATGAGAGAATTTCATCAAAGACTATTATTTACAAATTCATTGTAATATAAAGAATTTATTTTGTCAACAAATATTTTTTACGCCGTAATATTGATTTAAGATAAAGATGTTGTATAATGTAATTGAAAAGGAGGTTTTTATGGCTTCTAAAAATTATTTTATTAACGGTATTACGGAATTGCTCATTCTCTCAATTCTGAATTGTCATGACAGCTATGTTTATGAAATAGTAAAGTCCATTGAGAATTTTTCGGAAGGCTTACTGACAATATCTCAAAACACTATATATACCGCCACCTACAAGCTGGAAAATGAAGGTAAAATAACCGAGTATTCAAAGCAGGTAGGCAAAAAGAGAACTCGCATATATTACAGAATTGAGCAAAGCGGAAGAGAATTTCTGAAAGAGATCTCGCAAAATTACAAAAACACAACGGACGGTATTCAAAAAATTATGAATGTACTGTCGCAAGAGCAAGGGGGATGCAAAACGGATGAATAAAATATGCAAACAATATATTTCTGAGGTTAAATCATTTTTCCCGATTATGGGTAAAAGTGAGAAAAGATATGTCACCAAATTAAAAGCGAATATTGAAAGCTACTGCGAAGATGAGGAAATCACAACAAAAGAAGAACTGTACGAAAAATACGGCTTGCCGAATAACGTGGTGAACGATTATTTTTCAGCGGCTGACACGGAATACATAGTCAAAAAAATCAAAACTTCAAAATATATTAAAGCTTTTATCTCAGTAATTTTAATTATTCTGATAATTTTAACATCGGTGTTTTGTGCTTTTTGGTATCAAAATCATCAGATGCTGTTACGGGAAGAAGCATTATTTTCAAATGAAGTAATTGAAGAATAAATTTTAAAAAGGAGATTATCATTATGAATACTGTTAAAAAAATAACACTAATATCATTAATCACAGCATTTATGTGTTGTACAATTTTTTGTGTTCCCACAAGTGCACTATTGCTCAATGATGAAGTAACAAGTATTGAGTATTTAGATAATGGTGATAGAATTGAAACTGTGATCAGCTACAAAGCACCAGATAAATCTTCTGTTACAGTAAACTCAAGCACTAAAACCGCAACAAAAACCAAGTATTACAAAAACAGTAATGGTGCTGTGTTGTGGTCAGTATCAATCAAGGGCACATTTTCTTATAACGGAAGTAGTTCAAAATGCACAAGTTGTTCTCATAGTACAACCGCACCATCATATGCTTGGTCTATAAAAAGTGCCTCGCACAGTAAATCAGGTAATACGGCTACCGCAAAGGCTACCGCTACCCAAAAAGCATCTACCGGAACAAAGGACTTTTCAACGTCGGTTACGATTAAATGTAGCTCTAACGGTACTATTTCTTAAAATTTAATTATTCATAAAGTTACCAAATCGCATTATGTTGATGATAATAAAAAACTGTTTCTTTTCATATACAGCTGTACAAATTATTAAAATATTTTAAAGAACAAGGAAATTGTAATATTATGCAATTTCCTTGTTCTGCTGTATTATTAGTTCTAAGATATTGTATGGACACATGATTTTATTTAAAAATATAAACAAACGAATTTCAGTACGCAGAAAATATATGTGCCTTTCCAAAGAAGACTTAGTCGAATTGATGGAAATATTACCACAACTTACGTCGACAGCTGTAACTGAAAAAGTTCTCTCCGTCCGGAAAATTTATTATAATAAGCGCCTATGGTTAAACAGGCAATTTTCCTTTGAACATTGGTGTTTATTTTATTTAACATTTTATGCACTATTATATGAAATAATGTCTTTAGATTTTTACATCAATAAAGTGCGTATATTATTCATTTTCTTGCTAAAAATCAGGACTGCGGCATTGCCTACAGTCCCATATTCATCCTATTCGATTTGTTTCCGATAAAGCACACTACAATGCAATAACGGTTCTTTGTTTTTTCGTAAGTTCGCCATCAGCGTGACAACATCCTGCAAGTTGCCCTGTGCTTCTATTGTTTCATTTACATCGTTACCGCTTGATTTGAGCTTGTTTTTGCGTGTTGCATTCTGTATAATTTTACGCTGTTCCATACTCTCAACAAGCCTGTGGTAAATGCGTAGCGTTACGCCGTTTCTGTCTGCAAGCTGTGAGAGTATTGCTTGTTCTTCCGTACTCGGCGGATATTCTCTGACTGCCCACACACTGCGGTATGAGTCACCGACTATGTAATAATCGGTGAAAAATTTAATGGTAGACGGCAGAATCATATCAAAGAAATCTTTGGTATATATTTCTTCTGCCTGCTCGGGTGTGAGCACCTTTGGTTTTCTATTGAATAGTCCCATAATTTTTACCCCCTTTAATTTCGGACTGCCAACACAAGTATGCGGTCATCCTGATTGTATCCGTAACAGGTTGAAAGCGTTAAAATCAGCTGACCGTAAACAGGTGTGATATCTGTGTTGTATATGGATTTCTCTTTTGCATATTCAATTCTTGAGTTATAGCTTTTTTCCGTTCCTACTGTTGTGAATCTGTACCAATCATCATCAGATTTTACTTTCATAACAGAAAAGACGGAGTAAGCAAATGTCCCGTCTTTCGTTTCAAGCACAACTGTCGGATGCTCCGAAAAGTACGAATATTCGGTATAATTGCAGAGGTCTGCAAACATTGTGCCATTGTTCATGTGGTGTCCGTAGATTATGAGATTGGTGCTGTCGGCTGAACACCTTGCATCAAGAAACGGTGTACCGCTATAGCTGTACTCGCCGTAAAAGTTTTTGTTCAGATACTTCTGCGGATTGCTTGGTGTATGCATAACAGGGTAATTGATATTTGTTCCTGATATGCTTATCCAGCCAAAGCATTCGGAATTTATTGAAATGAGTTCTAATATTGAATGAGGTTCGTAATAGGTTGTGCAATACACAGTTTGTTCAGCCTGAACTTCATTATCAAAATCGCTGACTTTTAACAGATTTGGCTTTCTTATCGTTTCTTCAATGGTTGTATCTGTCATTTCCTCAGTAACGATTTCTGCAAGCTGTCTGAATGTTTCCTTTTCCTTGTTTTCGGTGTACATCCGTGAAAATATTGAAATCAAACAGGCAATTATAATTACAGAAAATATGCCTATCACAATTCCCGTTTGGATTTTCCTTTTATGCTTCTTCATTTTCCACCTCCGAAATATACTGTTCGCCGTCATAGTCGGGCATCAAATCTCCGTTCATACTTGCCTCAAAGTAGATTGCGAGAAACCGCTTGATGTCTGCTTTCTTCATTCTTGTAACCTCAAAGCCCTGATCGGATATAATCTTCTCAACCCTGTTTGCTTTCTGCAAAACATTTTCGGGTTTTGAAGATTTACACCTTGCTATGAACAGAAACTGCCTTGCTGTTGAAGTTTCGGTCTGAATACTGTCGAGAAAGTCAAGGTCTTTAGCAAGAATTTTTCTGACCTTTTCGTTCTGTTCAGCTTCAATTCTGCCTTTGATATAGCTTTTGTTTGTATCGAAACACTCGCAGGAATCGGTACAGGTGATCTCAATATCCGGCACAGCAGAAAGCACCATCATCAGGTGGCGCACCTTGATTTCGATATTCGTGTGGGAAAGCACAGAAATATTTGTAGGCTGAACCATATAGAAAATAAATTCTTCCTTGCCGACCTTTAAACCATTTTTCGTAAAGGTTTTTATGCCCAGCAAGTCCTGAACGGACTTGCCTTTTCGTTTTTGCTTTTTCACTTTTTCTCCCTCCAGTAAAAAATTTGTTGTGTTGAAATAAAATACTTCACAGCATAGCGGATAAAATCAAGAATTGTTGTATCTTCAAGCCGAATTGATAAAAATCCGAAACAGAGAGTTACCGCAAGCGGAACTATTATTCTCGTCTGTGCAAGTATCAGGATTGATAATAAAAGCGCTATGCTCATAATTGCAAAATCTCGCAAGCTCCACAGCCACAAGTTGGCGGTAGCTTTTAGGTTTTGCGGATATAAATAAGTGGTCATAATCTTTAAATTCCTTTCGTCTTAAATCGGAGCAAAGTTCTAACAAGCTTGTTTGATTAGAACTTTGCGATAGATTGCAACTTGTGCCAAGGAGCATTGCTTCTCTGCTTTTTAGCGGAAATTTTACGCTAAAAAGCAGTAATGTTCTACGCAACATAAGTGGAGTAGAACATTGACACTAAGTTATTTAGCCGCCCTTGCAACACTTCTCGTCAGATTAACAGCAGTTGTTGTTGCGTGAACAATGCTTGTCATATTCACTTTAACTGATGAATCCAGTCCGAACTGCTGTGCAATTCTAGGAACTTCGTTTGATGCAAGCATTATTCCAAGTCCTAAAAGCATATTACCGGGGAAGGTTAGCAACCCGAGGAACAGCAGAGTTGTCTGCATAAATGCCGTAAGGCACAGTGCCGCTATCTGTTTCATCCACTGATTAAAGCCGTCCTGATATCCTCTCGGAACGCTGAACATATACAACGCACCTACCGCCATTTGTATGAGCAGAATTCCTCCACGCTTGATGTTCGCAAAAAAGATTTTTATTACGCAGTAGGCAAAGGCTATCATGCATAACAGATTCAATAATCCGAATGTTGTCTGGTTTGCAACTGCAAAACTGCCCTCTAAAACACTTGTGCTTTGTCCTGCTAAATCAATGCTTTGCTGTCCTGCCATTATGGATGACAAATCCTTTGAAAATGTATTTTGCAGGCTGATGCAGAACTTATACAACTCCACAGGTACTACGCCAAACAGCGAACAGGCAAAGAACCCTTTTAATACATTTATAGCGGTTGTTTTGATATTTGCTCTGCCGTTCTGATACTCTATTGCAACATCGAATACGGCAACGACCGTGCCTGCGACGAACAATGCCCAGCCAAAAAGCGTAAACAGGTTTATTGTCGCCTGCACCCATTCAAGGTCGAACACATCTGCTCCCATATTTCCCATCATCGTGAAGAAGTCTGCAACAGCGTTGTAAATCGTTTCATAGAACCACTGAAGCATTGTGTTCCATATAGCATTTGAGATTTGCTCACCGAGGTAATCGAACACACCTCCTATGGCACTTCCGATACCACCGATAAAATCTCCTAACCAGTCAAAAATATAAATCACCTCGCAAAAGGCTGTTATAACTCAACACAACAGCCTTGTTTTTATTGTTATCAGAGTACCGTCCAGATGTATAGCGGCGCTGTAAGAGAGAACACCAGACAGCCGAAAAGTATTGCCGGTGCGGTGAATTCAAACTGTCCGTGCTTGCGGTAATCGAGATAAGCCGTAGCAAGTTTAACAAAGAAAAGTATAGCAAGAATCATATCCACCGCAGGAAAGACAACATTGTTTACAACATTTTTAATCTGTGTTTGAGCCGATGTCCATGTGCTTTCGATTGCTGATGATACATCTCCTGCGGCAAATACTGTTACTGCCGATATTCCGAGCATTAACAGTATTACTGATATTCCTGCCAACCACTTCAATAACTTAATTTTTCTTGATTTTATCATTTTTTACCTCCGATTTTCTTAAATCATTCTCCGATATATATCTGACTTCGATGTTCAGTTTTTCTGCAAAGCGAATTTCTGTTTTCATACTCTCAGTTATTTCATCTCCGAAAACCCAAACCGCATCACAAACCCAAAGCATAGAAAGTCCGGCAAGCATACCAAGGTTTCTTTCTTCTTCATCGTCATCATCCAAAATCAGCGCATAAAAATGCGGTATGAACGGAGCCATACCGCACTCTATCGCATATCGGGCATATCGTTTTGCGTTTTCAATATTTGCAGATACATTTCCGCCCAAAGGCGAACAGATATACACCCTGTGCATTATTCATCGTCCTCATCTTTCTTTTTGAATTTGATGATGAGAAATGCAATTAAACCTCCGACAGCAACAGAACCTAAACCAATCCAAAAACCGAGATTTGAATTATCGCCTGTCTGCGGCTTTTCGGGTTCGGGCTGCGGATGAATTGTTACTGTCTGATCCTTGTCTTCAATGTCAGCGTGAACGGCGATTTCCGTTTCATCACGATAGAGAGTTTCAAACACAACAATTTCTGTATCTTTGGTAATTACAGAACCGTCAAAAGTGAAGGATACAGTTACTTCGCCGTCTGCTGTTTCGGGTGTGAATGTTACTTCTGAACGAACTTCTTTTGCGTCAACAAGGAATGGCTTGCCCGTGGATTTATCCATAAGCACACCGCTTACGGTGTATTCTTTTCCTGCTTTGAGATGTTTGTAGGAAACGACATCGTCAATGGTAATGTCACCGTTAGTTGTGAATTCCTTTTTGCCGTCAATAGTTGCAGTTGTTCCGAGTTCGGGTATTTTATCGTTTTCAATTGTGATTTCGATAATTTCCTTGTTTTCAGAAATTGTTACGGTATAGTTTTCTTCATTAGGGAGATAACCCTCGGAAGGCTTTAACTCACGGACAATGTATTCTCCGTAAGGCACATTTTCAAAAGTGAAGATTCCTTTCTCATTTGATTCAGCTGTCAGAATTGCAGTTTCTTCTGTGAATTCGGTTTCATTAATACCGAACAATCCGAATAATGCGCCTGCGATATTTTCGCCTGTTTCACGGTCTATCTTCAAGCCTTTGATTGTGCTGTAAATAATGCTGTTGATGATTGGCTCACCGTCATTTACAGAGATATGAACAGTTGCAACATCCTGTCCTGCGTATTCAAACACAACAGGGTATTTTTTCTCAGATAGGATATAGTGGCTGTCAGTGCTGATTTCCTTAACATAGTAACTTCCAATCGGAAGGTCGGTTGTGAAAGTCGCCTTACCTTTTTCATCACAAGTGATTATTTCAATAAGTCCGTCCTTTGGAATGACGGTGCCGTTTGAAGCCTTTAAATCTTCGTCAGCGTAAAGTCCGAATGAAACATTGAAGATTTCATTATTATTACCAATGTTGAATTTTTCGTCCTGTTCAAGAATTTTTGTAAGGTCAATTACAACTTTCTGCCTGTCGTTTGTAAATGATGTTAAGGTGTTAGTTACCTTTTCATTCTGTCCTGAGTAGGTGAGTTCGATATGATTTATAGTCTTGTTCAGAACAAATCCGTAAGGAGCTGTTTTTTCTACAACTCGGTATTTACCGAGGTAAAACTCATTGCTTGTGGCTTTTCCATTCGTCCCTGTGATGACGGTATCTACAAGCGTATCTTCCTTTACTCTGACCGTTCCGTCAGGAGTTGTAATATCTTCATCTGCATAGATTTCAAACACAACACCCGACAAACCGTTTAAAGAATATTCAGGCTGATAGACTATTTCTTTTTCTCCCGAAGAAGTTACATTTGAGAAAATTTCGCCTGTTTTTTCTACGGTAATTGTACCTTTCTGCGGAGTGTTTTTCTTCTCGGTTTTTACGATTGTGACACCGTTTTCTTCTGTTGTGTTTTCTGCTGTAATATCAAAGTAAATCGGTGTTGAATCAAGCACATATCCGTAAGGAGCCTGCACCTCAACGACTGAATAGCCTTTGCTGTAGGGCAGAGTTTCAGGTGTGATAAGGTAACCATCAGAATTTGTATAGAAGGTGTCAATAGTCGTTACTTCGGGATAGGTGTAGGTCATAGTCACGAGCTTGTCGTTAGGATCATAAATCTGAAAGCCTGCGCCTGCATACGGAATCTGTTTGCCTGTTTCGCTGTCAACCTTTACTATCTTTACATAGCTTTCAAGGCTTGCATTATTGATGAGGTATTTGTAAGTCTTATTATTTTCATAAATAAACACATCAAAATCAGCAATGAATTCTGTTCCATTCCAGCCTTTGGTCTGATGAACAGTGTATATGCCGTAAGGCAAATCCTTTGTTTCCGCAAAGCCGTACTCGTCACATATAAGATTATCTCTTTCGGATTCTTTTGCTTTTGCATAGCTTCCCGATGATTTCAGATACACCTGAAATTCAGCACCTTTTTCGGGAGTTTCAATTTTTGTACTGCCGTCATCGGTGTGCTTTATGATTGCAATTTTTCCTTTCAGTATATTTTCGGTTACTCCAATTGAAACGCTGTTGTTTTCAAGTGTATATTTTTTCGCCTCTGCACCGATATGATATTCGGTTTCGTCAAGCAGATAACCTTCGCTTGGTTCAATTTCTTTCAAAGTCCAGTTATCTCCGCACACATAGTATGAAGTTGTAAAACTGCCGTTTTTATCGGTGGTGTACTTGTCAACCAACTTGCCGTTATTGTAGATTCCGTAAACTGCTCCTGCAAGTGTTGCATCACCCTGTGCAGACTTCGTTTCAGCGTCTGTTTTTGTAACAGTAAGATTCCACTTTTTAAGGACATTACTGAAAGATACAGTTGCCGTTTTTCCACTTTCAACATTTACGGTCTTTGATTTTTGTTCGGCATACTCTGTTGGAGTATGCTCGGTAACCGTGTATTTTCCGGGGACAAGGTCGGTTAATTCAAATTCACCTTTTGAGTTTGTTTTTACAGTTTTGCTGTAATCGTCGCCTTTGACGGTAAACTCAATATTTGCAACATTGCCGTCCTCGGAGATTTTGACAAGCTTGAGGTTGCCTGAGCTTGTCTTGACCTTGAAATATGCTCTTATGGAGTCAGCGTCGTTTTCAACGCCTGTGATTACATCCTGAAGGCTTGCGTCACCATATGGAATAAGGGTTGTATTTCCTACGCTCGGCATTGATTTTGCAGAGTTGAATGTTACTGCATCATTGACTGACGAAGTTGAAGTTAAGGTCAGCTTGTTACCGGATTTTGAAACGGAAATTCCGCTTGTAGTTTTGAAATTAAAATCTGAAAGAATACTGTTGCTGTCGGTTAAGGTTAAAGTATATTTTCCGTCTGAATATTTCATCTCATAGGTTTCAGCCTTTGAAGCGATTGCACTTGCAAAACTCGGAACGGTTGAATAATTTGCAAGACTTTTTGAGATTGCATTGTAAACCGACTTAACTCCGGGATTTGCTCCGCCTGCACAAATGCCGTCAATGAATTTTGTATTTGTGCATTTATATCTTTCGCCTGTAGAACGACAACCTGAAACAAACTCCCATACAATCAGCTGTGTTGCTACCCATTTCTTATCCTCTGTTCCGCTTAAGCTTTTTCCCGAACCGGGCTTGCCGTAGAGCAGAGCGAGATTAATTGCTTTCTGCTTTGCAGAGCCTAAATTCTTCCACACAGTTGAACCGTCCTCGGTCAGCGTATTGCCTGAGTATAGGGTATGACCGGGTTCAATACAGTAGGCTTCTTTGCCGTCTGCAAAAATCTTGCACAACTCTTCTCCGGGAGTTCCGACTGTGTAGCCGTTGCTGACTGTTGTCTGCTGAAATTTTATTGTGTTTCCTGTACTGTCATAACAATAATCAAAGGTAATTGTAACTTTATCACCGCTTGCTGCACTTACAGGGAGCGAGAACATTGTTCCGAATATTACGGCAACCACGAGTAAAAGTGCAGTTATTCTTGTGAATTTCTTATTTCTGATTAACTTAGTCATTTTAAAAATCCTTTCATAAAAAATATGGGGCAAGATTTTACCCTTGCCCCGATTGACGTCTTATTCTGTTTAAATACAATCATAATTTCATCGCCTGCCCTTCACCATAATCTTCATCTATATCATCGGACTGCTCACTGCCATCCGTAATATTTACATATTCGCCGATAATGTTCAGCGCTTCGCAGTAACTTTCCGAACTCGTAACACGACTGCACATTTCTTTTGCCTCGTCAGCCATACCGTTTTGTTTGAGAGTGTGACTTGCAATTCCTAACAGATTGAATATATTGCCATCCTGACCTATCAACGCACAGTCAGGTTTGACCTTTTCTGCTTCGCTTTGCTCATCGGTAATAAATCCACCGAGCTTGTTTTCCACATAGTCGGAAAGCCAAGTTCCGGCAAATGCTGTGTATGACTGTAATCTCCACATTGCAAGCTTGCCGATATCAAGGTGGACTTCTTCAAATGGATAAAGAATACAGGTAACGCCGTCATTTTGAAACACAGAAACATTCTCAAACTTTGTATTGTCAAGAAGTATTCCTTTGTCCGTAAGCATTTTATTGATGCCGTCCATCCATTCTTTAATTTCACCTCCACAGCCCCGCAAGATGAGTCCTTCCTTACCGTTCATACGGCGGAGGTCTGAGAGTGTTATACTATTGATTTTCATTGTCATCTTCCTTTCATAAAAATAAGCACCCACAATGAAGTGAGTGCCTTGCTTAATCGTATGCTCAACAGTAGACTACATATATTTTGTTGTTTTCTGCAATTACATTGAATGATAAGTCTCTCGGAGCTATGCCACTGCTTTGGAAGTAGTAGGCTACATACTCAACATCACCATAGCAATCTGCTGTCAGGCTTTGCGTATCATCATAATATGATGCGTTTGTGGGCGAGAACCAGCTTGCGTTGCCTGTGTTCAGTGAGGAATCGTATTTCATTCCAAGCTGCTGACCGTAGGCTATGCAGGCACTCACCGCATACTGAACATCAACCATTTTTGCTTTGGTAGGCGGTTGCGTCGGTTTTTGCGTTGACTTTTCTGTCGGCTTTTCTGTAGGCTTCTGCACAGGCTTTTGAGTAGAATTTTCAGTTTCTTTTTTAGCAGTCGATTCTGATTCAGACGGATTACTATTCACTGTATTCTTGCTGTTGTTCTGGACCTCGGATTGTGTTTTCTGAATCGGATCCGTTGCCGAAACAACCGCCGAATTTTGCCCACTGTCGGCTTTTTCTATGGCTTTGGTATTCTCTTCCGAAAGCTCTGTTTCTTTTGAAACTGTGGCTTTTTCGGTGTTGGTTGTTGTTTCGGTTGTTGCCATTTCAGAACTTCCTCCAGATGCAGAAACACCCACGGAAGTTGAAACCGTGGGTGATAAAGAACTGTTATATATTTTTTCTTCTGCCGTACAAGCTGTGAATGTTCCTGTTGCTAAAATCAATGTCAGCATTATTGCGATTTTCTTTTTCATATTCTCATCGCTCCTTTCAAGCAACAAGTATATCCAAAGAATTTCAAATGTCCAGAGATTTTTTTATTTGCTGTTACATACTCTGCGTAAAGCTTTCCGATTCATCTTCCGACATATTCTCGGATTCATCTTCGCTCTGCTGTTCATCAAGTGCCTGATGATACGCTTCCATAACCTTGCTGTTGAGTAAATCTCTGACTTCTTTGGAAATCGGGTGAGCAATCTCGCTGAACTTCGTTTCGCCGTTTTCGTCAACATAGTTACTTGCAGGCATTGCAACAAACAGTCCTTTTCTTGAGTTCATCACTCTGATTCCGTGAATTGCCACAGCACCGCCGACAGTAACGCTTGCAAACGCCTTTGTGTTGCAATCATCTACATCAACGAGCTTATCAATCCTTACCTTGATATACGGCAGTTTCCTTTTCTGATTGTTGTTTTTGTTTCCTTTGAAATTTGTATTCTGTGCCATATGAATTTACCTCCGATTTAGTGTTTCAGCTTTTCTGCCCACAGCAGAGAGAGATGCAGAAGTGCATCTCTCTGTTCTTCCTCGGACAGACTGCCGAGGAAATCTTCAAGGGTGAAATTTTCCTCATATTCTTCTGCTAACTCCTTGCAGTTGTCGCATATTTTTTCTCGCCTGACAAGTACCGAGCCGTCATCCTGCTGGTTGAATGATAAAACATCGTTGTATCTGAATCCGATTTGCTGACGGATTTCATAGGGAATTGTAATTCTTCCTTTTTTACCGAGAACTCTGTAAATTTTAAGCACTACTCGTCCTCGCTTTCCGCAAGCTCTGCTCTGCACTCATCGCAGATACAGTTGCTACAATTACACTTGTCATCAAAATTTTCGCAATCATCATCGCACCTCTCAATCAGAATTGCTCCATCCACAGCTGAAATCTGCACAGCACAGTCGGATGTGATTCCTGATACAATAAGGGCATCAAGCGGTATGCTTACATAAATCCTATTTTCCATGGTTAATAATACACTCCTTAAAGATTTGTTCTAAATCAATTTGTTGTTCTGTTGTCAAGTCAAGCAGGCTCAACTGCAACGGCCTGTTTCTCTGCCGTTCATACATATCGTAGTTGCCGATTAGCAGTTCAGGGAATTGCTCGCCTGCATTAATTCGCTGTTTCATATTGTGAAGTCTTGTAAAATCAAAGAAAGAACAACCGTTGTACAAATTGCGTATTTCCTTACAATCATTGTATGACACAAGCCATTTGCCTTTTGCTTTTGCAAGTGCGTTTTTCAGCCTTATATGGTCATTCCAAGTGAATCCGCACCGATACACATACTCGCTTGAAAAGTACGGAGGATCACAGTAGAAAAATGCGTTTTCTCTGTCATAATGCTTGATTAATACCTCGAAATCCTGATTTTCAATCACAGTATTTTCAAGTCGTTTTCCAACTTGCTCTATCAGTTGAAAAAGGCTCACTACTGAAAAGGGCTGGCAGGCAAATGATTTTCCGCCACTTGAATAACTGTATCGCAGAAGTTTCAAAAACATTACTGCTCTGCGCAAGTCGTAATCCTTTTTCATCTTGACATAAAGATTTATGACTTCGTCTGCTTTTAATTCAGACAGGATAATTTTCGTCAACTGCAACTCCTCATCAAGGTATTTATCATCAAACTTTTCCTGCTTGAAAAAATCCCTTATTGCATTGAAATCATCCCTTGAATTAAGCGGATAAAATCCGAGCTCTTTTATGAATGCCATAGGTCTGTCACTCATACAGCGAAAAAGGTTTACAAGATTATGATTGTAATCATTGTAAACCTCGAATTTATCAGGCTTTTTCTTGCCTAAAAGCACCGCACCCGAACCTCCAAAAGGTTCAATATACCTTTCGTAATTCAGAGGAAACAGGGCGTACAAAATATGAAGGACGGAAGTTTTGTTTCCCATCCAACTCACAGGGGTTTTAATAAATCCCACCTCCAAATCACGCCTTTATGAATTTATCAATCGCCCCTGAAACGACAAAAAGCCGTTGATTAAGTTTTTAACTCAACCAACGGCTTATATATATGAAAACCAATATCAGTCGTTCGGAACGATTGATATTAGTTGTTGTTATTTAATTTTTATCGTTTACCTTTTTGATAATCTTCCCGATTTCAGAGATTACATTTACTGTCACAGCATTTCCAGCCATCTTGTAAAGTCTGCTGTCAGATAGTCCTGTCGCATTTGCCTTGTCGAACTGATCGTCCGTAAATCTTTGTAATCTCCAGCACTCCATCGGAGTAAGCTTTCTTATTCTGCCGATATGGACTTCTCCGTTTGGTTCGACAAAAACAACTGCGAATTTTTCATCATCTGTAAAATCTGTGCTTTTCAACAAAAACTCCCGAATGCTCAGCCTTGCGGTTACTGATTCCCGAATCTTGTCTTGCAGTTATGCACCTTGCAATTTCTGTCAGTTTCGGATCGAGGTTCAGATCTATGAAATAATACGCCTGCGTTGCAGAAGTTGTCAGAGTATGTGCTATCTGACTTCCTACTCGACCGCGCCTTAAATTTTGTCCCGAAAAAGCAGTATAAATGCTGTCACCGGGATATGCGATCTGATAACCGTCTTTGGTTTTAGACTTTATCGGCAAGCCGAAGTTTTCAGTATTTTCAATGAGATAAAGTCCCGAATGACCGCCGAAACCGCCCGAACCGCTTGTAAGTGTACAGCTTAGTCCTTTAGATTAGTAGATTCGTTCACCTTGCATTGGCTTTTCTTTGTATAAGAGGTTTTCCGCTTGTTTGCGTGAAAGATAATACTTCTCCGGCACATTGTCCACTAAGATAGCCGATAATGAACACTCGATTTCGTGATTGCGGTACTCCGAAATTTTTGCTATTAAGTACCTGCCAGCATACATCATACCCCTCGTCGGCACAAGCTCTGCTTACTCGTTTCGACCGCAAGCGGTCAAAAGCTCGTCCGCTATGCTGTGTCTCCTCTCCCCAAAAAGCTTATAGCTTTTCGGGGACCCCGTACGGAGGATTGTTTCAAATGTCCTGCCTTTGTCGTGGTTAAGCATACCGGGAACATTCTCGAGGAAGATATACTTAGGTTTTTTAACGGCAGCAATTCTTGCAATTTCAAAAAACAGCGTTCCTCTTGTATCGTCAAATCCTTTTCTTGCTCCCGCGATTGAGAAGGACTGACAGGGGAATCCTCCGACCAAAAGGTCGAAATCGGGTAACTGTTCGGGTACAATTTTTCTTGCGTCATCAAAGTAAAGCTCACCTCCTGTATCGTACATTGCTTCATATGCCTGCTTTGCATACTTATCGATTTCGCAGTATCCGACACACTCAAAACCACCAATGGCTTCAAGTCCCGAACGAAAACCGCCTATGCCTGCAAACATATCAAAAAATTTGATAGACATAAATCTTCATTCCATACGAAGATTTATATATTAAAAAACACCTCACATTCGCATAGTCATTCCATTATCCTCATCAGGAGTTTCATCTTCAACTTCTGACATGGATTGGTTTTCTGCTTCGATTTCTTCCTGTGTGAGCTTTCTGAATGAATCCTCTCCGGGAACGACTCCAAGTGAACGACCATTGTCCCACTCGGGGAATATCGTTCCCATTGAATCAACAAATTTTACTGTTCCTCTTGTTCCTGCCAGAACAGGTGCGTAAGGGTCTTTCATACTGATAAGCTCAATTCTTGTACCCGGCGGATACAATTTCTTTGTGCTTTCAGCTATTCTGCGCTGTCTTTCATATTCGTTCAAGTTATACATCTCCTAAAGTTAAGTTGTTTAATTGCATTGTTTTTTGAGTGGGACTTCTTATTTTTATTGTCATAAAATCAACCAACCTCTTTCTTATTTCTGTCTGTGTTAAGTTTTTTGTTGTCAGAGAAATGTAAGATTTCATTTTCATCACACTCATCATTGCGCCTGTCAAAATTAGGTTTCTGACGCATCTCTCTTTCAAACTTCCTGAGTTCAGGTGTGTCGGTAAAATACATTTAAAATCATTCCTTTCAATTTTTTGTAAATAAAAAAAGGCAACCGTTCTAATCAAAAAAATTAAAACGATTGCCAAATAAAAAAAGAGCCAATTACTATATCTCTAAAATAAGAAATATAATGATTGACTCATATATTTGATAATATTAAATTAAGCAGATTAGCGAAAGTAATCAGTTTTCTTTACCTTTAACTAAATTTTGTAGCTTTTCAACAGCTTCATCTTTAGTTTCAGAATCCTTTACTATTTGGATAATTGAGTTCATAAGAACATCAAATTGTTTGTCTGTCATATTTTCGAACTCCATATCTTTTCCTTTCCGATAAAACAATTATCACTTCTACCGGAAATAAATTTTGTATATAAGTAATTGAGGCTCATAGAAAAACTATGAGCCTCTCGTTGGCTCCCCCAACTGGGCTCGAACCAGTGACATCATGATTAACAGTCATGCGCTCTACCGACTGAGCTATGGAGGAATATACAATTTTCTTTGGGTTTTACCAAAGATTTTTGTAAAGACTGCACAAAAGGCAATCTTATTTGTTACTTAAGTCCCCGGTAGTGGACTTAAACAACATATTTAGTTGTTCCTCAAACTAAGTGATAGTGTCGGGTATATTTGTGTACACTCGCTCTACCGACTGAGCTATGGAGGAATATAGAGCAAAACACC